>JAABUX010001140.1_pt1 | contig 41321 bp, 41 predicted proteins | sample 5561851 | NCBI WGS metagenome assembly JAABUX01 (sample SAMN10711883, study PRJNA513361) | rock metagenome | isolation source: Antarctica rocks | place: Antarctica: Victoria Land, Richard Nunatak red sandstone | collected 2016-01-03 | reverse complement strand
AGCAGAGAGTAGGAAATGCTGCGCCATGACACCCGCCAGAAAGTCGGTCCTGCAACCTTGTTCCCACAATCGGCCGCCACGTACAACCCCCAGCACGTCAGTGGCGGTTGCTACATAAGACCGGGCGTGCGGGAGGCCGTGGCCAAGGTGGCGGATTATCCGGGTCTGTCCGCCTACGCCGGCATTGAGCGCCGGGGCTATGAACTCGTGGTGCGCCGCGCCAAGCTGGCCCGCGCGACCCGCGTGCCCGGCCCCGTGATGTTCGCCACCTCCGACCAGCCGCACAACTGGGGCATGTGGCTGACCTACGTGCTGCCGGCGGTGCTGCACTTCATCGCGCACCGGTCCAGCTACAACCGCCTGTTCGTCTATGCCGACCACCCGAACATGCGCGCGATGCTGCGACTTCTGGGTTTGCGCGCCGCGGATGTGCTGCTGCACGACTGCAGCACCGCGCACCACTTCGAGGAGGTGCATGTGTTCCGCCAGCCGCAACGCGACCTGCACGTGCCCTTGGCCATGCTGGAGGAGTATGCCCGTCTGCGGCAGCGGATGCTGGGCAGCCTGGTGCCGCCGCATGGCGACCGCCTGTATGTCAGCCGCCAGCGCCGAACTGCCGAGCTAGGCTCCTATCGCGCCCTGATGAACGAGGCCGAGCTGATCGACCGCCTGCGTCCGCTGGGTTTCAGTCCCATCGATCCGGAGTACCTGCCGGTCGGGGAGCAGATGAGCCTGTTCGCCGGGGCGCGGGAGGTGGTGGCCCTGGGTGGCGCCGGGGCGTTCAATGCGGTGTTCTGCGACCCCGGCGCACGGTTCGTGGACATCGAGAGCAGCCCGGTGCACCTGCGCAACCACACTGACCTGTTCGCGAGCTGCGGCCTGGACTATGGCCTGCTGATCGGCCGCGAGGACCCGGACGACCCGGCACCCTATAACAAGCGATGGAGCATCGACGCGGCCCGGGCAGCCGCTGCCGTCGCGGCGTTCATGGCATGACCATGGGACATGGCGTGACCGGGAGCGGCGCAGCCGGGGCGCAGGCGTCGGGGATGGGCCTCCCCACCCTGATCGCGGCGCTGAACGCCAAGACGCTGCTGTTCACCGTGACCTCTGGCCGCAGCGGCACCGCCCTGCTGACGGCGCTGCTGCGTGAATGCCTGGGCATCGTCGCCGAGCATGAGCCGCCGCCGCGGGTCAACTTCGTGCTGCGCTCCTTGGTGCTGGCGCCCGAGATGGCCGCCGCCTGGCTCGCGCACGAGAAGCTGCCGGCGATGCTGGCGCGCGCTGCCGGGCCGGTTTATGCGGAGACGTCGCACCTGGTCTGCAAGGGCCTGATCGAGCCGATGCTGGACCTCGGCCTGCGCCCCCGCTTCATCATCCTGACCCGGCCCGCGCCGGAGGTGGCGCGCAGCCTGTTCCAGATGAACGTGATCCCCGGCCGGACCGGCGCCGGCCGGCTGGTGCTGCTCGGTCCCGATGACGCTGGCGTGCTGCCGGTTGCCGATCCGGACGGGCTGAGCGACTACCAGCTTTGCTGCTGGTATGCCCGCGAGATCGAACGGCGGCAGGCGGCCTACGCCAGCCTGTTCCAGAGGCGTGGGCTGGCGGCATTCCGGATCGGGATGCATGACCTGACCCGATGGGACCGGTTCCTGCACCTGGCCGCGTTTGCCGCCGGACCTGCTCCCATGCCCGACGAGGCAACGTTCCGCACCGTCACGGTGCGAAACCAGAACCCGCGAGCCGTCGCGTCCGGTGGCATCGCGGACCGCCCGTTGCCACCCGACATGGAGGCACAGGAAGCCGCAGTGGATGCTGCGATCCACGCAGCCGCCGCGTCTCCCTCCGGAAGAGGGTCAGGGTGAGGGAGGCTGGAAGCGCCTAGCTCACCCGCATGAGGACGACCTCCCCAACCTTGACCCGGCGTGCGCCCCGCCGCTAGGCAAGCGCATGACCCTGACCCCCGACCAGTTCAAGGTGGCCGCCGAGGAGGCGGACATCCTCGTCCAAGCCCTGCCGTACCTGCGGCGCTATGCCGGCGTCACCATCGTCGTGAAGTACGGTGGTCACGCCATGGGCGATGATGACCTGGCCGCCAAGTTCGGCCGCGACATCGCGTTGCTGAAGCAGGTCGGCGTCAACCCTGTCGTCGTCCACGGCGGCGGCCCGCAGATCAATGCCATGCTGGAGCGGCTGGCCATCAAGTCCACCTTCGTCGATGGCCTACGCATCACCGACCACAGCATGGTCGAGGTCGTAGAAATGGTGCTGGCCGGCACCGTCAACAAGCATGTTGCCGGGCTGATCAACCAGGCCGGCGCCCTGGCGGTCGGCATCTGCGGCAAGGACGGCGGCCTGATCCGCGCCCGCAAGCTGACCCGAACGGTCAAGGACCCCGGCAGCCGCATCGAGCGCGTGCTGGACCTGGGCTTCGTCGGCGAGCCGGACCAGGTGGACGTGCGGGTGATCCATGCCCTGACCGGCGCCGGCCTGATCCCGGTGATTGCCCCGGTAGGCTTGGGGGAGCACGGCGAAACCTACAACATTAACGCCGACACGGTAGCGGGCGCGGTGGCCGGAGCGCTGGGCGCGAAGCGGATGCTGATGCTGACCGACGTGGCCGGCGTGCTGGACCACAACCGCGACTTGATCCCGGAGATGACCGTCGCGGAGGCGGAGGCTGGCATCGCCAGCGGAATGATCAGCGGCGGCATGATCCCCAAGGTGGAGAACTGCATTGAGGCCGTGCGCCGCGGCGTCAAGGGCGCGGTGATCCTGGACGGGCGCATGCAGCACGCCTGCCTGCTGGAGTTGTTCAAGGAGGGCGGGCTGGGAACCTTGATCCGCGGCTGACCGGATTGCCCGGGCTGCACGGCCCGATCAGGCCCTGACGGCCGCCAGCACCTCGATCTGCCAGGCCATCTCCGCGTCGGTCAGCGGAAAGCCGCCATTAGGTCCGGGGAGCAGCAGGGCACCCGGTTCCAGCCCACCCGGGACCGCCTGCACCGCGGTGCCCGCCCGCATGCCGAACCCGGCTCGCCAGGCAAGGCTGACCAGCGCCTTGGAGCTGCGCAGGGTGGCCGCGCGCTCCACCGCCGCCATTGTCAGGCCGCTGGCGATGGCAAGGATGGCCGACGCGCGCCGGGTGTCCCCAGCCCGCACGGCGTCGAGCAGGACGGCCTCCGTCAGGGCGCCGGCCGCGTGCAGCCGGCGCAGCGAGGCTTGCAGGTCCTCGGCCGGAGGCCCGGCTGCCGGGGCGTCGAGCCGGGTCATCAACTGCGCGCGCAGCTCGCGGGCCAGGTCCGGGTCAAGGTCGGCCCGCTCGGCCAAGATGCAGAGTAGCTCTCCTGCCACCAGCGTGGACAGGGCACGGGCCGCCGGCTTGCCCAGGGCCGGGCGCCGCACTAGCGGCTCGTGCCATTCCGGATGGGCGCCGGCTTGAGCGACCAGGGCGTCCAGCGTCGCCTCCTGGATGGCGGCGGTGCGGTTGAGCAGCAGCGCGTGAATGGCGGCGCTGTCGGCCTGCGCCACCAGCGCGTCGGCGACGGTGGCGCCCAGCCCCGGGCGGGCGGCCACGGCCCGGCTGGCGTCCGCATGCGGCGGCGTCGCCAGCAGAGCCAGCAGGTCGCCCTCGGTCAGCAGCGGCGACAGGCGGATGACCGGGTCGCACACTGGCGGCGCCGAGTCGAACGCCAGGCGCAGGATCAGCTCGCGCGGAGCGGCGGGGATCGCCTTCACGGCGTCAGCGATGGCGGCGCGGACGCGGACGGCCGCATCCTCCACCAGGGTGGCCAGGGTGGCTCGGACGTGACGGTAGGCCTCGGCCTGCGCCGGGGCGTCCAGGCCCGGCAGCAAGTGCGCCACCTTGGCGGCCAGCAGCGCGCGGACCCGCTCATCGATGTCGAACGCCAGGACGGCATGCACCGCTGGCGGCGCGGCGGCGTTCATCGCCACCGCGGCCCGCACCATCACCGCCGGGTCGGCCGCCAGCAGGTGCAGGACATGCGGCAGGGTGCCGGGATGCGCCGCCAGGCGAACCCGCGCGGCCTCGTTGCCGAGACTCGGCCGTTCCTGGACCGCGGCGCCGTTCACGGGCGCGGGCTGCACTGCGACACCCGCCATTGGCCACCGCCACGGCGCTTTGCCTCATACATCGCCTGATCTGCCCGCTGCAGCAGGGTTTCCAGGTCCTCGCCGCTGCCGCCGGACCGGCAGGCGATGCCGATGGACAGCGTCATGCCCGCGGGATCGCCGGCGGTCAGGTGCGCCAGCTCGGCGGGGAAGCCCATGCGCAGGCGTTCGGCCCGCTCGGCCGCCGTCAGCTCGTCCGATCCGTCCAGCCACAGCGCGAACTCGTCCCCGCCCAGCCGCGCCAGCAGGTCGGCAGGCCGGAAGGTGCGGCGCAGCAACTCGGCGGTCAGCGTCAGCGCGGCGTCGCCGGCCTCGTGGCCCAGGCGGTCGTTCAGCGGCTTCAGGCGGTCCAGGTCGATGAAGACCAGCGTGCCCGGCAGGCCCTCGCGGTCCAGCCGGTCGATGCGCCGCCCCGCCTCCTCCAAGAAGGCGCGGCGGTTCAGCAGGCCAGTCAGCGGATCGGTCCGCGCCTGCCGGGCCAGCTCGCGCTGGATCGATTCGTGCTCCAATACCATCCGCACCACCGCGGCGACCGAGCCGGCCAGGACACGGTCATCGGCGTCCCAAACCCGGCTGGCCCCGCCGGTGTGGGCATCGCGCCAGACCAGCAATGCAGCGCGGTCGCCGAAGCGGGTCGAGGCCGGGCAGGCCAGCATCTGCAGGCCGGCTGCCCCGGTGCCCACGGCGATGTCCTCCCCGGTCGAGCGCAGCAGCCCGGCGGCCGCCGGCAGCAACGGGCGCGGGTCGGCGCCGTGCTGGTGCAGCACCCGGCACTCGCCGTCGCCGGGCGCCGCCTCCAGGATGGCCGCGCCGTCCGCCCCCAGGGCGCGCGTCAGCTCCGCCAGCACGGTCTGCATCATGCGGGGCGCCATCACCTCGCGCCGCATCTCGGCCAAGATGTGCTCCAGCAGGTCCGCCCGGCGCAGCGCCGCCGCCGTCACGGCGCCTTGCCGCTCGCGCTCCGTCACGTCCACGCCGACGCCGCGCATGCCGAGCACCCGGCCGACATCGTCCAGCCGCGGCGCGACCGACATCGACAGGCAGCGCATGGTGCCGTCCGCGTGACGCAGCCAGGTGGCCCGCTGGCGGATTGGCGCGGCGATGTCCAGGGGCGCAGCAGGTCCCGATGCGAGGAGGTGCTCCGCCGGCCGCCCCAGCAGGTCGGCGCTCGCATGGCCGAGCGCCGGGTCGGGCGCGATGAAGGTCAGCCGGCCGTCGCGGTCGGTCTCGAACACCAGGTCGGCGGCGAGGGCGCCGAACGCCTGCCAACGCTGGCGGCTATCCAGCAACGCCTGCGGCAATCCGTCAGCTCGTCCCGGGCAAGTGTCCAACATGTCGTCGATCATCCCAGCTCTCATGGCATCCCAGCTCTCATGGCATCCCAGCATCCACCGCGTAACAATGCGCCAGGGCGGGTGAAGGACCGGTTAGCACGGGTCCACGTGGCGAAGCCGGGCGCGTTGACACACCCTGGGCACCCCCGCATGGTCCCGGCGCATCGAAACCCCCGCACCCTGCCGGACACCACCGCCCATGTCGGACCACCCGCTGCGCCATGCCATCGAGCAACTCTGGGAGGAGCGGGCCACCCTGTCCTCCGGCACCGGCGGCGCCCCCCGCGCGGCGGTGGAGGAGGCGCTGAACCTGCTCGACATCGGCGCCCTGCGGGTGGCCGAGCCGGGGCCGCACGGCTGGATGGTGCACGAGTGGCTGAAGAAGGCGGTCCTGCTGTCGTTCCGCCTCAACGACTCCGTCCCCATGCCCGGCGCCGGCGCCCCGGCGTTCGATAAGGTCCGCCTGAAGACCGAGGGCTGGGGGGAGAACCAGTTCGGCGCCGCCGGCTTCCGCGCGGTGCCCGGCGCGGTCGTGCGGCACAGCGCCTACATCGCGCCCGGCGTCATCCTGATGCCCAGCTTCGTCAACGTCGGCGCGCGGGTGGACCAGGGCACCATGATCGACACCTGGGCCACCGTCGGAAGCTGCGCCCAGGTCGGCCGCAACTGCCACCTGTCGGGCGGCGTCGGCCTGGGCGGCGTGCTGGAGCCGTTGCAGGCCAACCCCACCATCATCGAGGACGACTGCTTCATCGGCGCGCGGTCCGAGGTGGTGGAGGGCGTGGTGGTCGAGCGCGGCAGCGTGCTGTCGATGGGCGTATTCATCAGCGCCAGCACCAAGATCGTCGATCGCACGACGGGCGAGGTGTTCCAGGGGCGGGTGCCGGCCTACTCCGTGGTGGTGCCGGGAACCTTGCCGGGCCGCCCGATGCCGGATGGCAGCCCCGGCCCGGCGCTGACCTGCGCCGTCATCGTCAAGCGCGTGGACGAGCGCACGCGGTCCAAGACCAGCATCAACGACCTGCTGCGGGAGTAGGGGCGCCCGGGCGTCCCATGGCAGCCACCGTGTCCGACCCGTTGCCGCTGGCGCAGGCGCTGATCCGCTGCAACTCCGTCACCCCGGCCGATGGCGGGGTGCAGGACGTGCTGGCGGGGATGCTGGAACAGGCAGGGTTCACCGTGACGCGCCTGCCGTTCGGCGCCACGCCCAACCTGTTCGCGCGGGCGGGAAGCGGTGGGATGCACCTGTGCTTCGCCGGGCACACGGACGTGGTCCCGCCCGGTGCCGCGCCGTGGATGGCGGACCCGTTCGGCGCGGAGGTGCGAGACGGCGTGCTGTATGGCCGCGGCGCGTGCGACATGAAAGGGGCCATCGCTGCTTTCGCCACCGCGGCCCGGGATCGGATCGAAGCCGGCACCACCGGTTCCATCAGCCTGCTGATCACGGGCGATGAGGAAGGCCCGGCCACGGACGGCACCGTGCGCGTGCTGGACTGGATGGCCGGGCACGGCCACATCCCTGACCTGTGCCTAGTTGGGGAGCCGACCAACCCGCTTGCATTGGGCGAGGTCATCAAGATCGGCCGCCGCGGCAGCCTGAACGCCGCCCTGACCGTGCATGGCACGCAGGGCCATGCCGCCTACCCGCACCGCGCCGACAATCCCGTGCATCGCCTGGTCCGCGCCTTGGCCGCCCTGACCGCCGCGCCGTTGGACGCCGGCAGCGAGTGGTTTGAGCCGTCGAGCCTGCAGGTCACCAGCATCGACGTCGGCAACCCCGCCACCAACGTCATCCCGGCCAGTGCGGTGGCGCGGCTGAACATCCGCTTCAACGACCGCCACACTGGCGCCGCGCTGGAAGCCTGGCTGCGCGCCGCGGTCGCGCCGTACGCCCCGCGGTTCGACCTGGACGTGGCGATCAGCGGCGAGGCTTTCCTGACCACGCCCGGCCCCTTGGTGCACCGGCTCCGCGATGCAGTAGCCGCCGCCACCGGCCGGCAGCCGCGGCTGGACACCGGCGGCGGCACCTCGGACGCGCGCTTCATCGCCCGGCACTGCCCGGTGGCGGAGTTCGGCCTGTTCAGCGCCACCATGCACCAGGCGGACGAGCGCGTGCCGGTGGCGGAGCTGCGGCATCTGACGGACGTGTACCGTGCCATCCTGGCTGCGTTCCTGGACTGATTCAGCCTGGAGTACTGTCATTGCGAGCCGTGCTTGCGGCGCGGCAATCCATAAGCTGCACGCGCAGTCCTTGCCGGCCTGGGTTGCCCCGCCGAAGCCGCCTCGCAATGACGGGCGCGAAGCGGGACGGGCGCACGGTTGAACAGGCGAGGGTTGGAATGAACGGGCCAGAACCCTCGGGGGCTGCTATGAGGCGCGCATGAGCGACGGTCCAAAACTCCGAAACCCCAAGCCTGGAGAACCACGAAAGGACTGGAGCCTGTTCCTGGCCCCGCTCCGCGGCACCGCGCGGCTGGCCTGGGGCCGGATGGACGGGCTGCAGGCATTCGGGTCCACGCCGGATGCCGTGCTGGCCAGCCTGGCGCCGCTGCTGGCGGTGCCGTTCGCCGGGGCGCTGTGGGCGCTGCTGCACGGCCAGGTCGCGCGGGCGCTGACGGCCGTGGGGTTCACGGTCACCGCCCAACTGGCCCCGCTGGTGCTGTCGCATGCCCTGGCGCGGCTGTGGGGGCGGGAGGAGGGTTGGCTGCGCTATGCCGCCGCCTACAACTGGCTGCAATGGGCGATCCTGGCGGTGGCGCTCGTGCTGCCGGTGCTGCTGGAGAGCTTCGGCCTGCCGGACCGGACGGCGATCCAGGTCTATGCCTTCCTTCTCCTGGGATACGTCCTGTGGCTGAACGGGCGGCTGGCGCGGCATGGCCTGGCGCTGTCCTGGCCAAGGTCGGTGCTGCTCGTCGCCGCGGTGCTGCTGGGCAGCACGCTGCTCGCCATCGGTCCGTTGCTGCTGCAGGCCGCGCTTACGGAGGAGTCAGTGCAAACGGGTCCTGCGGATAGCGCACCCTGAGCAGGGTCAGGCCGTCCGGCGGCGCGGTCGGCCCGGCAGCCCGGCGGTCCCGCGCCGCCAGCGCCGCACCCACCTGATCCGGTCGCCATCGGCCCTCGCCAACCAGCTTCAGCGTGCCAGCCATGTTGCGAACCTGGTGGTGCAAGAAGCTGCGCGCCTCGGCCAGGATCTCCACCACGTCGCCCTGCCGGCTGACCTGTAGGCGATCCAGCGTCCGTAGCGGGCTGCGGGCCTGGCAGGCTGTGGCGCGGAACGACGAGAAATCGTGGTGGCCCACCAGCAGCGCCGCCGCCTCGTCCATGGCGCCGGCGTCCAGGGGGCGCTCCACGTGCCAGGCGCGGTGCAGGTCCAGGGCGGGCGGCGCGCGGCGGTTCAGGATGCGGAAGGCGTAGGCGCGTCCGATGGCGGAGAAGCGGGGGTTCCACTCTGGCAGGGCCGGGGCGGCCTGCAGCACTGCCACGGGATGCGGGCGCAGGTGGAAGTTCAGCGCGTCCCGCACCTTGCCGGCCTGGAAGCCCTGCGGTAGGTCCAGCATCGCCACCTGGCCCGCCGCATGGACGCCCGTGTCGGTCCGGCCTGCGACGACGCTCGCCACCGGGGCGCCGCCGGTCAGCCGCGCCGCCGCCGCCTCCAGCACCGCCTGCACCGTCGGCCCGTCCGCCTGGCGTTGCCAGCCTAGGAAGCCCGTGCCGTCGTACTCCAGCAGCAGCGCCCATGTGGTCATGGTGCGGGCGGCCTCATGTCAGCACGGCGCCAGGCGGAACAGGAAAGCCGCGCAGCAGGGCGGTGGCATCCATCGGGGCACGGCCGGGACGCTGGACGCGCAGCAGCCGCAGCGCCCCGGCGGCGCAAGCCACCAGCAGGGCGCCATCCAGCACGGTGCCGGGAGGGCCGGACCCGGCCTCCGGCGCAGCCTCCAGCACCTTCAGCACGTCTGAGCCCAATACTGCCCAGGTGCCGGGCCAGGGCGTCAGGGCGCGCACGCGACGGTCCAGCGCCTCGGCCGGCTGGGTCCAGTCGAGCCGGCCATCATCGCGGGTCAGTTTCGGGGCGTAGGTCGCGCCATTCTCCGGCTGCGGCACCGGCGGCGGGGCGTCCTGCAAGGCCTGCACGATCATGCGGGCGCCCAAGGTGGCCAGGATGTCGTGCAGGCCCGCCGCGGTCGTGCGGGGGCCGATGGGCACTGTCTCCCGCAGCAGCATGGCGCCGGTATCCAGCCCGGCGTCCATCTGCATGACCGTGATGCCAGTTTCCGCATCCCCGGCCAGCACCGCGGCCTGGATCGGCCCGGCGCCGCGCCACCGGGGCAGCAGGCTGGCGTGGATATTCAGGCAGCCCCGGCGCGGCGCGTCCAGCATCGGCTGCGGCAGGATCAACCCATAGGCAGCCACAACGGCGGCATCGAGGTCCAGCGCCGCAAAGGCCGCGTGCTCCCCGACATCCCGCCGCAGCCGGGCCGGGGTGTGAACCGGCAGCCCCAATGCCTCGGCGGCGGCATGGACCGGGCTGCGCGTGGTGGCGTTGCCGCGGCCGGCGGGGCGGGGCGGCTGCGAGTAAACAGCGGCGATATGGTGTCCGGCCGCGTGCAGCGCCTGCAAGGCCGGTACGGCAAAGGCGGGCGTGCCCATGAAGGCCAGGCGCAGCGGCCCGGCCCCGCGCTTCACCCTACACGCCCATCACCCGGCTGCTTTCTGCTTCAGCTCCTTGGCGAGCCGCCGCAGGATCATGTTGCGCTTCAGCGCCGACAGGTGATCGACGAACAGCACGCCGTCCAGGTGGTCGATCTCGTGCTGCAGGCAGGCGGCGAGTAGGCCCTCCGCCTCCAGCTCCTGCATCTTGCCGTCCAGGTCGTGGTAGCGGACCTGGACCCGGGCCGGGCGGCTCACGTCGGCATACTGGCCGGGCAGGGACAGGCAGCCCTCCTCCCGCACGGCCCAGTCCTCGCTGACGCGGGTGATCTCCGGGTTCACCAGCACGATGGGGGCCGGCGTCTCGTCCGGCATCAGGTCCACGACGGCCAAGCGGAGGTTGACGCCCACCTGCGGCGCGGCCAGGCCAATGCCAGGGGCAGCATACATCGTCGCCAGCATCTGCGGCGCCAGGGCGCGCACAGCGTCAGCGTCGGCTGGGTTGACCTTGCGGGTCTTGGTGCGCAGCGACGGGTGCGGCGGGGTCAGGATTTGCAGGGCCGGTTCGGCGAGGATTGGTTTAGTAGGGGCGACATCCATGCCCGCGATGTAGCCGTGCGGGCCGGGCCAATCAATCGCGGCCCTTGCATCAGCGGGCTGCGTTGACAACATCCGGTGCATCGGGACGCCTTGATGGGTCCCGTTCCCGCTTCGCTCCAAGGAGGAGGCTGCATGACCACCCGGATGTTTGCCTCGCCCATGTTTTTGGGCTTCGATCACTTGGAACAGATGCTGGAGCGGGCGCAGAAGTCGCCCTCCGACGGTTATCCGCCCTACAATATCGAGCAGACGGGTCCTAGCGGGCTGCGGATCACCCTGGCGGTGGCCGGCTTCACAATGGACGACTTGCAGATTACCCAGGAAGACAACCAATTAGTGATCCGCGGCCGGCAGGCGGACGACTCGGTCGGCCGGGTTTACTTGCACCGCGGCATTGCAGCCCGTCAATTCCAGCGGGCGTTCGTCCTCGCAGAGGGGATTGAGGTCAAGGGTGCCTGGTTGGACAATGGCCTGCTGCACATCGACTTGGCGCGTCCGCAGCCGGAAGTCCGGGTGAAGACCATCCAGATCACCAAGGCCGGTGGGTCCGGCCCTACTGTGGACGCAGCGCCCGACCGCGACTGACCGAGCACGTTGCCGTGCAGATGGCGCCTGTAGTTCTTAACTGTTTCGCAACGACTGCCACGCACAACAAGCTGATGTCCCGGCGAGCGTGCAGTCTCAACTGTTTTGTTTGTGCGACGTTGCATCCTGCACGTGGCACCCCGTCGGAGTAATTATTATGAACGTAAATATCCCTGAACTGCAGATGGATGCTCTGGCAGCTATCCCGGTGGAGCAGTTGGATGTCCGCAACTTGACTCAGGCGCAGTTGATGCAGCTCGGCATGGCACAACTGGCCTATGTGAAGCCAGTTTGGATGGATGGCGAGACGGCATTTGCCATCTTCGCCGCGGACGGGTCGCCGATGGCGGTCGCCGCAGATTGCGACATGGCGATGGCCGCAATCATGCAGCACGAGATGGTGCCCGCGCTGGTCCACTGAGGTCTTCCCGCTGCCTCTCCCCAACTGGGAGAGGAGGAAACTAGTTCGTCTTTGTCGGGTCAATCCAGCCGATATGGCCGTCTAGCCGACGATACACCACGTTCAGTTCCGCCGTCGCGCTGTTGCGGAACATCAGCAGTTGCTGGTCCGCCAAGTCCATCCGCATCACCGCCTCCCCGACCGACAGGGTGTTGATGTCGGCTTGGCTCTCGGCAATCACGGTGGCGTAGGCTGGCGTGTCGCTTCGGGTTTCCACTCCGTTCGGCTGCCCGTCGTCGTCCTGCCGTAGCACGTATTGACGCGCAGTTTGTGGGCGGGCGCGATTAGCCAGGTCGCGTGCGTGGTCGTTGACCCGGCGGCGATATCGACGCAGGCGCTTGGCGATATGCTCGGCTGCGTCGTCGAAGGCGCTATGGGCATCTCCGGCCTCGCCCTCGCCGCGAAGGGTCAGGCCGCGGCCGGCATGGACGTTGATATCGCAGGTGAAGAAGCTGCGGGCGCGGCTGAAGGTCACGTTGGCCTCCAACGCATGGTCGAAGTACTTGCCGGCGATCTGATCCAAGTGGTCGGACACCCGAACGCGTAGTGCCTCCGAAAGATCGACCTGCTTGCCGGATACTGTGATCTGCATGGCTGCGTTCCTTGGTTGCCGCGGCGGTGCTTCGTTAAACCGACACCGCTTTCTCCCGCTTGCGCTGCACCGAGCTGGGGATGCGCAACGCCTCCCGGTATTTGGCCACCGTACGGCGGGCGATGTCCACGCCTTCTCGACGCAGAGCTGCAACAATCGCGTCATCGGAAAGCACGTCCTCGGCGTCCTCGGCGTGCACCAGGGCGCGGATGCGATGGCGGACGCTCTCGGCGCTGTGGCTCTCGCCGCCCGCGACGGCGTTGATGGCGGTGGTGAAGAAGTACTTCAGCTCGAACACACCGCGCGGGGTGGCGATGTACTTGTTGGCAGTCACCCGGCTGACGGTGCTCTCGTGCATCTCCACCGCCGCCGAGATGTCGCGCAGGATCAGCGGGCGCAGGTGGCCGACGCCGCCGCGGAAGAAGGCGTCCTGCTGGCGCACCACCTCGGCCGCCACCTTCAGGATGGTGTTCGCACGCTGTTGCAGCGACTTCACCAGCCAGTTGGCGCTGGACAGGTTCTCGCCGAGGAACGTCCGCTCCTCCTTGCCCGCCCGGGCGCTGACGCGGGCGTGGTAGGACTCGTTCACCAGCACCCGCGGCATGGTGTCGGGGTTCAGCTCCAGCAGCCAGGCGCCGTCCGGGGCGGCGCGCATCAGCACGTCGGGGATCACCTGGTGCATCGGGCCGATGTCGAAGCCGGCGCCGGGCTTGGGGTCGAGTTGGCGGATCTCGGTGATCATGTCGGCCAGGTCCTCGCTGTCCACCTCGCACAGCGCCATCAGGCCGCGTAGGTCGCGGCGGGCCAGCATGTCGAGATGGTCGAGCAGTCGCTCCATGGCGGGGTCCAGCCGGTTGCGGTCCAGCAGTTGGGCGGCCAGGCACTCCCGCAGGTCACGGGCGAACAGGCCCGGCGGATCGAAGCGCATCATGGCCGCGCGCACCCGCTCGACGCGGGCATAATCGACGCCCAGCACGTCGGCGATCTCCTCCGTACGGGCCGGAACGCGGCCAGCCGGGTCCAGCAGGGCCATCAGTTGGGCGCCGATAATGCGGTCGCCCGGGTCGGGGAAGTTCAGGCGCAACTGTTCGCCCAGGTGGGTGCGCAGGCTGCGCGGGGCGGCAGCCAGGTCGTCGATGCCGCGGTCGTCGCCGTCGTCCCGCTGCACGCCGCGTGTGGCGCCGGCGTAGCTGCCGTCCGAGGCGCCACCGGCGTCGTAGCTGTTGGTGTGGTCGGCCTCCACGGCGTCCGGCAGGCGCTCCTGGCGCAGCAGGGTGACGGCGTCCAACCCTTCTATCGCCTGGGTGCGCTGGTCGGGGGCGGGCAGCTCCGGCAGGCTGTCGCTGCGCTCGTCGCGTTCCAACAGAGGATTGCGCTCCAGCTCCTCCTCGACGAAGGCAGCCGCCTCAAGGTTGGTGAACTGCAGCAGCTTGATCGCCTGACGCAACTGCGGCGTCATGACCAAGGACTGCGTCTGCCTGAACTCTAGCCGTGGACCCATCGCCATGCAGGTCAGCTTACAGGCTAAACCTTTCGCCGAGATAGACCCGGCGCACGTCCACGTGGGCGACGATTTCCTGCGGCCGGCCCTCCATCAGCACCTTGCCGTCGTGCATGATGTAGGCGCGGTCGATGATCTCCAGCGTCTCGCGGACGTTGTGGTCGGTGATCAGCACGCCGATGCCGCGGTCCTTTAGATGGGACACCAGGTCGCGGATCTCCCCGACGGCGATGGGGTCGATGCCGGCCAACGGTTCGTCCAGCAGGATGTAGCCGGGCTGCGTCGCCAGCGCGCGGGCGATCTCCACCCGCCGCCGCTCGCCGCCGGACAGCGCCAGGGACGGGGTGCGGCGCAGGTGGCTGATGCCGAACTCGGCCAGCAGTTCGTCGAGCATCGCGCCGCGGCGGTCCGGGTCGCGCTCCACCACCTCCAGCGCGGCCATGATGTTCTGCTGCACGTTCAGGCCGCGGTAGATGCTGGCCTCCTGCGGCAGATAGCCGATGCCCAGGCGGGCCCGGCGATACATCGGCAGGCCGGTGATGTTCTCGCCATCCAACGTGATGCTGCCGGTGTCGGGGCGGACCTGGCCGGTGATCATGTAGAACGTCGTGGTCTTGCCGGCGCCATTGGGTCCGAGCAGCCCGACGGCCTCTCCGCGGTGCACGGTGATGCTGACGTTCTGGACCACGGCGCGCTTCTTGTAGGTCTTGCCGACGCCGGTCGCCGTCAGCCCGCCTGCCGTCCCGACGCCGCCCGGTACGGCCCGCATGTCGTTCACGGCTTGGCTAGCTTAGACGGCTTCGGGCCGGACGCCCCGGAGGTCGAGGCGTCGTTGGGCACCACCAGGCCCTCGACGCGCTTACCGGGATTTCGCGTCAGGGTGGAAATGCCGGTGTGCATGTTAACGATGGCCTCGTCGCCATCCATCTGGTTCTGGCCGCGGGTCAGGTGGACCGAGCCGGCCAGGCGGGCGATGCCGCTGTCGGCGACATAGACCCCGCGGCTGCCGCGGATGGTCTCGGTGGCGGTGCGGACCTCGACGTTGCCGAAGCCCTCGACCCGCTGCAGCTTGCCGGAACTCATCAGCGGGTCGGCGCCGGGCTTCGCGGCGGGTGCGACGGGCTTGGGCAGCGCAGGCTTTGGACCGGCCGGGATGGCGCCGGGCTGGTCGGGAGGGGTGGTGTAGCCGACCAAGGTGTCGCCCGTGACGCGCCGGCCATCGCTGGTGACGACGGTCGCCAGGCCGCGGCCGACCGCCATGTGCTTCTGTGACCAGTACTCCATGGTGTCCCGTGCCGTCAGGACCTGCTGCGGCGTGGTCAGCTTCATGTCGGACCCGGTCAGCAACAGCACCGCCTGGTCGATGTCGTAGATAGCGTGGTCGCCGACGGCGAGGTCGGTGCTGGTGAAGATGTGGACGTGGCCGTCCGCCTCCAGTCGATAGATCTCGTTGTTGCCGGTGTCGGCCGCTGTTGGCCCAGGCGCTGCCGGGGGTGCGGCATTCGCTGCAAGGGCGGCTCCTGCTGGCGCAGGTCCGGACGGCGCCGGCGCCTTCGCTGTGGCTGCTCCGGCGGCGCCCTTGCGGCGGTAATGGGCGATCAGCGTGTCCGCCGTTACTATCACGTCGCCCCGCACGGCGCGGGCCTGGCCGTGGGCAATCACTTCCTGCTCGTTCTGTCGCCATTCCATGCCATCGGCGGCCGTGACCTCGATCGGTCCGCCCTTGCTGAAATCTATCGGCTGCGCCCCCGCCGAGGCCATCACCGCTGGGGCGCCAAGCAGGGCCGCCGCAAGGAGGGGCACCCGCATCACCGTCACTTCTCCGCTCCGTTCAGCACCAGCCGGGCTGGGCCACGGAACTGGATGACGGCACCCTTGTCGGTCAGGGTGAAGCCTTGAGCGTCCAGCACGCCGAACGGCCCCTCTGCATGGGTTTGATCGTCGCTGGCAGCGGCGCCGGTCTTCACGTCCAGGGCGGCGCTTTCAGTCCGCATCACCGTGCCGTTGTCACGATACAAGACCACTTCGTGCGATAGGTCCAACTGGCCGGAGTGCTGCATGTAAACGCCGTCATGCGACTGCACCATCAGCCAGCCGCCGCTTTCCGGCACGATGTCGCCCTTGGGCTCACCGAGGTTCACCCGCATTGGCCCGGCCTGCGCCGCCCAGTCGGCGGTGATGGTGTAAGGCCGGCCGCGCTCGTCCACGCCACGGTAATGCGCGTCCTTCAGCCGGCCCGACCCCGCATCGACGCTCGCGAGGCGATGAAAGCCGATGCGGGCCTGGTCCCGCACCCGCGCCAGCTCCGGCCAGGCGGCGATGGACCCCAGCAGGAGCAGGGCGGCAACGGGCAGGGCATACTTGGTCAGCGAAACCGCGGTGCGGCGCCGGGCGATGCGCGCCGCGGTGGGCACCTGGCGCGCACGCACTGGGCCGGCTGCGGACAGCCGGTCCAGGCCGGCGCGGCCTGGCTCCAGGTCGTTTTGGGCCATGGGGGTCCCGATCATGCGACACCCGCCCGCAGCAGGTCATGCACATGCACCAGGCCGATCGGACGGGTGTCGGCGTCCAGCACGAACAGGCTTGTCACCGGCCGGGCGCCCAGGTTCATCAGGCGCAGCGCCTCGGCGGCCAGGGCGTCGGGGCCGATCGTGCGGGGGGTACGGTGCATCACGTCTTCCACCCTACGCAGCAGCAGGTCCGGCCCCATGGCCCGGCGAAGGTCGCCATCCGTCAAAACCCCGACCAGCCGCCCGGCAGCGTCCACCGCACCCAGGCAGCCGAAGCCCTTGCCGGTCATCACCAGCAGCGCCCGGTCCATCGGCAGCCCGGCGTCGGCCAGCGGCACGGCGTCGCCCTGGTGCATCAGGTCGGACACGCGCCGGAGTTGCGCACCCAGCTTGCCGCCAGGGTGGAATGCGGAGAATTCGGTGGCGGTGAAGCCGCGCCGGGTCAGCAGCGCCACGGCCAGGGCATCGCCCAGGGCAAGCTGCATCGCCGTGCTGGTGGTGGGCGCGAGTCCCATGGGGCAGGCCTCTGGTGCTGCGGGCAGCAGCAGCACCACATCGGCGGCGCGGGCCAGGGCGGAGTTGGAACGGCCGGTGATGCCGATCAGCGGCAGGCCGAACCGGCTGGCGTGCGCGACGAGGTCGGCCAGCTCGGTGGTCTCCCCGCTGTTGGACAGCGCCAGCACCGCATCGCCGGGCACGATCATGCCGAGGTCGCCGTGCGAGGCCTCGGCGGGGTGGACGAACAGCGACGGGGTGCCGGTGGAGGCCAAGGTGCTAGCGATCTTGCGCCCGACCAGGCCGGACTTGCCCATGCCGGACACCACGACGCGGCCGGTGCAGGCCGCCAGCCGCTCCACCGCATCCGCAAAACGCTGGTCCAGGGAGGCCGACAGCGCTCGCAGCCCCGCGGCCTCGGCCGCCAGGACGGCCTGCGCGACTTCGACATCGGTGGCGGCGGGAAAGGCGAGGGCGGCTGTCATGGACATCCTGGATGGACCTATCCTTGTATGGGCGGCCCCCTCGGAAGGGTCAATGAAAGCCCAGTCACGGACGGTAACGCCCGCCATGGCAGCCGAGCGGCTGAACCTCATGGTCGAGTCTTTGGGCCGAATCCTGGGGCCGAGCCTGGCGGCTGCAGGGTCAGTGGCTGAAGATGTCCGGGTCCTCATAGCCCAGCAGGTCCAGCCGGCAGCGCGTGGGCAGGAAAGCGAAGCAGTCCTCTGCCAGCGCCAGCCGGTCCTCGCGCACCAGCAGCGCCTGCAGCCGCTCCCACAGCGCGTGCAGGTGCAGCACATCGGAGGCGGCGTAGGCCATCTGCTCCGCCGACAGTTCCGCAGCGCCCCAGTCGGAGGTCTGCTGCGTCTTGGACAGATCGACGCCCAGCAGCTCCCGGCAGAGGTCCTTCAGGCCGTGGCGGCTGGTGAAGGTGCGGACCAGCTTGGCGGCGATCTTGGTGCACTTGACCGGCGCGACCGTGACGCCCAGCGCCTGTTGCAGGACAGCGACGTCGAAGCGGGCGAAGTGCATCAGCTTGAGGACGCCGGGGTTGCCCATCATCGCGGCCAGGTTGGGGGCATCGTAGCCGCGTCCGCCGAGGGTGGCCGGGACGAACTGCACCAGGTGCGCCGTGCCGTCGCCGGCCGACACCTGCACCAGGCAGAGCCGGTCGCGGTGCGGGTTCAACCCCATTGTCTCGGTATCGACGGCCACTACGGGGCCAAGGTCTAATTCTGCCGGCAGATCATGCCGGTGCAGGTGGATGGCTCCTGCTCGGGTGAACTGCGTTACAGCCACTTGGAAAACTCTAAACGGTTGGTGCCCAGGAAAAGACTCGAACTTTCACAACCTTGCGGTCACAGGTACCTGAAACCTGCGCGTCTACCAATTCCGCCACCTGGGCAAGCCGTCAGGGTGGAGCGGCGTTCTAGCGGCGGGGCCGGAGGGCGTCAAGCTGCAGATGAGGGCATGCAGAGCAACTGCACATACCCCGGCCGCACATGCCCCGCCGCGCCACTCCTGAAAGCAAGAACAAGGCAACGGACCATCTGGCTCCTGGTTACGACTTTCCCACGGCATCCAGGCGCACGCCCTGCATCACCGTCCCTTGAGGCTGCCGGGTTCGCCGCATACTAAGGTGGCGGCATCAAGGGATCAGCATATGGCGACGCGCAGCGTGGCGACGGTGTTCGGCGGCGGCGGCTTCATCGGGCGCTATGTCGTGAAGCGGCTGGCGGCCCAGGGCCATATCGTCCGGGTCGCCGGCCGCAACACCGAGGCCGTGAAGGACCTGATGGTCTATGGCCGGGTCGGCCAGGTCGTGCCGCTGTTCGTTTCGCTGGGCAACCAGGCGCAGGTGGAGCGGGCGGTCGAGAGCGCCGACATGGTCGTCAACCTCGTCGGCATCCTCAGCGAACCGCGCGCCGGGGACTTCCAGCGCATCCAGGCGGAGGGAGCATCGCGTATCGCCCGGGCCGCCGCGGCGGCGGGCGTGAAGCAGATGGTGCAGGTCTCCGCCATCGGCGCCGACGCGGCCAGCCCCAGCCTGTATGCCCAGACCAAGGCCGCCGGAGAAGCAGGGGTGCGCGCCAGCCTGCCCCAGGCCACCATCCTGCGCCCGTCCCTGGTGTTCGGGGCGGAGGACAAGTTCTTCAACCGCTTCGGTTCGATCGCCATGATGCTGCCGGTGATGCCGGTCATTCAGGGCAACTCGCGGTTCCAGCCAGTCTATGTCGGGGACGTCGCCGACGCCGTGCTGGCGTCGTTCGCGCAGCAGGATGCGGCCGGGCAGACCTATGAACTCGGCGGCCCCCGCGTCTGGACATTCCGCGAATTGCTGGCCTGGATCCTGCAGGAGACCCGGCGCAAGCGGCCCTTGGTGGACATCCCGCTCGGCATCGCCCGCATCCAGGCACGGCTGGGGGAGCTGGTGCCGGGCAAGCCGTTTACACGTGACCAACTGATGCTGCTCGGCCGTGATAACGTGGTCTCGCCGGGGGCGAAAGGCTTGACGGATTTGGGCATTACGCCAACTCCCGTCGAGTTGATCGTGCCGGAATACCTGGACCGGTATCGGCCTGGCGGCGGCAAGCGCGATGAGGCTCCGACGTAATTAGACCGGTTCGGCCCTAATCTGCTGCCGATTTGGGCAGCGGGCGCGGACAACCATGGGAACAGCAGGATTTCAGGACAGCATTGCTGACATAGCGTTCACATTTCGCTAGTGTGCCGCATTTTTGCCGCTATATCCACCACCGACCGGCCGCACCCTGCGGCTCCTGGTGGAGGGCGTCCTGATGGCCGACCGCATGTTGCAATTCGTCCGCCTGCCGCAGGAGGCGCCGCCCAAGCGCAACGTATCCATGCGACGTGAGGACTTCGCCGAGATCTACGAGGATTTCGACCCTGCCAAGGCCGGCGCGCAGGCCAGCCGGTGCAGCCAGTGCGGCGTGCCGTTCTGCCAGGTGCATTGCCCGCTGGCCAACAACATTCCCGACTGGCTCAAGCTGACGGCCGAGAACCGGCTGCAGGAGGCCTACGAAGTCAGCAGCGCCACCAACACATTTCCAGAGATCTGCGGCCGCATCTGCCCGCAGGACCGGCTGTGCGAGGGCAACTGCGTCATCGAGAAGGACTTCAACAGCGTCACCATCGGCGCGGTGGAGCGGTTCATTACCGACAATGCCTGGGAACAGGGCTGGGTGAAGCCGCCGCACCCGCGGATGGAGCGTCCGCAATCTGTGGGCATCATCGGCGCCGGGCCGGGTGGCCTAGCGGCGGCGGAGCGGCTGCGGACCCGCGGCTACCAGGTGCATGTGTATGACCGGTATGACCGCGTCGGCGGCCTGATGATCTACGGCATCCCCGGCTTCAAGCTGGAGAAGGACATCGTGCTGCGCCGCTGGCGGCTGCTGGAGGAGGGCGGCATCCAGTTCCACCTGGGCATGGAGCTGGGCCGCGACCTGACCTTCGCCGAGCTGCACGCCCGGCACGACGCCGTGCTCATCGCCACAGGCGTGTACAAGGCGCGCGACATCGGCGGACCCGGCGCCGGGCTGGCCGGGATCGAGCCAGCGATGGCATACCTGACAGCCAGCAACCGCCAGGGCCTCGGCGACGATGTGCCGAGCTTCGACAGCGGGCAGCACAACGCCGAGGGCAAGCGCGTCGTGGTAATCGGCGGTGGCGACACCGCAATGGACTGCGTGCGGACCGCCGTGCGCCAAGGTGCCGCCAGCGTGTCGGTGCTGTACCGGCGCGACAAGGTGAACATGCCGGGCTCGATGCGTGAGGTGAAGAACGCCGAGGAGGAGGGCGTCAACTTCGTCTGGTTGTCCGCGCCGGAGGCTTTCCTGGGCGACGACAAGGTGACCGGCGTGCGCGTGCAGCGGATGCGGTTGGGCATGCCGGACGCCACCGGCCGCCAGTCGGTGGAGGCCAGCGACAGCCGCTTCACCCTGGAGGCCGACCTGGTGGTGAAGGCCCTCGGCTTCGACCCGGAGGAGCTGCCAAGCCTGTGGGACCAGCCGGGGCTGGGAGTCAGCCGCTGGGGTACGCTGAAGGTGGACCACCGGACGCAGATGACCAGCCTGCCCGGCGTGTTCGCCGCTGGCGACATCGTCCGCGGCGCCAGCCTTGTGGTGTGGGCCATCCGCGATGGCCGGGACGCGGCGGCGCGGATGCACGAGTACATGCAGCAGAACGCCCTGGCGGCGGCAGCGGAGTAAGACGGATGGACAGCATTCTCGACGCCGGCGCCCAGTTCGTCGCCGACTGGCACGACAACGCCGCCCGCCTGGCCGGCACCTACGACCCCAGCCAGGAGCATGACAACTGCGGTGTCGGCATGGTCGCCGCCCTGGACGGCAAGCCGCGCCGGGCCGTGGTGCAGGCGGGGATCGACGCGCTCAAGGCCGTGTGGCACCGCGGCGCCGTGGATGCCGACGGCAAGACGGGCGACGGCGCAGGCATCCATATCGAGATCCCGCAGGACTTCTTCGCCGAGGCCGTCGAGCGCGGCGGCAGCGAGCCGGCGGGCCGCATGGCGGTCGGCATGGTGTTCCTGCCCAAGACCGACCTCAGCGCGCAGGAGCGCTGCCGGCAGATCGTCGAAACCGAGATCCTGCGGTTCGGCTACAGCATCTACGGCTGGCGCCAGGTGCCGATCAACGTCGGCTGCATCGGCGAGAAGGCCAACGCGACGCGGCCCGAGATCGAGCAGATCATGATCCGCTGCAGCGGCGAGGGCGACTGCGCCGACGACGCCAAGTTCGAGCGCGACCTGTACGTGATCCGCCGCCGCATCGAGAAGGAGGCCATCGCCGCGCAGATCGCCGAGTTCTACATGTGCTCGCTGTCCTGCCGCAGCATCATCTACAAGGGCATGTTCCTGGCGGCCAGCCTGACCGACTTCTACCCGGACCTGCTGGACGAGCGCTTCGTCAGCCGCTTCGCCATCTACCACCAGCGTTACAGCACCAACACCTTCCCGACCTGGAAGCTGGCGCAGCCGTTCCGCATGTTGGCGCACAACGGCGAGATCAACACCGTCGCTGGCAACGCCAACTGGATGAAGTCGCACGAGACGCGGCTGGCGGCGGGTCCGCTCGACCACTTCATCGAGGACGTGAAGCCCGTCATCCAGGCCGGCGGGTCCGACACGGCGACGATGGACAACGTATTCGAGCTGCTGGTGCGCGCCGGCCGCGACGCGCCGATGGCGAAGGCCCTCATGATCCCGGCCAGCGTCGGCCAGGACGCGACGATGCCTGACGCGCACCGCAACATGTTCCTCTACTGCAACGCCGTCATGGAGCCGTGGGATGGCCCGGCCGCCATCACCGGGACCGACGGCCGCTGGATGATTGCCGGGCTGGACCGCAACGGCCTGCGCCCGCTGCGCTACACCGTCACGGACGATCACCTGCTGGTGGTGGGGTCGGAGACGGGGATGGTGAAGTTCCCGGAAAGCTCGATCATCGCCAAGGGCCGGGTCGGGCCGGGCCAGTGCATCGGCGTCGATCTCGATGAGGCGAAGTTCTACCTGGACGGCGAGCTGAAGGACCTGCTCGCCGCCCGGCAGGACTTCGGCGCCTGGACCCGGCGCATCACCATGCTGGACCGCATCGTCAAGACCGACGCGACGGAGCCGGTGAAGTATGACGCCGCCGAGCTGCGCCGCCGCCAGCTCGCCGTGGGCACCACGCTGGAAGAGCTGGAGATGATCCTGCACCCGATGGTGGAGGACAGCGCCGAGGCCGTCGGCAGCATGGGCGACGACACGCCGGTGGCCGTGCTGTCCGAGCGTTACCGCGGCCTGCACCATTACTTCCGCCAGGGGTTCAGCCAGGTCACCAACCCCCCGATCGACAGCCTGCGCGAGACGCGGGTGATGACGCTGAAGACCCGGCTGGGCAACCTGGGCAACGTCCTCGATGAGGACAGCACCCAGTGCGACCTGTTGCAGCTCGACAGTCCCGTGCTGTCCAACGCCGAGTTTGAGGCGATGGTCGCCACCATGGGCGACGCAGTGTGCCGGGTGGACTGCACCTTCGCCGTCGGACACGGCGAGGCCGAACTGCGCGGCGCCCTGGAGCGCATCCGGCGCGACGCCGAGGAGGGCGTGCGCGCCGGCTGCTCGCACGTTGTGCTGACCGACGAGGCGCAGACCGCCGAGCGGGCGCCGATTCCGATGATCCTGGCCACCGGCGCCGTTCACACCCACCTGGTCCGCCAGTCGCTGCGCACCTTCACCAGCCTGAACGTCCGCAGCGCCGAGTGCATGGATACGCACTACTTTGCCGTGCTGATCGGCGTTGGGGCGACGACGGTGAACGCCTACCTGGCGCAGGAGAGCCTTGCCGACCGGCACCGCCGCGGGCTGTTCACCAAGGTGACGCTGAAGGAGGCGGTGCAGCACTACAAGAAGGCCGTCGATAAGGGCCTGCTCAAGATCATGTCCAAGATGGGCATCTCGGTCATCAGCAGCTACCGCGGCGGCTACAACTTCGAGGCCATCGGGCTGTCGCGGGCGCTGGTCGCCGAGTACTTCCCGGGGATGCAGTCGCGCATCAGCGGCATCGGCCTGACCGGCATCGCGCGCAAGGTGCTGGGGCTGCACCAGGCGGCCTGGGATGGCGAGGACGACGCCCTGCCGGTGGGCGGGGTGTACAAGCTGCGCCGCAAGGGCGAGGTGCACGCCTTTGATGGAGGGCTGATCCACACGTTGCAGACGGCGGTGGCGACGGACAGCTTCGAGACGTATCGGCGTTATGCCGACGGGGTGCGGCGGCAGAAGCCGGTGGCGTTGCGCGACCTGCTGGATTTCCGCTTCGACGGGATCACGCCCATCGAGGTGGATGAGGTCGAGAGCATCACCGAAATCCGCAAGTATCTGGTGGCGCCGGGCATCTCGCTGGGGGCGCTTAGCCCGGAGGCGCATGAGACGCTGAGCATTGCCATGAACCGCATCGGCGCGCGTAGCGACAGCGGCGAGGGCGGCGAGGACCCGGAGCGGGCGAAGCCGCGCGCCAACGGGGACAATGCCTCGTCGGCGATCAAGCAGATCAGCTCCGGCCGATTTGGCGTCACGGCCGAGTACCTGAACGCCTGCAAGGAAATCGAGATTAAGATGGCCCAGGGCGCCAAGCCCGGGGAGGGCGGGCAGTTGCCCGGCTTTAAAGTAACGAGCCTGATTGCCAAGCTGCGGCACTCGACGCCGGGGGTGACGCTGATCAGCCCGCCGCCGCACCACGACATCTACTCCATCGAGGACCTGGCGCAGCTTATTTACGACCTGAAGCAGATCAACCCGGACGCGACGGTGTGCGTGAAGCTGGTGGCGCGCAGCGGCATCGGCACCATCGCGGCAGGTGTGGCCAAGGCGAAGGCCGACGCCATCCTGATCAGCGGCCATAGCGGCGGCACCGGCGCCAGCCCGCAGACCAGCGTGAAGTTCGCGGGCCTGCCGTGGGAGATGGGCCTGTCCGAGGCGCACCAGGTATTGATGCTCAACCGCCTGCGCCATCGGGTGAAGCTGCGGACGGACGGCGGCATCAAGACCGGGCGCGACGTCGTGATCGCGGCGATGTTGGGCGCGGAGGAATTCGGCATCGGCACGGCGAGCCTGGTGGCGATGGGCTGCATCATGGTGCGGCAGTGCCACAGCAACACCTGCCCGGTGGGCGTGTGCTCGCAGGACGACGCGTTGCGGGCCAAGTTCACCGGCACGCCGGAGAAGGTCATCAACCTGTTCAGCTTCATCGCCGAGGACGTGCGCGGCATCTTGGCCTCGCTGGGTGCGCGCAAGCTGTCGGACGTAATTGGCCGGACCGATCTGCTGCGGCAGGTCAGCCGCGGGGCGGACTTCCTGGACGACCTGGACCTGAACCCGTTGCTGGCGCAGGCCGATCCCGGTGGACAGGCGCGGTTCTGCACCCGCGAGGGCCGAAACGAGGTGCCGGAGACGCTGGATGCGCAGATGATTGAGGACGCGGCGGCGCTGTTCAGCCGTGGCGAGAAGATGCAGTTGCAGTACAACGTCCGCAACACGCACCGGGCCATCGGCACCAAGCTGTCGTCGCGCATCACCCGGCAGTACGGGATGACGGGGCTGCAGCCGAACCACATCACGGTGCGGCTGCGCGGGTCGGCCGGACAGTCGCTGGGGGCATTTGCGGTGCAGGGCCTCAAGCTGGAGGTGCTGGGGGACGCGAACGACTACGTGGGGAAGGGCCTGTCCGGCGCCAGCATCGTCGTGCGTCCGGCGCCGAGCAGCCCGCTGCGGAGCCAAGACAACACCATCGTGGGCAACACGGTGCTGTATGGCGCGACCGCGGGGGAACTGTTCGCTGCGGGCCAGGCGGGCGAGCGGTTCGCAGTCCGCAACAGCGGCGCGATTGCAGTTGTGGAGGGCTGCGGCAGCAACGGCTGCGAGTACATGACGGGCGGGACGGTGGCGATCCTGGGTGGGGTCGGCGACAACTTTGGCGCCGGGTTTACGGGGGGCATGGCCTTCGTGTTTGACCCGGACAACCTGTTTGAGCAGCGGGTGAACCCGGACAGCCTGACCTGGCAGCGGCTAGCGTCGGCGCACTGGGAGGGCGTGCTGCGCGGCCTGGTGGAGCGGCATGTGAAGGAGACCGGCAGCGCCTACGCCGCGCGGATGCTGCATGAGTGGGCGCGTATGAGCGGGCAGTTCTGGCAGGTGGTGCCGAAGGAGTACGTGAAGTACTTGCCGGTGCCGCTGTCTGACACCGTGGAGGCGCTGCGCGCGTAACGATGCCCGCTCCCTCTCCCCTCGGGAGAGGGAGCCGGTGCTTTTCTTGCGCCATGTGCGATTGCTCCCCGAAGCGAGCAGACAACTCAATCTCTCGTTGGCCGCCCACGCCCCAGGTGTCATAACCCGCCGCCATGCGCGTCCTGTATCAGCTTCCGCTCTCGCCGTTCTCCCGCAAGGTTCGCCTGGTGATGGCGGAGAAGAAGCTGCCGTTCGAGATGCGGTCTGAGAAAGTGTGGGAGCGCCGGCCCGAGTACCTGGAGATGAACCCGGCCAACACCGTCCCCACCCTGGTCGAAGGAAATGGCCTGGTGATCGCGGACTCCGGCGTGATCTGCGAGTACCTCGACGAGGCCTATCCCGCGACCCCCCTGATGGGCAAAAGCCTGGCCGAGCGGGTGGAGGTGCGTCGCCTGGTCGCCTGGTTCGACGGCAAGTTCGCGCACGAGGTCACCGCCAACCTCCTGGGTGAGAAGTTCATGAAGCGCCTGCTGGGCCGCGGCAACCCGGAGGCCGGGGCGTTGCGGGCTGGCTATGCCAACATGCGCCACCACCTGGGCTACATCGGTTGGCTGGCGGAAACCCGGAAGTGGCTGGGCGGCAATACGCTGTCCCTGGCGGACTTTGCCGCCGCAGCGCACCTGTCGGCGCTGGACTTCGCCAGCGATGTCGATTGGTCCATCTCGCCGCCGGCCCGGGACTGGTATGCCCGGGTCAAGTCCCGCCCCAGCTTCCGTCCGCTGCTCCAGGATCGCGTGCCCGGCGTGACCCCGCCGGCGCACTATGCCGACCTGGACTTCTAGCCCAGGCTTGCATTACCCCAGGCTTGCATATCCCAGGCTTGCATCAGCGACGCGCCTTACGCGCCGCGTACTTGGCGTCGCGCTCCGCCTTGCGCTGCGCCTTGATCTCCTCATCGCGCCGGGCCAATTCCACTAGCCGGGCCGCCTCGGCCTCGGCCTGCAATCGCAGTTCCTCGTTGCGGGCCTGGTCCTCCGCCAGCTTGCGGGCGGCCTCGGCCTCCTTGGTCACCTTGCGCTCGGCGGCGCGGGCGTCACGAGCCTCGGCGATGGCCATGCGCTCCGCCTGGCGGGCCAGTACGGCCGGGTCGTCGGCGGCCGGCTTCGCCTTGAACTTCTCGATCAGGGCCTTCTTCGCGGCGGCGGCGGTAGCCGCGCGGTCGCTGAACTTGCCTTCCTTGTAGCCACTCATGAACACGTCTTCCTTGGGTGCGGGATTGGGAGGTGAAGGAGATCAGTGCTGGCCGGGACCAGCTCTAGCGCCGGTCGGGACCGGCTTCTAGCAACGCGAGGTTCTGTTGCGCCAGGTCCGCCGTGGCGCTGTCGGGATCCAGGGCCACCGCACGTTCCCAGTCCTGGCGCGCCCCGGTGCGGTCGCCGCCGCGCTGGCGCAGGATGCCACGCTCCAGCAAGGCATCTGGGTTGTCCGGGTCCTGGGCCAAGGCGCGGTCGATATCATCGCGTGCCAGATCGAGCTGGCTCAGGTGACGCCAGGCGGCGCTGCGGAACACCAGCGCGTCGGGCCGGCGCGAATCCAGGTCCAGGGCGCGGCTGAGGTCCTCCACGGCATCATCGTAGTGTTCCAGGTTGGCGGCGGCGATGGACCGGTCGATCAGCAGGTCCGGCTCCTCCGGAGTCAGGGTGAGGGCCTGCGTGGCAGAGGCCAGCGCCCGCTGCGGGTCGCCAGCCATCAGCCATGCCTGCCCGGCCTGGCCGAACACGGCGGCCCGTGCCGCAGCCGGGGCCTTGCTTCCGGCGGCCAGCTTGTCCAGCGCATCCGCACCGCTCTCGGCCTCCCCTAGCGACACGTCGGCCAGGGCCAGGCAGTGCGCTGCGGCCTCCCCGCCACCTGTGGCAACCCAGGCATCGGCGAAGCTGTGCGCGCCCTCCGGGTCATCGGCCAACATCCCCAGGCAATGGTCATAATCCGCGCCCTCGGCGATGCGCGGCGGGACTGGCGGGACTGGCAAGTCCTGATCGTCGGACGTATCAGCAGGGGGGATGGCGGCAGACTCGTCCGGGCCGGGTCCGGCGGGCTGACCGGCCCATGAGGCGGCCCCGGCTGTTGATGCGATCACAACCACACCAACGATGAGCAAGACTTTGTTCATCTTCGCGCCAGCATAGCCCGGCTCGCGCCCACGGGCAAACCTGGTAGGATCGGGCATGGACACACGACGGCTTCTCATCTTTGGGCTGGGCTACACCGGGATGGCCCTTGCGGCGCTGGCGGAGGGGCGTGGATGGCAGGTGACGGCGACCAGCCGCGACCCGGGCCGCCTGCGCCCGCCGGCTGGGGTGGCGCTGATCCCGTTCGACGGGGCCGGCCCGGCCGTGCTCGCCGCAACGCACCTGGTGCAGACGGCCGCCCCGGCGGAGGACGGCGACCCCGCCCTGGCCCGCTATGGCGCGGAGGCTGCCGCCGCGCCGCACCTGCGCTGGGTGGGTTACCTGTCCACCACCGGCGTCTATGGCGACCGCGACGGCGGCTGGGTGGACGAGGACACGCCGCCCGCTCCAACCGGGGACCGCGGACGACGGCGGATTGCGGCGGAGGATGCCTGGGCGGCGGCCTGCGCGCGTTGCGCCGTGGACGTGTTCCGCGTAGCCGGCATCTACGGCCCCGGCCGGTCCGCGTTCGACGACCTCCGGGCCGGCGCGGCGCGGCGGGTGCTGAAGCCGGACCACCTGTTCGGGCGCATCCATCGGGACGACATCGCCGCTGCCGTGCTGGCCGCCATGGCGCAGGACCGCCCGCCGGGCCGCCGCGTGCTGAACCTGGCCGACGACGAGCCGGCCGCCAGCGCCGACGTGACCGCCGAGGCCGCGCGGTTGCTGGGCTTGGAGCCGCCGCCGTTGATCCCCTATGCCGACGCCCTGCCCGGCATGGGCGCGATGGCCCGCAGCTTCTGGGCCGAGAACCGCCGGGTCCGCAGCGCCAAGACGCAGGCGGCGCTGGGCCTGCGCTGGGCCTATCCGACCTACCACGAGGGCCTACGCGCCATCCTGCAGCAGGAGGCCGCCGAGCGTCCGGCGTAGCAGTGCCAGGTCCTCAGGGCGGGACAGCCGGTGGTCGCCGTCCTTGACCAGCAGCACCTGCACGTCGTCCGACTGCAGCCGGTCCTGCAGGCGCAGGCTGGTCTCCCACGGCACGTCGGGGTCGCGCATCCCGTGCAGCAGGCGCACCGGGCAGCGCAGCGGGAGCGGGCGGTCGAGCAGCAGGTGGCGGCGGCCGTCCTGGATCAGCGCGGCGGTGACGGGGGTGGGGTCGCCGTACTGGCTCGGCAGGTGCAGGACGCCGTCGCGCTCCAGTTGGGCGCGCTCGCCGGGCATCATGGCGGCCCACATCAGGTTTTCGGTGAAGTCCGGCGCGGCGGCGATGCCGACCAGGGCGGCAACGCGGTCCGGCCGGGCCAGCGCCAGCAGCAGGGCGATCCAGCCGCCCATGCTGCTGCCGGCCAGCAGCAGCGGCCCGGTAGTGAGGCGGTCGATGAGCAGCAATGCGTCATCGGTCCAGCGGCCGATGGTGCCGTCCGTGAACGCGCCGCCGCTGGCGCCATGGCCGGAGTAGTCCAGCCGCAGGCAGGGCAGGCCGTGTGCGGTGCAGAACGCCTCGGCCTCCAGCGCCTTCGCCCCCTGCATGTCGCTGCGGTAGCCCGGCAGGAACACCGTCCACGGCCCGCGCCCAGGCGTACAGACCCAGGCTAGCTCAACGCCGTCGCCGCGGTCCGTCCTACCCGCCTCCGGTATCGTGGCCTCTGGCGTCATGCCTTCCCCTGCATAGGTGCCCCCCGGTGATGGCCGGTGTATAGCGCCGGGATGCTCCCCCTCCCAGCCGGCGCCGTCATCCTGCAAGTCCTGCCACGCCTGGAGTCCGGCGGAGTCGAGCGTGGCACGGTCGAGATCGTCCAGGCCGTCGCGGCCGCGGGCGGGATGGCGCTGGTGGCCAGCGAGGGCGGGCGGCTGGTCACGGCGGTCGAGCGGGCCGGGGGCCGCCACATCGCGATGCCTCTGGCAAGCAAGAACCCTGCTGTTATCTGGCGCAACGCCGGGCGGCTGGCGGCGCTGATCCGGGCGGAGAGGGTTTCGATCATCCACGCCCGGTCGCGCGCGCCGGCTTGGTCGGCATGGCTGGCCTCGCGGCGCACCGGGGCGCGGTTCGTGACGACCTACCACGGCGTTTATAACGAGAACCTGCCGGGCAAGCGCCGGTACAACGCGGTGATGTCCTATGGCGAGCGGGTCATCGCCATCAGCCGGTTTGTGGCGGCGGTGCTGGTGTCGCGCCACGGCGTCGATCCCGCGCGCATCCGCGTCATCCCGCGCGGAGTCGATCCCGTGCTGTTCGATCCGGACCGCATCGCGGCCCCGCGCCTGGCCCGCCTGGCGCAGGCCTGGCGCGTGCCGGACGGCGCCCCCACGGTGATGCTGCCGGCCCGCCTGACCCGGTGGAAGGGCGCCGCCGTACTGATCGACGCGATGGCCGGGCTGGAGCGCAAGGACGCCTGCTGCGTCCTGGTTGGCGGCACGAAGGGCCATGGCCGGTTCGCGAAGGAGCTGGAACGCCAGGCCGCTGCCCTGGGCGTCGCCGACCGGCTGCGGCTGGTGGGCCACTGCGACGACATGCCGGCGGCGATGATGCTGGCCGACGTGGTGGTCAGCGCCTCGACCGACCCGGAGGGCTTCGGCCGCACCGTCATCGAGGCACAGGCGATGGGCCGTCCCGTCGTCGTCACCGACCATGGCGGGGCCGCGGAAACCGTCGAGCACTTGGTGACCGGCTGGCGCGTGCCGCCCGGCGACGCCGCGGCGCTGGTAGGCGCAATCGATCACGCGCTGTGGATGGCGCCGGAGCACCGGCAAGCCCTGGGAGAACGTGCGCGTACCGCCGTTTGCGCCACCTTTACGGCAGCGGCGATGCAGGCGGCGACGCTGGATGTTTACCGGGAGCTGCTAGGCTAGTGCCGGAGGCTCTCCTGAAGGGACTGGCGTCACAAGCCACACATACGCCACGGCTGACGTCCGCGGCGCGAGAACACTGCCTGCCTACTTTTCAAGAGGGCGCCAGCGCCGTCCTATTCTTCATGCGACCAGCCTGCGCGGCATAGGCAGGCGCCCGGCATCCACAAAATCCTACTCCACCCCATGCCGGTCCAGCACGTCGCGTATGTCGCGCGCCAACCGCTCCGCCGAGGGGTTGCGCCGCAACGCTTGGCCCAGCGAGCCGTAATGCATCTCTAGGCATCCCAGCAGCACCGCCTTGATCCGCGCCTCGTCCGGCGCGGTCGGCGGCTCGATGCGGCATAGGCGTTCTCCAGCGCCCGCCCCTTGGCGTCGAAGTGCGCCTGCAGGGCCTCCAGCGTCCACTCGCCGCGCCGTATGCTCTTCAGTTGCTCGCGGTTGCGCTCCAGGTCGCCCTCGACCATGATCTGCTCCACCTCGTCCAGCAGCCGCACGACATGGTAGGCGAACTTCACGTCGTAGCCGAACCGCGCGATGGCCTCCGCCCGCGCCGGGTTGGAGGCGTTCACCCGGCCCTTGATCTTGTGCATCTGCGCGTAGGCATAGCCGCGAAAACGGTGCTAGGCGCCCTTGTGCAGGAATAGCTTGCGGTTCTCCCGCATCACCTCGCCCACCTGGGTCGGGTGCATGACGCAGCGCCACGGCGTGAACAGGCTGTCGATCATGTTCGGGTTGCATTCCATGCAGAGCTAGAAGTAGCGGACGATGCCGAACACCTGGAGGTCATATGTGGTGTCCCGCCCCCTTCCCCGGCTGGCACGTGAGGCTGCTGCCACTGGTCGAACCGCTGGCTCGGCTCGCCGAACCCGGCGATCTCCCCGGCCAAATGTAGGAACACCATATCCTTCGGCGGGATGCAGACGCCGTAGATGTCCACGTCCGACACCTCGCCCGACACGCCGTAGGACTGGCTGCCCATGACGGTCAGGTAGGCCGTGTTATCGACCAGCCAGCGCGGCGGCTGGATCGCGGCGGCGGAGCGCAGCTTCTGCAGCAGCACGGCCCTGCCTACAAGTGGATTAATTGCGGTGCTACGAAGCCGATGCCGCCCAGCGCCACGCCGCCCACGGCCAGCAGGATGCTAAGCACTGCAAGCGGCGGGATGGAGGTGATGATCGACGCCGAAGCGATCACGATGGCGACCTGCAGCAGCGCCGCCGCGTATTCGTAGAAATGATATTGCGCCATGAAGCGCTCGCGGCTTTCCTCGGTCGCGCGGGCCTTCTCGGTCAGTTCCTTGCGGCCGTCCACCTTGTTGCTCTCCCAACCCGTGGCCTGGTCGCGCCAAGTTTTCTGCTGCGCCTCGATGGCGGCGCGCGCGGCAGGGTCGGCGGTGGCGGCCTTCTGCAGTTCGGCGGCGTCGGCGGCGGTGCGGACGGTGGTCTGGCGGACCGTGCGGGCCTGGTAGAACGCCCACAGGTTGGTCGCCTCGACGTTCTGGCTGATCGCCTCGGTCTGCGCGCTTTTGGCCCCGGTCTCGAAGATGGCGAGGAACAGCGCCAGGATAGCGATCAGCAGCGCGATGCGCTTGTCGCTCTCGATTTCAATGACGCCGTTCTCAACCGCCATGGCCAGGTCTCCAGGATGCTAGCCCGGCGTGTCTAACTCCTTCGTGCGGCCGATCACAGCCCACAGCGGGTCGCTACGACCGCCGCGCACCACCTCGCGCCCTTCAATGCCGGTGAACCCCGCCTTTTGCAGGTAAAGCCCGACCAGGCTTGCCTGCTCCGGCCCGTCCAGGGCCTGCCAGATGGCAACCGCCTTGGTCGGGAAGCAGCGGTTGGAGAAGCTGACCACCACCGGCGCGCCGGGCCGCAGCACGCGGGCTAGGTCGGTGAAGACCTCCACGGGGTGCTGCAAGTACTGCACGCCCACCGCCACGCAGGCAGCATCGACGGAGGCGTCGGCCAGGGGCAGCCGCTGGTTCTCGTTCAGGTTTTGCAGGAACCAGCGGTCCAGGCGTGGGTTGGCCGCCAGTTCCTCCGCGTTCATGCCATGGCCAATCACCTCGGCATACGCTACCTCCGCCGGCAAGTGGCTGACCCAACTGCTCATCATGTCCAGCACGACGCCACCGGCCGGCAGCAGCTCTCGGTACAGTCCCGTCAGCCCGGCGATGGCCCGGTCATCGATATGGTTGACTAGCCGGGCCTGCGCATAGAACCGGGTGTCGGACTGGGTATCCGCCTTGGCGAAGGCGCCGGGCGGCAACTCGGGCAATGCGTCCATGGCTCAGGCCGGCTCGAAGTCGAAGCTGCCGTCCTTCGACTGCCAGGTCTGCACCGTCAGCACCTTTGCGCCGCCCTTGCTTTCGTGGGGTCCGTGCACCTGGCCGGCGGCGTGGGTCAGGAACGCGCCGGGGCCGTGCGACTGCCCGGCGTCGATCAGGTCGCCATCCAGGACGTAGTGCATCTCCGACCCGGCCTGGTGCTTGTGCGCGGGGATCAGGCCGCCCGCAGGCAAGTGGACGATGGTGGTGACGACACCCAGCCCTTGGTCCTCGTTGAGGATTTGGATGCGGAACTCGCCGGTCGCGCCGGGGATTTGGAACGGCGTGGCCTCGACCTTGTCCGCCATCAGCGTGATGCCATGCATGTCCATCGCGTGTCCCCCTGTTGCTGCCCGGGGCCAACGCAGCGGGGGCCGCCGGGTTCGCCCTTCCGTGCCGGGGGCCTCCGCGGCTACGATGGGGGCAAGACAGGAGGCATCCCATGGCTGACATCAGCTCTACCCATCCCGAGACCCTGGCCCTGCATGCCGGCTGGCGGCAGGACCCCGCCACGCACGCCGTCGCCGTGCCGATCTACCAGACCACCAGCTTCCAGTTCGAGAGCGCCGAGCACGCCTCCGACCTGTTCGCCTTGAAGCAGTTGGGCAACATCTACACCCGCATCATGAACCCGACCGCCGACGTGCTAGAGAAGCGCGTCGCGGCGCTGGAGGGTGGCGTGGCGGCGCTGGCGGTGGCGTCGGGGCAGGCGGCGTCGGCGCTGGCGGTGCAGAACCTGGCGCGGGCCGGGGACAACATCGTCAGCAGCACCGACCTGTACGGCGGCACCTGGAACCTGTTCGCCAACACGTTCAGGGACCAGGGCATCGAGGTCCGCTTCGTCGATCCCACCGACCCCGAGGCGTTCGCCCGCGCCACCGACGGCCGCACCCGCGCCTACTACGCCGAGACCCTGCCCAACCCGAAGCTGCAGGTGTTCCCCATTGCCGAGGTCGCCGAGATCGGCCGCCGCTTCGGCATCCCGCTGATCATGGACAATACCGCAGCACCCTTGCTGGTCCGGCCGTTCGACCATGGGGCGGCGGTGGTGGTGTACTCCGCCACCAAGTACCTGGGCGGGCATGGCACCAGCATCGCCGGGCTGATCGTGGACGGCGGCAACTTCGACTGGGAGGCGCATCCCGAGCGCCAGCCGGCGCTGCACCAGCCCGATCCCAGCTACCATGGCGCGGTCTGGGTGGAGGCGGTGAAGCCGCTCGGACCCATCGCCTACGTGCTGAAGGCGCGCGTCACCCTGCTGCGCGACCTTGGCCCGGCGATCAGCCCGTTCAACGCCTTCCTGGTGCTGCAAGGCATCGAGACCGTGGCGCTGCGGATGGAGCGGCACTGCAGCAACGCCCAGGCCGTCGTCGATTTCCTGGCAGCCCGGCCGGAGGTGGCCCGCGTCATCCACCCGTCCAAGCTGACCGGGGAGGCCGCCGCCCGCACGGCCAAGTACATGCGCCGCGGCCTGGGCGGGCTGGTGGGGCTGGAACTGGCCGGCGGGGCCGATGCGGGACGGGCGTTCATCGACCGGCTGGGGATGGTGCTGCACGTCGCCAACATCGGCGATGCGCGGACGCTGGCCATCCATCCGGCCAGCACGACGCACTCGCAGCTTGAGGCGGAGGAGCAGATGGCGGCCGGGGTCAGCCCGGGCTACGTGCGGCTGTCGGTCGGGATCGAGCACATCGACGACATCCTGGCCGATCTCGGCCAGGCGCTGGACGCGGTGACGGTGCGGGTGGCGGCGTGATCCGCCTTGCCGGGCCAGGGGCGGGGCGCTAAGTTCACGGCGCGCGGGCGTAGCATAGTGGTAATGCGGTAGCCTTCCAAGCTACTGATGAGGGTTCGATTCCCTCCGCCCGCTCCAGCCACTAACGCCGTATCAGTAGATAGTTGATCGTCAGCGGAATAGTGATGGTCGGGTCGTTGTTCTCGGCCGGCAGTGGCGCAAGCTGTGCGTTGCGCCAGGTGCCCACGGCGGCCATGTCCAGCCAGGGCGAGCCGGACCGGTCCAGCACTTCCACCGACACCACCCGGCCGAGCCGGTTCACCACGATCTGGATCCTCACCGAGCCATCCTCGCCGGACTCGATGGCCTGAGTCGGATAGTAACGGTGGCGCAGCCAATACGCGGCCAGGCCCTGCGCCCAGTCGGCGCCGATGTTGGCGGCGCGGATGTCGAAGAATGCCTCCGACCGGTTCGGCCCCGCCTTCGGTGCCCCGAGCGAGAAATCGATGGCGCGCGATGCGACGGACCCGCGCGGCGGCACTGGGGCACGGCTGGACGCCTGACCGAAGTTGAGGTCCATCGGCGAGGATAGGCTGCCCAACGCCTGCCGGGGCGGCGCCGACGGACGCGGGCGCGGCGGCACGGGTGTTGTTGGCAGGGGCGGCGGCGGCACCGGCGGCGTGAAGGTGGGCGCCTGCGTCATCGCCGTGATGGAGGGCGGCTCGTCCGGCTGGGCCAGGCGCACGGCGGGCGGGACCTTGCTGGCCTGCGGCTGCGGCAGTTCGGCCGGGCCAGGCTGCACCGGGCCAGGCTGCACCGGGCCAGGCTGCACCGGGGCTGGCTGCACCGGGGCTGGCTGCGCGGGGGCATCTGGCGGTTTGGGCGGTGTGGCCGGGTCGGGCAGGGCCATCGCCTGCTGGCTGGGGGCTGGAGGGGGAGGCTCGACCTCGGCCGCAGGCGGGGTGGGTTCCGGGGGCAGCAGGTCCGGCACGGGGGTCGGCGCCGCGGCGGCCGGGGCGGGCTCCTGCGCAGGCGCCGAATTCTCGGCCATCGCCTGCGGTGCAGCGTCGGTCTTGGAGGTCTGCTCGGACGTTGAGGGCGTCGATTTGCCGCCGTTGTCGAAGACCAACTCGTAGTTTGGCGCCATCGGCTGGTCCGGCTCCGGCCGGCGCGTCACCAGCAGCAGCGCCAGCGCGGCCAGGTGCAGCGCCACTGATCCGCCAACCCACCACGCTCGGCGCCGGTCCATCCGCAGGCCGCGGCGGACCGACACCGGCGTACGCAGGGGGGGCGCACGCAGGACGGGCGCACGCCGGACGGGTGCACCCTGGTCGGGCACACGCGGCAGTGGCGCGCGCGGGGCAGGGTCTGGGGTCAAGGGCATCGGCTTCGGGTCATACGTTTCGCCATATAGCGGCCCATGCCGCGCTTCGGAACCTGCCAGGGACTGCACCGGGCTTGCGATCAGGCTTGACAGAACCGCCGCGCCGCCGTTTTTACGCGCTGTGCGTTGGTGCACGGCTCGGCGTGCCGCGCCGGTCCTGCAGGGGTGTAGCTCAACTAGGCTAGAGCGCCGGTCTCCAAAACCGGAGGTTGCGGGTTCGATTCCCTCCGCCCCTGCCAATCCGGCCTGCGTGCGTGCCGCACCAGGCCTGCTCCTATTCGGCCCCTCTACACAGGAAATCTTGAGATCATGGCGCTGGCTGTCGATCCCGCAAAGTTCATCCGCGAAGTGCGGGCCGAGGTGGGCAAGGTGACCTGGCCGTCCCGCAAGGAGACGCTGGTCACCACCGGCCTAGTGTTCGCGCTGTCAGCCCTGGCGGCCGTGTTCTTTTTCGCAGCCGACTCGCTGATCGGCGTCGGCGTCCGAATGCTGTTCGGCGTCGGTAACTAGGAATCCCTCCATGGCCAAGCGTTGGTATGTCGTCCACGTCTATTCGGGCTTCGAGAAGAAGATTGCCCAGCAAATCAAGGAGCAGGCGGCACAGAAGGGCCTGGCCGACCTGGTCGATGAGGTGCTGGTGCCGTCCGAGGAGGTCGTGGAGGTCCGCCGCGGCCAGAAGTTCAACGCCGAGCGCAAGTTCTTCCCCGGCTACGTGCTGGTGAAAATGGAGCTGACCGACCAGTCCTGGCACCTGATCAAGGAGACGCCGAAGGTCACGGGGTTCCTCGGCAGCAAGACCAAGCCGTCGCCGATCAGCGAGGCCGAAGCCGATCGCATCATGAAGCAGAGCGCCGAGGGCGTGGAGCGCGTGCGCCCCGCCATCCTGTTCGAGATCGGCGAGCAGATCCGGGTGGCGGACGGCCCGTTCACCAGCTTCAACGGCACGGTGGAGGAGGTGGACGAGGAGAAGGGCCGCGTGAAGGTCAGCGTCAGCATCTTCGGCCGGTCCACGCCGGTGGAGCTGGAATACAGCCAGGTGGAGAAGGTCTAGCCCGCCACCGTCTCCCTCCTTCGGGAGCAGGCAGCCTTCAGGGCACTTTGTTCCTCAACGTCCGCTGCAGGTCCCGCTCGATAGGCGCCAGGTTGGTTGCCTGGTGCGCCGCGGCCACATCGCGCCACTCCGCCACGTCAGGCACCTCGGTGGGGTTGTCCCGCAGCAACTCGCGCTTGATGAACGGAAAGCCCGCGACCATCAGTTGCCGCCATAGATCGCTGGTCGGGTTCATCGGCGTGCGGTCCACCACATGCGCGCGGATGCGCCGGGCATGGTGCTGGCGCGACCGCACGGTGGCATCGGCCAGGTTCGGCCCGCCCTCCTTGAAGTCGGTCAGCAGGTCCGGGTCGATGTCGCGCACCAGATCCTGGTAAGGCCAGACCGCCCGGCAGGTGAACCCGGCCCGCAGCAGGCCCTGCGTCAACCCGATCTCATACAGCCGCACCAGCCACACCTTGGCCCAGGTCGGCCGCACCCCGGCCCAAAATCCCCGCCACGCCTCGCTCCCGACCACCCGCGGGCTGAACGCCATCAGGTAGGATTGCAGGTGGTACCGCGACTGCCAGCTTTCCGTGCAGCCCCACACGTCGGCCGCCGTGAAGTCGATGCGTGACAGCAGGTCGTGCAACGGGCGGATCGGGCCGTACACGCTGTCATTGGCCATCAGCACCATCGCGGTATCCGGCCGGGGCAGCGCCAACTGCTCGAACCCCTCGCGCCACGCGCCGAAGTCGTAGCCGACGTTGCGCCGCACCAGCACCCCGGCGCAGATCAGCTTCAGCGCCTCCATCGCCGCCGGGCGCAGGTGGCCGCTGTTGGTGACGAACAGCACCGACACCCCGGCCGCCGCCAGGCTGCGGACGTGATGCAGCACATGTTCCCGCACGTCCCCGGCGCCATCCCAATGCACATACACGCACACGCGCGGCCCCAACGGTATCTCGCCGTCCGGCCAGCGGAGCAGAATCTGGTTGGGGCTGCGATGCCGCATCACCTCGTGCCCCAACTGCGGCAGGATGCGGTAGCGCGCCAGGCTCCAGCCGCGGTGCAGCAGGTGTCCCAGGGAGCCGCGGGCCAAAACTAGGCCCCAGCGTCGGCGGGCGCGATCCGCGACAGGATGTCGGGCGGCAGTTCCAGGTCCGGATACGCGGCATGGAGTTCCGTCGTCAGCGCCGCCGCCTCGTCCAGCGCGTCGAGCAGGTCCAGCGCCTGCAGCTCGCCTCGCAGCGCCGCCCACCACAGCCCAGCACCCGGCTCGCATGCCTGGCGGACCCGCGACAGGCGGCTGCGGCCCATGGCGGCGTCGCCGATGGCATGGCCCTGCGCGTCCGCCTGCACGTCCAGCACGCCCAGGCAGAACAGCACGTCCCGGTCGTCGTGCGACAGGGCGCGCGTGCTGCCTGGCTGGGTGAACGCGGCGGAGGTCAGGCCGGACCGCTCGGCGATGGCGCGCGCCGGCCCATACTGCCCGGCATTGACCAGCTTCGGCAGCGCCCAGGCGCCGGTGTCCAGTTCCGGGTGCGCCTCCACGACCTGCAGCGTCAGTGCTGTAGCCGCTGCGGTGTCGCCGAGCAGCCCCAATACCTGCAACTCGCCGTTCAGCGCCGCCCACCATAGCCCGTCGCCAGGCGCCGCCGCCCCGCGCACTTCGGCGAAACGGGTGCGGGCCAGTGCCGGGTCTCCCGAAGCCGCTCCGCCCGGGCCAGGTCCTGGGCCGGATTGGGCATCCAGCACCGCAAGGCAGAACAGCAGGTCGCGGTCCGCGTCTGCCAGCGGCGCGCCGGGTTGGATGTCGGGCGCGATCCCGGCCCCGGCGGCGCCTAGCAGCCTGCGGGCCAGGTCTAGGTGCCCGGCGTTCACCAGCGTCGTCAGTGCCCGCTGCATCATGCTGCGCTGCCGGGCCGCGCCGCCGGTCGGGGCCCGGGGCAAGGCGGCCAGGCGGGCGACGACGCCAGGGTCGCCGGCCGAGGCGCCGCACAGCAGCGCCTCGGCCCGGGCGGTCCAGTCGATGTCCTCGGTCTGTCCGTCTTCCATTGCCAACTCGCCCAGGGCGCGGCGCATCGCGGCGGCGGCGGCAGAGGCCAGGGTGAACTGCCCCGCCAGCGAGGAGCGCGGGGCGCCGGCAGCCAAACGGCGGATGGCGCGGGAGTACAGCAGTCCCCCCAAGTTCAGCGGCACAAGCTGCGCCATGCGCTCCAGGCTGCAGGTGGCGACCTCCGCCGGCAGGCTGGTCAGGCCGTCCAGGTTCCAGCCGAACCGGGCATGGCACCCGCCCGTCAGCAGCGCCCAGGCGCGGTCGGCCGCCGCAATGTCGCCGTCGTTGACCGCCTCCTGGAACGCCCGCCCGGCCAGGCCGAGGAACAGGTCGCCCGTCTGGTCCAGCTTGGCCGCCCGGCCCTCCAGGTGCTCGCGCAGCGCCAGGCGCAAACGGGCCGGGTCCCTCTCCAACTGCAGCGGCGCATCGCTGGCGAAGGCGATCAGGGAGTGGCTGTCCACCAGCACTTCGATGTGCTCGAAGCCTCCCATGCGCAGCAATGCGGTCAGGCTCTCGGCGCTCTGGATCACCAGGTGCAGGCTGGGCGACAGCAGCGGAATGATGATGCCCGACGGCGTGTCCCGCCCGATGTCGGCGCCGTTCGGCGTGGTCAGCATCAGCAGGCCGCCCGGCTTCAGCATGGCGCGCAGGGTGCGAACAAAGGCGGCGGGGGAGGGGACGTGCTCCACTACCTCCGACCCCATCACCACGTCCATGGTTCCGCGCGCCTCATCGTCGTCGCGCAAGTAACGCAACTCGATGGGCAGGCCGAGCGCATCGCGGCCGATGGCGGCCAGCGGCGCCGGATCGATGCCGAGGCCATGCCAGCCACGGGTGTTGACCGCGAAGTCCAGGCTGAAGCCGTAGCCGCAGCCAACCTCCATGTAGGCGCTGCCCGGCGGCATCGCGGCGGCCTGCGCCAGGGGACGGGTGATCAGCGAGATGCCAGCGCCCTGCTGCACATAGAACGGCACGCGGCCGCGGTTGTTCAGCGCCGGCTCGGCGTAGTCCGGCGGAATTTGGCTGTCATAGAAATGGCAGGTGCAGGTGGGGCAGCGCAGCAGGCGGAGGCGCTTGGACGGGTTGTCCGGCAGTTGCACATCGACGGTCAACACCAGGGTTTTTGGGTTTGCCGCGCCGCAGTTCGGGCAGAGCATCCCGCGCAGCGCGGCAGGCGTCTCCGCGCCATCCGGCGCCCAGGCTATGGTGGGCGGCTGCACGGTGGCGGGCTGGCGTACGGCGGAGCTTGGCATAGCCCGGATATCCGCCAGGCTGCGCGTCAAGGCAAGGCGTACTCGCCCCGTGCCCAGGGCAATCGCATATGGCGCGAGGGCTGCACTAACTCCTTCTCCCTCCGGGAGGAGATTGGGGTGAGGGAGGCTGCAAGCGCTGAATGCAGCCTGTTTGGGAGTGGGTTTCGTCCGTTAAGACGGGCAAATCAGGCCCTTGCCGCTTCCCTCATCCCGGTCCGTTTCCAACGGAAGAGGGAGAAGAACCGCGGCCGATGCCGTGGTATTCCAGCCCGGCCTCCCGCATCGCCGCCGGGTCGAACACGTTGCGCAGGTCCATCACGAGCGTCCCGCGCATCGCCGCGCGCAGCCGCTCCGGGGCGAGGGCGCGGAACTCGTTCCACTCCGTCACCAGCACCAGTGCATCCGCACCCGTCACGGCGTCATAGGCGTCGGTGCAGTAGTGCACGCTGTCCGGCAGCAGCGCCTTGGCGTGCTCCATGCCGACGGGGTCGAAGGCGCGGACCTCCGCCCCTTTCTCCGCCAAGCGGCTGATGATGGATAGGCTGGGGGCGTCGCGCATGTCGTCCGTCTCGGGCTTGAACGTCAGGCCCAGCACCGCGACGGTCTTGCCATGCACCGACCCGCCCGCCGCCTGTATCACCCGCGCCGCCATGCTGGACTTGCGGGCGTCGTTCACCGCCACTGTCGCCTCCACCAGGCGGGACGGCGCACCCCAGTCCTGCGCGATCCGCATCAGCGCCAGGGTGTCCTTCGGAAAGCAGCTTCCGCCAAACCCGGGTCCGGCATGCAGGAACTTGCGGCCGATGCGCCCGTCCAGGCCGATGCCGCGCGCCACGTCGTGCACGTCCGCGCCGACGCGCTCGCACAGGTCGGCCATCTCGTTGATGAACGTCACCTTCATCGCCAGGAACG
>JAABUX010001139.1_pt1 | contig 41337 bp, 31 predicted proteins | sample 5561851 | NCBI WGS metagenome assembly JAABUX01 (sample SAMN10711883, study PRJNA513361) | rock metagenome | isolation source: Antarctica rocks | place: Antarctica: Victoria Land, Richard Nunatak red sandstone | collected 2016-01-03 | reverse complement strand
TCAATGGGAAAGTCCATGACGACCTCGCCGGCTTGGGAGAAACCTTGGCTCGACTCATGATCTTCAAGGATGATTCAACTCAGGCTGACTGTAAATACCCCGGCACCGAATGGCCAACATGAGCCGTGATAAACAGCCAGTCTTAATCCCAGAAAACCTATACTATTAGGTACTGAAATAAGGGAATCGAGCATTTTTATGAGTCGATCGCTTTCTTCTCCACGAGGTTTAATACGCCCAGGGTTGACTTTAGTTGAGACTCTGATTTGTATAGCGATCATAGGAATACTGATCGCGTTGATTCTACCTGCTGTTCTTGCCAGCCGCGAAGCGGCTCGCAAAGCTCAGTGTGGGAATAATTTGCGACAATTGGGGATTGCTTTGAATTCTTATGTCGCAAGAGAAACATATCTGCCGTTTAGTGGAAAATTGTTAAGTGTCCATGCTTTGATTCTTCCCGACCTTGAGCAAGTCGCCCTCTACAATGCGATCAATTTTAATCCGCATCAGAAGAAGGGGACTCTTATCAAGGACATTCCCACTTGGCTTGCTAGTAATGCTACAGTCTCTCAGACTTTAATTTCTACTTTCGTTTGCCCGTCCAATAATTCGCCAAGCACGCGATCGATTTTGAGCTACCCCGGAAATGCCGGAGATGGATTCAAACAGAACGATTCAAAAGGTATTTTTGGATTGTTGAAGAACGAAGGCACTGACATTTCGCAAATAACCGATGGATTAAGTTCGACCGTGGCTATGGCTGAATGGGTTTCCGGCACTCATGGATCGAAGTACGACACTCAGCGAACGGTCTATGCCACACCAACTTTCACGCCGATTCTTGACAAATTCGTCTCTGAGTGTCGAAACACTAACCCTCGGCAATCCGAGATAAGCACTTATGGCAAGGGAACTCGCTGGATGGATAAGAGCTATGGCGAGTCCTCGTACAACCATACAATGAAAATCAACGATTTTTCATGCACCGATTCTGGAGCGGCTTTCATGTCCGCCTACACATCGGGCAGCTTACATGCCGGCGGTGCCCAAGCGTTGTTCGCCGACGGTCATGTTGTTTTTGCCAAAGATAGCATCAGCCGTTCTCTTTGGCGCTCCTTAGGTAGTCGAAATGGTGGAGAGATCGTCGATCAACTTCCCTGAATTAGAAAGGCTTCAGACATGTTCCACGTTCGTCTTCTCTCGCTCGGCTTGATCGCAATGATTCTCGGAACGACAACTGCTCAAGCTCAAAGCGATGCCGCTGTGCCAACTGTCACCTCTCCGCAGGACGGTTCGGGCATCGCTATCGTCTCGGGAGATCCGATCGTCGTCGATGTCACGATCGCAGGTAAATGGGGTGTTAGCACGTTTCCGGACAGCATCACCGTCTACATCAAAGATTCCTATACACTTGCTACACTCGGAACCAAGACTGTTCCGGTGACGTACGACAGTTACTTTTCCAGCACTGGGACGGCTACTGCCCGTGTTTCGATCCCCAGCGAGTATGGGGATTACATCATCTTGGTCGACACGCTTAAGGGTGGTGCTTTGATTTCATCGTACTACGGGTCGGAATTCTTGATCAGAACGATTATGTCGAAGCCGTAAAGGGTTCTTTAGTCATTGCTTCATTAACAATTTCAGGCTTGAATAGCTAGATTTGTTAAGCGAACCTCTCGGGTGAACTCTTAGTTGCCCGAGAGGTTTTTTTATTCATTCTTACGATTGTTTTGGACTGCATTTCACCTCATATTCAATTCGCTGACGACCTTGCGGAGTTCTTCGATTTTGCCGGAAAGCTCCTTCATCTCCCGTTTGAGGTTGTCGCTTACCGCTGGCGTCGGCATGGCTTGGTAGGAGGAGTTGGCTTCGGTCTGGCCGAGGTGCGCGGCAAGGTCGCGGCACGACCAGTTTTCGGTGTATTTGAGGAGGAGGATTTCGGCGTCGCGAGGGGGAAGTTGCCCGACCGCCCGACGGATCAGGGCGGTCCGCTCGTCGAGCAAGAGCCAACCCAGCGGGTCGCCAGCCGATGGGCCGTCACCGTCGCCGGTTTGGGTGCGGACTCGCTCGGCGTATCGGTCGTTGAGCTTGCGGCGACGGCCGGTCGTCCGGCGATACATCAAGGTCTTGTGGATCGCCAGGCGATACAGCCAGCCCGCGACCTTGGAGAGGTCGACCGGCGTCTTGCAAGCCAAAGCGGCCAGCGAGACTTCCTGCAAGACCTCGTCGACCGCCTGCCGCTCCCCCAGCCGAGACGCCACCACCGTCCGCAACCAGCGGTCATGCCGGGCCAACGCCTCGGCCCAACCCAGGGGCGAAGCAGATGAGGCCATCGTTGGGTCGAGGTCGTTCAAGTGCATGACAACGATAAGTTGCCGGAACCCAAAGAACCTTGCGACCTTTTTCCCGAAATCAACCCGGCGTTGCGGACGCGGTCGCGGTGGGTCGAGGCGGGAAAAGGTCGGCCACCTGGCATCGAAAACCCGGCACCACGGCTTCACCCGAGAGTTCATCTCCCGCACGGACCAACGCGGATGAGCCATCGCCGCGGATGATCCGAACCGACCGGGTGGGTGGAATGACCACCCAGATCAAGGGAACACCCGCCGCCCGATATTTCTCGATCTTTTCCTCAACCTCATACATCAGGTCATTGGGTGAGATGATCTCGACCACCAAATCCGGCACGAGCTGGAGCCAACCATCGCCGATTGCTTCGACACTCAACCGGTCGGCTCGGACGAACGAAATGTCGGGCTTTCGGACGGTTCTCGGCGAGTCGACGAAGCACTGGTAACCGTTTTCCGAGTCGAACACCCAACCCAACTGTTCGACTTCGACATGCGTGCCAAGGCGAATGACAAGCCTGATGGCAACGCAACTCGACAAAGAGCTCATGGCACGTTCCTGAAGTTCACCATCAACGAGCTCGAAATCTTTGCCGTCGGGCATGGCAAGCAACTGTTCAGGAGTGATGACGGACTTCTCCAAGGCGACGCTCATGGCTCCTCCTTCGTGATTTCGGACAGGTTCGGGGCTAGCTCCGCAGGTGGTGTCGGCGGTTCGCGGACGGCATTCGGCTTGGGTTTCGGCTTCGAAGGGGACTCGACGCGGATCATTCGGGCGATAAACATGGCGTCAGTGTCGGCGTCCTGGGGCCAGATTTGCAGGGTGCCCTCGGTGGGTTCGCCCGAGAGCGGATGCGGGAACGGGTCGAGGTGGAACTCGGGGTGGTCGGCGAGGAAGCCTCGGAGGACGCCTTGGGTTTCGAGGATCGTCAGGGTGCAGACCGAATAGACCAAAGTCCCGCTCGGCTTGACCCCGGCGGCGCCGACCCGAAGGATCTGGGCCTGGGTTTCGGCCAGTCGGTTGACGGCCTCGGGCTGCAAGGTCCATCGAGCGTCGGGATTGCGCCTCCAGGTCCCGATGGCGGAGCAGGGGGCGTCGACCAGGACCCCGTCGTACTTGCCCGACTTGCCGACGACGTGCTTGCCGTCCCAGACCTTGGTCGACAGGTTGCGGAACGGGCTTCGCCTGGCTCGTCGGGCCGCTTCCTTGAGCCGTCCTTCGTGGATGTCGCTGGCGATGACGACGCCTTTGCCGCCCATCAGGGCGGTCAAGTGGATCGCCTTGCCTCCCGCCCCCGCGCAGACGTCCCACCAGCGCTCGCCAGGGTCGGGGTCGCAGGCCATCGCCACGGCCTGCGAGGCTAGGTCCTGGATCTCGATGTCGCCGCGCTCGAAGGCTTCGAGGTGGTGGACGTCGGCCTCGAACCCGAGCTTCGCCGCCCGGCCCACCTTGCGATGGACCCACGGTTTTAAGCCCAGTTCGGTCAACTCGGCCCAGACCTTCTTCTCCTCGGGGCACTGGGCGCGGACCCATAGCGAGGGGCGGGCCTGGAGCGACTGCAAGAGGTCGAGGTACTTGGTCTTGGGCGAACCGCCGCCGGGGGGCAAGGGCAAATGCTCTCGGAGCCAGTCGGGGAACAGTCGCCAAGGGTCGGCGGAGACGGTCCGGTCTTCGTTGAGCCGCTTCCAGCCGTCGCCGCGCGCGGTCCAGTTCGGGGCGTCACCGACGGAGACCATCCGCTCGGCGTCTCGGCCGATCGCCTTGGCCCAGATCCGGCAGGCGGGGTGGGACTTGGGGGAGTCGAGCAACCAGGCCAGGAGCATCCGGGTCTCGATCTGCTCGGCGTGGATCGTGTCGATCCAGCCTTTCCAGCGGAGCAGGGCAAAGACCGCCTGGCTGATGAAGCGGTGATCGGGGGCCGACAGGTCGCGGCGATAGCGCAGTTCCCAGGCGATCGCCCGGTCGGCGCGTCGGCCTTCGCCGAGGACCGAGCGCTCGACGGCCAAGGCCACGTCGATGGCCGAGCTTGCCAGCTTGTCGAGCGAGACAACATGGTTCACCACCCGAGGCGGCGGGGCGTCGGGTCCCGACGGGACCAAGCGGTTCGACAGCGCCGGATCGGGCTTGCCGGGGCGGCGGACGGCGGGGCGGGGGGCTCGGATCGCCCCGAGGTCGCGCGGCTTGTAGCCCGGGCGGGAAGACGGCTTGACCCCGGGGTGGCCTGAGGGGGACGAGCCTCCGCCGCTTTCGGGGCGAGTCGACTTCGGCTTGGCCTTGAACTTGGGGGCGGATCGCTTGTTGGAGCGTTTCGGTGGGCGCATCGGAAGGAAGTGCCGGAGTTCGAGGGGTCGACCGCTGGGATTGGGCGAACACACCCGACGCCCGTCGATGACCGATTAAAGTCCTTCGAGAGCGCCGGGCCGGCTTGCCCGATCGGGCGGCGACTTTACTTGGGACGAGGACGACGTTGGGCGGTTTGCCGGTGCGGACGATAGCCGCCGGCCTTGTTCTTCTCGGGGGCGTTGATGGTTTGATCCGTCTTGCCCGACGGGATCGTGTGGACGTATCGGCCTTCGGTGACCGACTTGTTCGCTTTGGCCATCCGGGCCTGGAGCGCGACCTTGGGCGGGTTGTTCGGGATCAGGGCATCGCATCCCGAGCCGATCAGGTCTTGGCGACCGGCTTTCAGGAGCGCCTCGCGGACCTCGAAATAGTTTTCCGGCTTGAAAAACTGGAGTAAGGCCCGCTGGAGCTTGCGATCCTTGAGGTGCTTGGCCGTGTAAACTTCCTCGCCGGTGAACGGGTCCAGCCCCGTGTGGTACATGCAGGTGGCGATATCGAACGGGGCCGGGATGAAGTCCTGGACCTGGTCGGGGCGATAGCCGTTCCGCTTGAGGAACAGGGCCAGGTCGATCATCGCGTCGAGGTCGCTCCCCGGGTGCGACGAGATGTAGTAGGGCACCAGATATTGCTTGGGCTTGCCGACCTTGGCGCTGGCTTCTCGGAAGGCGTCGGCGAAGCCATCGTAATCCGCTCCGTCGGGCTTTTTCATCCGCTTGAGGACTTCGAGGTCGGTGTGCTCGGGGGCGACCTTGAGGTGGCCGCCGACATGGTGCGCCGCGAGTTCTTCCATGTACTCGGGCGAGCGCTGGGCGAGATCCATCCGGATTCCCGAGGCGACGAACACCTTGCGGATGCCCGGGACCTCGCGGCTCTCCCTCATCAACTCAACCAGCGGGGCGTGGTCGGTTCCGAGGAGCTTGCAGACCTTGGGGTGGACGCACGAGAGCCGCTTGCACTTGGCCTCGACCTCGGGCTTGGTGCAGCGCATCTCGTACATGTTCGCCGTCGGCCCGCCGATGTCGGACACGACGCCGGAGAAGTCAGCGTCCTGGCCCATTCGGGTCAGCTCGGCCAGGACCGAATCCTTCGACCTCGACTGGATGATCCGCCCCTGGTGAGCGGTAATCGAGCAGAAAGTGCAGCCGCCGAAGCAGCCTCGCATGATCGTGACCGAATCCTTGACGGTCTCGAACGCGGGGATTTTGCTTCCCTTGTACATCGGGTGCGGACGTCGGGTATAGGGCAGGCCGTAAACCCGATCCATGTCTTCCTGGCTGATCGGCAACCCGGGAGGGTTGGCGACCACGGCTTGGCGGTCGTGGTACTGCACCAAGGTCTTGGCGTTGAGCGGGTTGGTTTCCTGGTGGATGATCCGGGTCGCCTTGGCAAAGGCGAAGCGGTCGGCCTTGATCTCGTCGAAGCTCGGCAAGGTGATCGCCCCGGCGGGCGGGGCTTCCTTGGCGCCGAGGGCGTAGGCAATGCCTCGCATATCGCGGAGGTCTTTGGGGGTCTCGCCGGCCATGAGGCGGCGGGCGATCTCGACGATCGGCTGCTCGCCCATCCCGAAGACGACGAGATCCGCCTTCGAGTCGAGTAGAATCGACCGCTTGACGGTGTCGCTCCAGTAATCATAGTGGGCCAGCCGTCGGAGGCTGGCCTCGACCCCCCCTGCAATCACCGGGACGCCGGGATACGCTTCGCGGGCACGCTGGCAATAGGGCATCGTGGCGCGGTCGGGGCGGAGGCCGATCTGGCCTCCGGGGCTGTAGGCGTCGTCGTTTCGGACCTTCTTGTTGGCGGTGTAGTGGTTGATCATGCTATCCATGTTCCCGGCGCTGATGCCGAAGAACAGGCGAGGACGACCGAACGTCCGCCAAGGCTCGGCGCTCCGCCAGTCGGGCTGGCTCAGGATCGCCACCCGGAAACCCGCCGCTTCGAGGACCCGGCCCAAGATTCCCATCGCGAACGCCGGATGGTCGACGTAGGCATCGCCCGACACCAGGACGATATCCACCGCGTCCCACTTCCGGGCGTCCATCTCGGCCCGAGTCCCCGGAAGGTGAGGCAACGTCAGGGTGACCAGCGGGAGCGCAGGCAACTGCGTCGCCGCGACGTTGGCGCCGGCGTTTCGGGTCGAGCAGGGGATGGTGGTCTTGGCGGTCGCGGTATCGTTCATGGAAGATTTCAGATTTCCCGATGCGGGCCGAATGCCTGGCGATCCTTTGGAAGTTCATTCTAGCTGATCGGGCAACGGATCACCACGGATTCGCCGTTCCGGGCTCGGGTCAAACCGAGCCGTTCCCCGGGTCGTTCGCTTTTTTGACCCATCCCGGGGCGAAGCAAGCCGCCCCCAACTGGGCCACGAGCCGAGGGTCGACGGCCAGGGTCGCCAGCATTTTGGCCGGGGCGAGTCGGAGCGATCGGACCAAGGCCCGGCGGGCCAGGACCGCGTCCCCACCTTTGAAAGCGACGTGGGCCCGGTTGAGGAAGGCCCGCGCCAGGCGTTTGTCGGCCTCGCGGCGCCATTCGGGGTAAAAAACGGTGTAGATATCGAGGTGGCGATCGATCCAGGCGAGCAATCGAGCGGTCTCGTCGAGGTCGACCAGGCCGTTGGCGAAGCGGTGGGTCTCGCTCGCATGATGCCAGCGGATCGCCGCCGTGGTCCGGGCTCGCCAGGCAACCGGGCGGACGTTGGCCACTCGGACCCAGAAATCCCAGTCGACGACATAACGATAAGATGGGTCGAAGCCGCCGACCTCGGCATGGGCGGATCGGTTGATCGTCACCGCCGAGCATCGAAGCGGGTTCGAGGTCGCCAGGGCTTCGACCCCCAAACCATCGTCGAGTTCCAGGTCTTTGTCACCCAGGCCGCCCCGCTCGACGACGGTGTCGGGAACAGGGTTTTCCGCCTGATCGATCACCTCGGCGCCCGAAGCGACCCAGCCGAGCGACGGATTCTGGCGATGCGCTTCGAGATGAGTTTCCAGGTGATCCGGACGCATCACGTCGTCCTGGTGGAAGATCGCCACCAGGGGGGTTTGGCTCAAGGCGACGCATCGGTTCCAGTTCCGAGCCAAACCTAATCGCTCGGGGTTGACCTCGATCCTGGCCCGGTCGCCGACGAGTTCGCGGGCGATGGTCAGGGTCTCGTCGTCGGACCGGTCGTCGACGATGATGAGGTCGTGGCCGGTTTCCGACCTAAGAATGCTTCCCAAGGCGGCCCGGAGGTGGCGTGCTCCGTTATATGTCGGGACGGCTACGGTGAAGACGGGGTCGGTCGTGGCCATCGATCAACCGGGGGCTTGTTCGGCCAACAACCTGAGCGATTCCCAGGTGTAGAGGCCCGAGGAGTGGCCGTCGTTCCAAGACAGGCGAACCGCGTAGTTGCCGATCGGCTCCATCCCATCGAGCTTGAGGTCCTGGCGGATCGTCGACGGGTCGAGGATTCGCTCGCCGGACCACTCGTCTCGGCAGTTGGCGCAGGGGCATTCGCCTCGGATGTAATGATAGGCCAGGCGGTCGTCTCGGCCGTCGCCCCAGACCAGTTCGAGGAGTTGGTCGCCCTGGTGGGCTCGAATATTGCTGGGAGGGTCGGTCATGCGAGTAGGCCCAGGCTCGACGCACGCGGTCAGGAAAACGCTGATCCAACCGATCGAGTATAACGCGCGAGGGGCGGGTCCGTCATCTTGGTTTTGACTGCCAGGAGGAGTTCGAGCGATGCAGCGGTTCTTCGTTAAGGCGGGCAGCGTCAACCAGGTCCGCAAGGCCCTCGATCGCGCCCCGGGCGGTGCGCAAGTGATCGGCCGCTATGACCGCCAAATCATCGAGTGCGGGCATACGATGTCATCCCAAAGTCTGGCGAGACACTGGCCCGTCCTGCTCAGCCGATTCGAGAAGGCGGGGATCGTGGTGGTCGACACCCCGCTGATTCAAAACGACGAGACTAATTCTTTAGCCACGGATGAACACGGATGGAGCACGGACTAAACCATTTAAGCCGATCTCCAACCCGTGCCCTATCCGTGTTCATCCGTGGCTGAAAATCACCCTTTGAGCCACCAGGCGATTCCGAAGCCAACCCAGAACCAGGCGAACAGGATGGCGATGGAGGCGGTCAGGGTGGTCTTCGGTCTATGTTCCACCCACCGGACGATTGGTTGGAACCAGGCGGGGAGGGGGGGCGACGGGGCGGCTACTCCTTGCGTGGGGGATCGATCGGGACTCGCGGATTCGGGTTTCGGTTCGGGTTTCTTAGGGGTGGGGGCGGGCTTTCGAGTTCGGATCAGGCTTTGAAGTGCTTCGGCGGCCTCGGTGCCGGTCTGGTAGCGGTCGGAGGGCTTGGTCGCCATCAGCTTGTCGAGGACATGGACGAGGCTTGCGGGGACGTCGGGGCGGTGGTCGGTGATCGGGGTGGGTCGGTTGTTGATCCGCTCGCCCAGCCGCTCGATCGGTGTCGACCCGGGGAATGCCTGTCGCCCCGCGATCAGGTGATATAAGGCGCAGCCGAGGCTGAAGAGGTCGCTCCGGCCGTCGACTTCCCGGCCGCAGGCTTGCTCGGGGGACATGTAGTCGACGGTCCCGACGGCCACGCCGTCGGCGGTGGCGAAGTTCGAGTGCTCGTCGGCTTCCATCAAGACCCCGAGGCCGAGGTCGAGCACCTTGAGCTGCTTCGCCGCGTTGACCAGGAGGTTACTCGGCTTGATGTCGCGGTGGACGATCCCCTGCGAGTGGGCATGGGCCAACCCCAGGGCTGCTTGAGCGGCATAGCCGACCGCCTCGACCGGGGGGAGGATTCCTTCCTTGAGGCGTTGCCCCAGGCTTTTCCCGGCGACATACTCCATCACGATATAGAGGACATTGTTCGACTGGTCGGCGTCGAAGGCCCGGACGACGTTGGGATGGTCGAGCCGGCCGACGAGCCTCATCTCGCGCTGAAACCGGGCGACGACCCGCTCGTTGGTGATGATCTCGGGGGCGATGATCTTCAAGGCGACCACTCGGCCCATCAACTGGTGGTGGGCCTTGTAGACCCGGCCCATCGACCCCGAGCCGATCCGGTCGAGGATGACGTACTTGCCGACGATCAGGCCGTGCGACTTGCCCGACAGGAACCGGCGGACTTGATAGTCGGTCAAGATGTTGTCGCGGACCAAGCGGTCGGCGAGCGCCCTGGTGTCCGACGGGAACGCGCCGGAGAGGACCTTGCTCCGGACGTCAAGGAACTGCTTCTCGGTCAAAGCCCCGGAGTTCCGGATGATCGGCAGGAGGTCGGAGGGCACGGCATCGGTGGCCGGCTTCGATGGGTCGGAAGTCGCCACGGCCAGTTCCTCGACGATCGGCAAGCGAATCACAATATCAGTTAAACCCGGTCGATTTCTCGCCGGATCGACCGATGTCTGCAACGGTTCTTCATAGTACGACAAAAACGGAGGGTCAATTAGCCCAAACCACGCTGATTCTCCCCCGTCACATTCGGGGCGAATCCGCTCTCGTGACAAGAGCGGATCGGTTTTGGCGAATTTCGCCGCGATTGATGCGCGAAAACCACACCATCGTCAACTCGAACAGTTCAGAGCGGCGATCGGCACCCGAGCCGGAGGGCTGCTCGGGTGGTCGAGATCTTGATCGGAAAAACAGAAGATGACCCGATCAGCTCGGGACGACTTCCACGAAGGCCGGGGGCAAGATCCCTGGGATGATCGGGGGTACCACCGGGTTGGCCGGAGGGACCACGGGGTTGAACGGGGGAACGACCGGGATCACGGGTGTGGCCGGGGTTACCGGGGTAATCACCGGCTTGTCACCGTGCGTCTGTCGGCGGAGCAGGTCGAGGACCAGCGTCAAGGTGATCGACGCCAGGCTGGCGATCGCGGGGTCGGGGAAGATCGACACGACATGATCCAGGAGCGCCTGGAGGATCATCACCACCAGGCCGATGATCGTGCCCGAACCCAACGAGGTCACGATCGCCCGGAACAACTCTTCGGGCACCAGGACGCCGGGCGCCGAGCCTTTGACATCCGAGAAAAAATGCTTGAAGGCAGCAAACATAAACCACACTTTCTTGGACCTTCGATCAGGCCCATCCGAGAACTGAAACACCAAATTCAATTCAAATTCCCACGAGGGAGACCATCAGAGAGATCCAAAAAACCGACGATTTCGGTCGAGAACAAACGTTTGGAGCCAGGTCGGGTCGGAATGCTCCCAGACTTGACCGCCGAGGTCCGCCATCCGGTACAAAATCGTTTTGGAAGGCAAAGGCGGAGCGATCGGCCGTTCCGGTTCCGGCTTCTTGGGTCGAGGCGTCTCGATCTCAAGTCGAGGAAAAACTTCCGACTCGATCGAAGTCGTCGAAGGCTGTGAGTCGGCTTCGGAGCGACTCGGTGAGGTGGTCGAGGTCGCCGGGCCTGAAGCCGTCGGCGAGGGTGAGGGGGAAAGCGGTGACGGCTCGGCCAGGAACCCGGCGTAGGTCCAAGGACCCAGGGTGGCCAAGGTTAGAGTTGCAAGGCAAAGCATGATGGGCCTCGGTTCAAGTAAATTGGCCATAAGACCAATGGTCGGGGACCGCCTGGCCGGGATACCCCTGGAACTGCGAGATTGCCCACGAATCTTGCATGGCCAGCATCGAAGTGACGACATCGCGATCCGCCCAGAACGAGTTGGGCGGCTGGTCGAGCGCCAGCGGCCCGGTCGGCATGTCCGGCCCCCACGACTGGAAGATGCAGGCGCCCGGGCGATCCCCCGAGCGAACCCCCACCAGCAACATGCAATGGCCCCAGGTCCCCTTGGGGCGGCAGAAGCCGTCGGCGTCGCGCTCCAGGGTGAACCCTCGGTTCGAGCAGACCGGGACGGGGTAGCCGTTGGCGAGGGCGTCTTCCAGCTCCTCGAAGGTCGAAACCAACGAGACGGTGATGACCTTGTGCCGCGTCGCCTGGCTCTCGATGACGGCCGGAACCCCCTTGGCGCCCCAAGCTTTGGCCCGGTTGCCGTCGTAAGGGCCGACCACGTCTCGGCTCACGGTACCGATGGTGCTGACGGCCTTGGCGGCCCAGGCGCCCACGGCACCGTCGGAGTACGAACCTTTTTGCTCGCCGATGTCGACGCGGGCCATCCCGTAGATCGCCTCGGTCGCGGTCTGCTTGAGGACTTCGTTCTTCTTGCCGATGGCGATCTGGACCGATTCGAGGAGGTCGACCCCGTGCCCGAACCCGTGGCTGACGCAGTCGCCGATGGTTTGCGCAGGATAGTCGATGTACGACCCGCCGTTGGCGGCCTTGAACGCCTTGTAGAGCAGGGTGGTCTTGTTGGTCCCCGACCCGCTCAGCTTGGGGGCGGCCTGGGCGAACAAGGGGTGCGGCATGGTGGCGAGCTGGCGACCCACCTCGTCGGGGTCGTGAATCCAGCCGCCCAGCTTCGAGGCGTCGAACATCATCGACCCCCTTTCAAGCCGGTCGCGAAGTCGCGCCAGAGCTTGACGACCTCGGCGCGCTTGGTCGGGTCGGTCGGTTCGGCCCCCTCGCCGAGCACTTTGGAAAACTCGGGGGCGACCTGCGCCGAGAACGCCTTGGCCCGCCCCTCTTGCCAGCTCGCCTGCATCGCCGCCTGGGCGTCGGCGACCGTCTTGCCTTGCTCCAGCGTGTTGGCCGCCGAGAGCCAGGCGTCTCCGAACGAGGAAGCCACCGTCCCGGCGAACTTCCGTCCCAGGGTTTTTCCGTTGACCACCGGCGAGGCGACGGCAGGCTCGCGAGGCGACAGGTGGTCATAAGCCACGACTCCGGCCAGGGCCAGGAGGATCATGGGCGTCAAGAAGTCTCGAAAGAATACACCGAATTTGGCCATCAAAATCCTCTCCTTTCATCACGATTGCGATTGGGAGATCGCGCCGCGAAGGCCCACCGCCGTTGCCGCCGCCAGCAACGCTTGCAAGCCTTGGGGGACGTCCCCCAGGCACAACTCGACCACGCCAAGAATTGCCAACCCGATTGCCGCAAGATACGTTTTCTTACCGGCGAGCACACCCGAAGGATTTGCCACGAAATTTCCTCTACGTCTCAAAATGTGCCGGTTCAAAATCCACCCCGACGAGCGAAATCGCCCTTCAAGAGAACGAGATGTGCGATCCGGTCGTCGTTTACTATCGCTTTATTGGCCGGGTGCTTAGTCGGGTATTGCCAAAAAAAGCCAAATATTTCTGGAAAATTAAGCAAGCCGGAAGCTCTTTCTCGTCAGGATGGTCGTGTCGATCCCCGGTCAAGGCCCGATCAAGTGGGCGTCGGGGGCGTGACGCGCCTTTGGAAGGTGGGTAACATGGCGACACGAACCGCCGAGTGACGAGATAAGATGGCCGCCGACGCGAGCCGGCTTCGACCGAACTCGGCCTTACCTCTTCCACAGCCCGTATTGATCGAGCACCAAAGCGATGGCACAACCAACCGCCGACATGGGCCTGATCGGCCTAGCCGTGATGGGCGAGAATCTGGTCCTGAACATGGAAAGCCACGGCTACACCGTGGCGGTCTTCAACCGGACCACCTCGAAGGTCGACGACTTCGTGGGTGGCCGAGGCGTGGGCAAGAAGCTGGTCGGCTGCCACTCGATCAAGGAGATGGTCGAGTCGCTCAAGCGTCCCCGCAAAGTGATGATCATGGTCAAGGCCGGAGGCGCGGTCGACGCGGTGATCGACGAGGTCGCGCCGCTCTTGGAGCCGGGCGATATCCTGATCGACGGCGGGAACACCCACTACCCCGACACGACCCGGCGGACCAGGGCGCTCAAGGATAAGGGCCTTCTGTTCGTGGGCACGGGCGTTTCCGGAGGCGAGGAAGGGGCCTTGAAGGGGCCTTCGATCATGCCGGGCGGGAACCCCGAGGCGTGGGAGTCGGTCCGGCCGATCTTCCAGGCCATCGCCGCCAAGGTGACCGACGGGACGCCTTGCTGCGACTGGGTCGGCGACGAAGGCGCCGGGCACTACGTCAAGATGGTCCACAACGGGATCGAGTATGGCGACATCCAGCTCATCTGCGAGGCGTACCACCTGCTCAAGGATCTCCTCGGGCTCAAGGCCGACGACTTCCACGAGATGTTCGCCCGATGGAACACCGGGCCGCTCGACAGCTACCTGATCGAGATCACCCGCGATATCTTCGGCTACAAGGACGAAGCCACCGACCAGCCGATGGTCGACCTGATCCTCGACACCGCCGGCCAGAAGGGGACGGGCAAGTGGACCGTGACCTCGGCGCTCGACCTCGGGGTTCCGCTGACCTTGATCGGCGAGGCGGTCTTCTCGCGCTGCTTGTCGGCCCAGAAGGATGAGCGGGTCGCCGCATCGAAGGTCCTGGGCGGGCCGACCCCGGGCTACTCGGGCGACCGCGAGTCGCTGATCAACGACGTCGAGATGGCGCTCTACGCCTCCAAGATCATCTCGTACGCCCAAGGCTACGTCTTGATGAACGCGATGGCCGAGTCAGAGAAGTGGCAGCTCAACAATGGAGGGATCGCCCTGATGTGGCGGGGCGGTTGCATCATCCGGAGCGCCTTCCTGAGCAAGATCAAAGATGCGTTCGACCGCGAACCCAATCTGAAGAACCTCCTGCTCGACCCCTACTTTACCGGCGAGATCAACCGAGCCCAAGACGGTTGGCGCAGGGTGATCGCCGCCGCCGCGACGCAAGGGATTCCGCTCCCGGCGATGTCGTCGGCGCTGGCCTACTACGATGGTTATCGATGTGAGAGGCTCCCCGCCAACCTCCTCCAGGCCCAGCGCGACTTCTTCGGGGCGCACACCTACGAGCGGACCGACAAACCTCGAGGCGAGTTCTTCCACACCAACTGGACCGGCCGAGGGGGAACGACCGCTTCCTCGACTTACAACGCCTGAGGTTGGGTTGGCTGATTGAAGCAGGGATAATGCCAATCGCAGGTCGCAAAACTGGCCTGTCACCCGATGCGATCTGCGATTTGGCTGTTTGCATTTTCCAGTTTGTTTCAATATCCAACCCGCTAATGCCGAAGCCCTTCGGAACTCATGGATTTTCGACGCGGAGCTTGACACTTCGCCAAGGTCGCGAACACTTAAGCCAACGCGGGTGTCGGAACTGCCGATTTAACCCGACTTGCCTTTGAGGTGATCACGATGACCGGGTTCCGCTGGCAAACGGATCGCGACGAGCCGACCCGACTGCACCCGTTAAATACACCGCACTTGCTCAGGCCCACCGAGCCAGACGTTCGCGCCTCCTCGAACCTGATGGGCCGATCAACGATCGCGACCTTCGACGAATTGCACTCGTTCGAGTCGATGGACGACTCGACCGTCAGCTACCAAACCGACGCCACCGGCGCCGAACTCGACGACGGATTCCCCGAGGTCGATGACCTCACCGGTCGAACGCTCGGCCAGTACCGGATCGGTCCGGTGATCGGTCACGGCTCGATGGGCCGGGTGTATCAGGCCGAGCACGAGTTCTTGTGTCGCCCCTGTGCGATCAAGGTCCTCAACCCCGGTCTCGTCGCCCGCCAGCCCCAGATTCGCGAGCAGTTCTGGTCCGAGGCGCGGGTGGTGGCCAACCTCGTCCACCCCAACGTCGTCACCGTCCACAACCTCGGGAGCGACCGAGATTACCACTTCATCGAGATGGAGTACGTCCCCGGCGGGATCAGCTTGCGCGAGACCTTGATCAAGGAAGGCCCGCTCGAACCCGTCCGCGCGTCGAAGCTCGTCCGCCAGGTGGTCCAGGCGCTTGGGGCCGCCCACGGATCAGGCTTGGTCCACCGCGACGTCAAGCCCGCCAACGTTTTGCTCACTCGGGAAGGCCAGGCGAAGCTCGCCGATTTCGGCCTGGTCCGCCACCGGGGCGACCCCGAGTCGGCGGTCGTCAAGGTGGCGGGAACCCCCACTTTCATGGCCCCCGAATTGTTCGACGGCTCGCCCGCCACCCCTCGCTCCGACCTCTATGCCGTCGGCGTGATGTTCTACTACCTCCTGACGGCGCGTTTGCCGTTCGCCGCCGACCGGATCAGCCGGTTGATCCACCTCCATCGCCACCAGCCGGTCCCCGATGTTCAAATCCTCGTGCCCAACATCGGTGACGATCTGGCGAAGCTGATCTCCCGGTGTATGGCCAAGCTCCCTGCCGATCGGTTCGCGTCGGCCCAGGAGTTGTCCGAGCAGCTCGATGTGGTGATCGCCCAGCTTCGGGACACCGAGGGGTTGCTCCGCGAGAGCGTCGAGGGGTTGGACTGCTTCATCCAGGGGGGGCGTGACCACTTCCGGATCTTGTTCAAGTTGCCGAACAACCGCCTCCAGGAAGTCTACCTCGAAGTCGGGTCGAACCGGCACGACGAGCGGTTCTTGACCGTGTTCTCGGTCTGCTGCCCCGCAGAGGCGAGGCATTACGAATTCGCCCTCCGGCTCAACTCGGAGATGACCTACGGCGGGTTGTCGATCCGGGAAGTCAACAACCAGCCGATGTTCGTGATGACCCGGACTTTTCCCCGAGGCCACGTCCAGCCCGACGCGATCCGGGCGGCCCTGGTGGACATCGCTCGACGAAGCGACTGGGTTGAGCAACAATTGACCCACGCCGACGTTTACTGACCCTCAGCTTTCGAGTCGCCACCGGAGGGGTTCGTGTGGATCGGTTGATGTCCGACATCGAACTGGCCAGCCTGGCGCTGGCCTCCCTGGTGCTCGCGGTCGCCGCCCTGCTCGGCTACCGCGAGTGGCTCGATCGCCGGGCGAGGTCGCCCCAGCTTGCCCCCGAAGATCTCGAGCACTTTGCCGGGCGCGACCATCGGCGATCCCTCGGCCTGACGATCCTCTGCCTCCTCGCCTTGGGGATCGTGGTCGGTTCTCGGACGCCGATCCGGGTGGCGATGCAGCCGAACCCGTTCTTCCTGGCGCTCTGGCTGGGGATCTTCTTCCTCATCCTGACTTTGCTGTCGCTGGCGATGGTCGACTGGCTCGACCTCAGGCGCTACGCCCGTCGCAAGAAGCAAGCCATCGGCCGAGAGCAACGGGCGATCCTCCACCAGATCGACCACTGGAAGAATCGCCGGGCCGAGGAGGAAGTCGGGTCATCGGGAACCGACGAGGTCGACTCGCCGGCTTGATCCCTGTTCGACGGGTCGGACGGGGTGGTATCATCAACAACCCCGAGGCCCGTTCGCCCTAGTGATCTCCCCGGAACCATTCATGTTCTCGAATCTCGACCCGGATCGGTCGGTCCGTCCTCCTTCGATCACGCCTCGGCCTCGCCAGCCCCTCGCCCGAGGGTTGGGGCTTGTCGAGGTGGTCGTGATCGTGGCCGTGGTCAGCTTTCTCGTGCTCTGCGTCCTGATCGTCTTGCCCAAGGGGCGGGAAACTTCGAGGATGGCGGGTTGCCAGAGGAATCTGATGCAGATCGGCGTGGCGGTCCAGCTCTATGAGCAAGCGAACCGCCACTACCCGACGACCCCGCCCCTGGGTGATCCGAGCGTCGGCGACTCGACGGTCCACGCGATGCTCAAAGCGTTGACCCTCCCCGACTTCCTCGACCTCCGCGACCCGAAGCAGCCGCCCAAGCCTTCCGAGGCTCCGGGTCGAGGCGCTAAGGTCCCCGGTCTGACCTGCCCAAGCGACGCCAACGCCGGTTCGGGGGCGTTCCTGACCGCGCTGAGTTACCGGAGCAACGTCGGTGATGGCTTCGACGCGACATTCGGCCCCTTCTCGCCGGGAATCCTCGTCACCCCCGCACTCGTCGAAGCGGCGAACGGACTGAGCTACACCGCAGCCTTCGCCGAAAGACTGGTTGGTACCGGTCGAGACGAACCGGGTCCGATGAACTATGCGATGGTCCCCGGTCCGGTGACCGGTCCTTGCGGGAAGCTCGCCGAGGGGTCGAAGTGGCGAGGCGATGCCGGATCATCCTGGGCGGAGTCGGGCTGGCGGTCTTCGCTCTACTCGCATGCGGTCCCGCCCAACCCGTTGACCTCCTGCCTGGCCGAAGACGGCAAGACGGCGTCGATGACCGCATCATCGCCCCACCCGGGGCGGCTCAACGTCTTGATGCTCGATGGGTCGCTCCGGGGGGTGACCCCGACCATCGACCCCTCGGTCTGGAAGGCGATGGGCTCGACCCGACCGACCCCGACTCTAACTCCGACGGTTGAGCCGCAGCCTTGAGCGGGCGACGATCAAGGGTCGGCCTTGACGATCTCTTTGAACCGGACCAGGCGGATCGCCACCACGTCCCGGACCCAACGGGCGTGCTTCGGGTCGGCGGGGATGATCAACTGGCCGGTTCGAACCTGTCCATCCCGGCTGGTCGCCAGGAGGTACCGTTCCCCCTTCGTGTCCATCGCGACCGCCGCCGCCGAGACCGCCGCCTGGTAACCATCCGCGCCTCGGACCAGGATCACCGCGTCGGAAAGTTCGCGGAGGCCGGCCATCCCCGGCGTGGCCTTGTCCCGAGCATTCAAGATCGAAGCCAGCGCGACTCCCGAATAAGTCACCGTCTTCCCGTCCGACTCGACCTTGAGTTCCACCTTGGGCATCGAAGCCAGGGCTTCGGGTTTCGTCGAGAGCAGTTCGACCGTCACCGAGGCCGGTTCCGCCGCTATGAGGAGTAAGGATGCGATCAAGGTGAAGATCATCGCGAAGAAACTCCTTCATCCAACGCCATCGGTTCCATCGTTGAGGCTCCTCAAGAACCTGAGATGATACCGAGGGACTGATCGAGGCCGCCACCTCGGTCGAGTCTCCGTCGTGATGTTGCCAGAAAACCCCAACGAGTTTCCCCAATGCCACGCACCGCCATCATCTTCGACTTCGGCAACGTAATCGCGTTCTTCGATTTTCGGAAGGCGACCGCCAAGCTCGGCGCGAGGCTCGGCCTCTCGGGCCAGGAGTTGTATGACAAGCTAGGGCCGCTCGGTTTCCCCGAGATCCTCAAAGAATACGAACGGGGGCAGATCACCAGCGCGGAGTTCACCGATCAAGTTTCCGCCCTGATCCGGATCGGGATCACCCACGACGAGTTCGCCGCCGCCTGGGCGGACATCTTCACCCGCAACGAGTCGATCATCCCCCTGGTCGAACACCTCAAGGCCCAAGGGTATCGCCTCGCCCTCGGTTCCAACACGAACGACCTCCACGCGGCCCATTTCCGGGAGCAATTCGCCTCGACCTTGGGTCACTTCGACGCCTTGGTCTTGTCGCACGAGATCAAACATCTCAAACCGAATGCCGAGTTCTACTTGGCTTGCGCCAAAGCCGCAGGGGCCGATCCCGCCGACTGCGTATTCATCGATGACCTCCCCGAAAACATCCAAGGGGCCAGAGCCGCCGGCCTGGTCGGGGTGCTCTACGAGTCGACCGAGAAGTTGATCGACGACCTCAACGAAATGGGGATCTCGACGACCTCTGCTTTCGATGCCTGAAAGGCAAAGTCGCTACGAAAAATCCAAACCCGTTATTTCGTGCGAAGCGACGAATACTCGCGGACTTTTTGAGATTGACTCCTGTTCAACCGGATTTTGAAGCAGGGGACGACTCCTCAGACACACGTCGAACAAGCTTCATCATGCCGATCAGTTGCGACCGGCAAAATCGGATACCCGCATCGAAAATCGCTTTCGAGACTTTTGACAACCTCCCGAGAAAGGCCATAGTCGAGATGATTCGCAAGCCGCGCACCTCACTGCCACCTCGATTCGCCCGATCGACCCCTCGAATCTCCCACCCCTCGCGAATTTCCCAGGTAGCTACTTGACGAGCTTCGGGACGTAAGTCAATGATTGACTGCGTGCATGGAATCACTCGCTTGAGAAGTGATGATTCGCCATCATTTTCCAGAGGGAGGGACGGGTCGATGAAAGTCACTTCTGCGGGGTCGAAGAAGAGGATTCGGGGTATCGCGAAGCAGGAGATTTCGTCGATCGCGGCAACCCTCGGTCGAGGTGGTTGGCCCAGGTGAGGTTCGGTTGCGAGCCTTCGAGAGGCGTTGCGAGCCCCTCGTCGGTTGCTAATTCATCTCCAAGTTAACGTCGTCATCATCATTGATCATAAAGAGTCTTTCGCCGCGTTCTGGCGAACCCAAGCTGGCCGATCAGCGCCGAGCGGGGAAGGACTCTTAGGCTTATCGAGGGGAGTCAAGGCAAGATGGGTAGCGACAAGCGAAACGGACGCGAAGATCGATTCAACAACCGGCCGTCCGACCCCCGACGACGCAGAACGGGCCTCCCGTTCATTGAGTCGTTGGAAGATCGCCGGATGCTCACCGGCTGGGTTGCGACGAGCACAGATCCCTACAACACCGAGAATGGCCCATTGGCCAATCTCGGAACGAGCCTGATCGACATTTATAAGTCATACAACGACTACCTCAATTCCGGCTCCAATGGTGCGTTCACAACGACCGCCGCTCGCTCGATCGAGATTCAGGGAACCAACGTCAAGGTGTCCGCTCGAGGGGTTGGTGACTTCAACGCCTTTCAGCAGTCGCTTACCGGCATCGGGATGAAGATCACGGCCACCTCGCCCGCGACCCAAACGGTCGAAGGCTTCATTCCGATCGCCAACCTTTACAAACTGGCGACTAGCCCCCAGATCAACGGCGCTAGCCCGATCTACAATCCGATCGCCTATTTCAAAGGCATCGGCAATAACCAGTCCGACCAATCTCTCAATGCGAACGTGGCTCGAACCACTTACGGAGTTGATGGGACCGGGCAGAAGATCGGGGCCATCTCCACGAGCGTCGACGAGTTTTCCCCGGGTCTATCTGCGACCAATCCGAATAACCTTGGTGGACTTAAGCAATCGGTCAGTACTGGTGATCTGCCGAACAATGTCATCGTCGTCTCGGATGCCGTTCGTGATCCTAAGAACCCCGAGGCGAGCAGCGACGAAGGCCGAGCGATGCTGGAGCAGGTCTATGATATCGCTCCCGGCGCACAGCTTTCTTTCGCCTCCGCTTATTCCAGCGGTGCGAATGGGACGGCGGGTTTCGCCTCGGTGATCGACTCCTTGGCGGCCATCGGCGACAAGACGATCGTCGACGACATTGGCATCCTCAATGATCCGGCTTTCCAGGCTTCGCCCATCACGGCGGAAATCGACAAACTCGCCGCCCAGAACGTAACCTACTTGAGCTCGGCGGGCAACTCGGGGGACGGCGGCTATCTTTCGCAGTTCCGGGGAGTCAATGCGACCGTCGCCGGTATCGGGGCCGGTCGCTACATGAACTTCGACCCGACCGGGGCCACACAAGCGACGACCTTGGGAGTCGTCGTGGCAGGTGACCGCTCGAACCTGGTCCTGCAATTTGATCAGCCATTCGGCCAGGTCACCTCAAATCTCGAATTTGATCTAATCAGCTCCGCAGGCAACGTCATCGCCCAGACAACCTCGAACACGTTCGCACAGGGTGAACCCGTCGCCGCGTTCCTGGGTGCCGATGGTGGGCTCCTTAATATTCCGGCCGGTCAATATTCCGTCGCGGTCAGGGTGCTCAGCGGCAGCGATCCCGGCCACATCTTCATGTACACCTTTGGTGGTGACGTCGGATTCGACCAACACTTCGGATCGGCGGGCGGTACTTATTATCCCACGACGTTCGGGCACAATGCCGCCCCCAATGGAATCAGTGTCGGAGCTGTTCCATTCTGGGGAACGACACCCTTTGAATCGAACGCCGTCACCGTTAACGAACCTTACAGCTCGTTCGGGCCAGTCTTGAACGAGTTCAACCTTGACGGTTCGGCGAAAACCCCGACTCTGCTCCAGAAACCCGATATTTCCGCGACCGATGCCAATAATACTTCTTTCTTCATCCCGGGCATTCCGTTCTTCAATACCGCCGTCGATCAGATTCCGCAACAACCGGTTTTCCCCGGTAACACGCCGCAAACCTTTTTGACCCCGAAGACCGCGACCAACGACCTGCAAGCTCTCCCCTACTTCACAGGCACTTCGGCTGCCGCACCAAACCTCGCGGCCGTTGTCGTCTTGATGAAGCAACTTAACCCGACGGCCACCAACAGCCAGATCCTCTCGGCTCTGACTTCGACTGCGAGTCCGCTCGACGGGTCAGCCAAAGGGACCTGGAACCGTCAAGGCGGATTTGGACTTGCCAACGCGGTCGCCGCTCTCCAGGCGGTTTCCACCCTCCAGGTCAACTCGATCTCGCCTGGTTCCGCTCAAACCATCACTTCGATTCCTTACGGCATCACGGTCAACTTCAGTAAACCGGTCGACATCAGGACGCTGTCGGCTTCGTCGCTTCAGGTCGCCGGTCCTAATGGTGCGACCGTTACGGTCATGCCGCCGGTTGGGATCGATAGCTCGACGTTCCCGACCCAAGTCCGGTTCTCGATCCTGATCAATGCCGCTCCGGGTAAGATTGCCAACGGGATTTACATCACGCGGGTCGCGGGCGGGACGATCAAGGGGCAGGATGGGACGACGCTCCAGACTACGTTTACCGATACTTTCAACCTCCAGCAGACCGTCGCCCCGACGGTGGCCCGGACGAATTTCCTGGGTCGGGTGGTGTCGCTGACGTTCGCCACTTCGGTCAACCCGGCCTCGGTGACGCCGAACAATGTCTACCTGTTCCGCGCCGGTGGGGTCAACAACCCCTTGTTCAACCCGAACGATGTCCTGGTCAGCCGGTTGCCGGGGGCGGTTTTCTCGTACAACCCGAGTACCTGGACCGTCACGATCGACCTGAGCAACGTCGCGCAGTCGCAGTTGCCGACCGACCAGTACGCCTTGGTGGCAAGCTCGGCGATCACCGACCAGGTTGGCAACCCGCTCAACGGGGCGTTCAACGGCGTCTTCCCGTCGGGGATCTTCCCGTCGGCGAGCAACGGGACCAACTTCGTCCAGAGCCTCGGGGTGGTGAACCTTCCCGCCCCGGTGATCTCCGCGCTGGTCTTGGCCCCGAACTCCGACTCCGGGGTCCAGGGGGACAGCGACACCAACGTCTCGACGCCGAGCTTCGTCGGTCAGGTCACCGCCCTGTTCCCGAACACGAACGTCGGGCTCCAAGTTTATGCCCAATTCAACGGGATCTCGCACCCTGGGGTGGCCGCCGGAGGGTTGAACCTCGGGATCGGGGCCAATGGTCGAGGGGTTGTCGGGGAATACGACGTCGTCACGACCACCGACGCCAACGGCCGGTTCGTGATCAACTACCCGGCCGGGATCAGCCCCTTGCCCGAAGGGCAGAACATCATCCGGGCCGTGGTCGTCGGTGCGACCGACGCCCCTCCGGCCGGCTTGTCGGCGAGCATCGACACCACTTTCCAGATCGACCGGACCCTGCCTTACGTCGGAACCCTCAACGGGACCTCGCCGACCTCGATCGTCGAAAACGCCTCGATCAACAACCTATCCACGCTCTCGATCTCGGTCGTTGACCCGGTCAACCCGGCGTCGCTCAGCTCTCCGTTCGCGGTCAACGCCCAGACGAGAGTCTTGGCGCTCAACCCGGCGACCTCCAACGCCACCGGCAACTACATCCTCGACCTCATCACGCCCACGGGCCAGGTGATCGACGAGTCGAGCTTCCTCAAGGGGGCGACGTTCGTTTCGACCTCCGCCCGGGTCTTGACCACCGACCCGTTCACCGGTCGAGTTGACCTCGCGTTCGGCCCAGGGTTGCCGCAAGGCCGCTACGTCCTGACCGTCAAGGGGCAGATCAACGTCGTTAACGGCGTGACCGACCAGGCCGGGAACCCGATCACCAACTCGGCTGCGAACTCGGCGACCGGCACGGCCAGCAACTTCGTACTTGACTTCAACCTGCAACCGACGCCGACCTACATCACCAACTACGCGGCCTACAGCGACAACGGCCAAGGTAACATCTACGGCACGACCTCGGCCCCTCGCGCTTCCTACGAGATTCCCGCCGCCGGTGCCACCCCCGGAGCCCCCGCGCCCCCGACGGCCTTCACCCTCGACTTCTCCAACCGACTCGACCCCACGATCAACTACACCAACCTCGTCGAGGTCGTCCGCTCCGCCGACTCGGCCACGGCCAAGCCCGACGGCGACTTCGGCAACTTCGGGACGCCCGCTGGCCTGACCAACCCCACCGGCTTCACCCGAGTCGCGGGGATCAGCGTCCAGCTCGTCAACTCGATCTCCACCGCCGTCCTGGGCCAACCCGGCTACCAAGATCGTCTCTTCATCACCTTGCCCGCAGGCTCGACCTTGCCCGCCGACTATTACCGGGTCTACCTCCCGAACGTCGGGACCCAGGCCATCAAGGACGTGTTCGGCAACCAACTTGACGGCGAGTTCCTCGGCTACCAGAACGCCGCCGGCAAGTTCATCAACCAGCTCAATACCGGCCAGGTCCGAGGAGCGGGCACCTTCGAGGCCCCCGACCTCACGGGCGACGGCACCCCGGGCGGGGCGTTCGTCACCGGGTTCGTCGTCGTCCCCAATGGCAACGTGATCTACGCCCGGCCCGACGCGATCTACAACCCGCAACTCCCCGGCACCTTCCCCGACGGGACGCAGGCCCGGCCCTACCCGGTGCTCGCCCCCGAAGCGACGACCACCCCGCTCAACAACGGTGACCTCAACAGCGTCGTCAACTCGGGCGTCAACTTCAACCCGGTTTACGATCGGTCCGGCCTCGGGACGTTCCAACCCTCGGCCTTCTTCGCCGCCCAGGAAAAGGCTCGGATCACCCAGGCTCCGGTCGTGATCGTGGCCGAACCCGCCTTGCTGACCCGAGACCCGTTGACGGGGATCGTTACCCAGCGGCCGTTCGTCCTCCAGGCCCCAGCCACGACGAGCAACGACCCGATCGCCAACGACGGGAGCGCCGCGGTCCCGGCGATGACCACGCTGCTGTTCGCTCAAGGCTCGACCCTCAAGATGCAAAATGCCGCCCTCTTGGTGCAAAACCAGGGGAGTTCGTTGCAGATCGAAGGGGGTCCCAACCCGTCGCAACTGGTCAACATCACGTCCTACAAAGATTCGTCGATCGGCGGGGCCACCAATGGCGACCCATCCTCACTGCCGGTCTCGGGCGACTACGGCGGGATCTTGTTCCGCAACTTCAACCAGGCTGCCGGAGGGGCCGCAGGCCGGTCTTCATTGTTCCCAGGCCAGACCCCGATCACCGGGAGCTTCGCCTCGGATGGTCGCTTGAAGGGGGCCTTCACCGACCCCAACAGCCGGACCAGCCAACTTGACGCCATCTCGGGCGCCGACCCGGTGATGTCGTACATCAACTTCCTGGTCGAGAAGTACGCCGGCGGCACCGTCCCGCAAACCTTCGGGACCGGCTACGACGGAATTACTCTCCAGAACAGCCGACCAACGATCGTCAACTCGACGATCGCGTTGGCGGGCGTCGGCTCGGCCTCGGCGGGAGTTTCTGCCGACTTCGATTCACTCCTCAAGGACGACACCGCTTCGGGTCCGCTCCTGCGGGGTGACGCCCTCACCAGCAACAACTTCAACGGGATTTACATACGAGGTCAGCTCACGTCGGGCGTCGCCGAGCCGACCACCGCGACCATCACCAACAAGGTGAATCAGCAGTATATCCTCAATGATCCGTATCCTTATGTCTTGACGACGCCGTTGAATGTCGGGAATCGGCTCCAGGTGGAAACCTCGGGTGTTCAGATCAACAGCGACCCCGACCGGCTCTACATTACTCCCGGGTCGATCGTCAAATTCCAGAGGGGCGCGGGGATCAACCTCACGGGTGGTCCTGCTGGCGGCAGCTTGAACATCGGCGACGCCACTTACATCAACGAGTTCGATGCCAACCCCAACTTTGGCCCGTCCACGCCAGGCTTCCGGGCCAACTCGGCGAACCTGGCCAGCGTAATCCTGACCTCGCTCTACGACGATGCGGCTACCACGACTTACACCGACCCGAACACCGGAATTACCCAGACCGTCACTCCCGCTTTGCCTTCGATCCCCGGCGGTGCCGGTGCCAACCTGCCATCGGCGGGCAACACCAACGTCCCCGCAGCGGCGAGGTGGGCCGGAGTCAACGTCGCTCCCGACACGGTCGCCGTCATCAACTCGGCGGTATTCCGCTATGGCGGTGGCCAGATTAACACACCCGGCGGGACGGGGACCGAGCACGTCCTCGAAATCGGAGGCGCGGTCACGACCGGCAACCTCACTCAGTTCGCTGGAGGTGCTGGGGCCAGGATCTCGGTCACGAACAACTCGTTCACCGACAATCTCGACGTCCCCATCAACCTCGCTCCCGACTCGCTCCAGGCGGGCGACCCCACTCGACCGCTCCTTTCCGGCGACCCGTTCATCCACGGCAATACCTTCCAGCGAAACGAGGATAACGCCGTCGGCGTCCAAGGTGGCGCCCTCAACGCCGATCACGAAGCCAATGTGACCGTCAACTCGACCTGGACCGGGTCGGACTTCACCTACCTGGTCCGCGACACCATCGTCGTCGGTCCCGTCCTCGACTTCGGGGCCTTGAACAACGCCCCTCCGCCCCCCCCGAACGCCCCGGTCACGACACCGAATCCCAGCATCACTTTGACCCTCCAGAGCACTCTGCCGGGCACGGTTTTGGCTGACGGTACGGTCGTCGCCGCCCCGGGCGTCCCGCTCGTCATCAAGTTGAAGAACAATAATACCGCCAATACTCCCCCCATCGAGGCCACCGGGGTGACGCCCGGAGCCAGCACAAACGCGGCCTATGCGGGGGGCGCCGGATTCGTTGTCGGTGTTGATGACGGAACCGATCCGCCCACCCCGCTCGAGTCGTACATCGACAACGGGTACAACGCCCAGATCCGGATCTTGGGGATTCCCGGGAACCAATCGACAGGTCAGACCCGCGTCCCGGTCACGATCACCTCGATCTACGACAACTCGGTCGGGACCACCGTCAACGGCATCGCCCAGAATCAGGTGGTGTCCGGCAGCACGGTAGCTCCGCAGGCCGGTGACGGTGGGGTGATCTACTTCGGCGGCAACTCGCTCACGACCTACAACTTCCAAGACCTCCGCAGCGGCAGTGTGATCAACAACGCCGACATCAGCTATATCACCCGGATCGAGCAGCAGGGGGGTGGGGTTCTCTACACCCAGTTGTCCGGCACCGAGACCGCCTTCTCCGCCGCCAACGACGATCCGTTCAGCCAGAAGGTCGGTCTGGCCCCTACCTTCACACTCGTCGGCGGGGTATTCACGCCCCTGCCCAGCAACTTTTATAGCCAGTACAACCAGCCGAAGAAGCTGACGATCCAAGACTCCAACTTGTCGACGTTCAGCGACGGCGGGGTCGTGGCTCACCCCGGCTTCCCGACGTTCACCTACATCACCAACGGCGCTGGTGTCAACGGCGGGCTGTCGTTCAAGCGAACATCGGTCCTGGGAGAGCCGACGCAAACCTACCTCGTCAACGATACGATCAGCAACATGACGAACACCAACCCGGCCTCCGCCGCGGGGCGTCAGACCGGGTTGCAAGTGATCTCCGAGATCGGCGCCGACGGCCCGATGAATGGCGTTGGAACAACCCCGTCGATGGCCATCGTGTTGAACACAACATTCTACAACGACACCGTCGGGATCAACATCGTGGGTGATCCTCCCACACCGACGAACCCCTTTTCCCACGTCGCCCTGCTGGCGTTCGACAGCATCTTCGACAACCCGAACCCAAACACGGCCGCGACCGCCAACGCGATCACCGGGTCCGGGCAGGTCTACGGCAGCGAGTCGCAAAACAACCTGTTTTTCGGCTACACGATGTTGAATGAGGTTTCCGCGACGAGTGGGATCGCCAACAATCAGCCGATCAACGGCGACCCGAAATTCCGGAACGCGGCGGCGGGCAACTTCAACCTTCTGCCGACCTCGGCGGCCATCAACCAGGCTCGTTCGGAGTTAGGTGGACCGTCGATCTTTGGCGACATGCTCTACCCTGCCGCTACGATCAACACCGCTAATCTCAACGCCTTGCCGATCCGCAACTTCATCGGCGACCTGAACTACATCGGTGGCTACCAAGGAGGTAGACCCGGACCGACCACGGGTGTCGTCGCCCTGCCCGGCTTGCCGATCTCGACCCGCTCTTTCCCCGACCAGTGGATTCCGACGCTGGTGACCGCCGCGCCGGGCCAGGTGATCAATTCCATCGCGCTGACCGCCACGACACCGGGGACGGCGGGCAATGGCTTCAACGCCTCGACGTATGGCTTCACTCCGCTCCAAGGGCAACGCGACATCCTCGGGAATCTGCGAGGTCCACAGGCCAACGCCCCCAACCCCGGGTCCGGTGTCAACGCCTTCATCGACCTCGGTGCCTACCAGTACATCACCCAGAACCCACCGCTGGTCGAAAGCGTCACGGCGACCGCCGCCAATTCTTCGACCACGTCTAATCTGTATGTCGCTGGGGGATTGGCGGGGATTAACCAGTACCCCTCGCAGATTAGCGTTGGGATCAACGAACGCTTGAACCCGGCCACGATCACGCCCAACTCGGTGCAACTGATCGGCTCGGGCGGGGATGGTCTGTTCGGCAACGCGAACGACATCAACTACAACCTGGCCAACCGATTGTCGTTCAACAACAACGGCAATTTACTAATCATCAACACCGCCGGGTTGTTCACTCAAGCCCAACTCAACGACGAGTTCCAGCTCGTCCTCAAGGGGACCGGCCCTTCGATCCTCCGCGACAACAATGGTCTCGCCCTCGACGGCAATACCAACAACAACACCGCTCCGCTCCCCTCGGGCGTGGACCAGTTCCCGGGCAGCGACTTCTCGGTCCTGTTCACGATCAGCACCCACTCGCCGAGCCTGGTCTCGGGCACGTTCGGGCTGGCCCCGGGATCGTTCAAGACCGCCTCGAACACGGCGACCCCGCCGAACATCGGGGCTCCGATCGTCAACAACAACAAGCCGACCTTCGTGGGGCAGATCACCGACATCTTCCCGCCGGCCAACCCGCTCCAGGGCGACCAGGTGTTCGTGGACATCTCGACCACGGGCAACCCCAACAACTTCGACATCCTCGGCGCCGCGACCGGGGTGACCAACGCGACCGGGAACTTCTCGGTCACCGTCGCCCAGGCATTGCCCGACTCGCCTTGGGCCGTCGGCCCCGACGGCGTCCAGGGGACCAAGGACGACACCGGGACCTCGCTGGCCCGCGTCCGGGTCGTCAACGCGGCGGGCAACCAGTCGATCCTCCCGACGGACCCGTTCTCCTCGTTCATCAACGCGGGGGCAGCCTTCGGGTTCCAGGTTGATACGGTCCCGCCCAAAGTCACGGCCTTGACGCCGGCTTCGGGAACCCTGGCCACACCGAATGCGAGCGGACAGGTGATCGTCTCGGCGACGTTTACCAAGAACATCGACCCGACCACGCTCAACGCGACTTCGGTCCTGGTGACCCGAGCGGGCGGCACCGGGAATTTCACGGGCGCCGGGATCGCCGTCCCGATCGTGGCGGGAAGCTTCAACATCGCCTACCTCGGCACTCCCAAGGGTGCGGTCACGGTCACGTTCGCCCTCCAAGGGCCGCTGCCCAACGACTTCTACCGGATCACCCTGAAGGGGACCGGGGCCACCCCGATCCGAGACGTCGCGGGCAACGCCCTCGACGGGGCCGGGACCGGCGTCGCGGGCAGCGGCGACTTCACCAATCAGCCGTTCACGGTCTTCTCGCCTGGTAACGCTCGCCTGATCTATGTCGATATCAACAGCATCGCGACGGGTACGACCAATCAAGGGAGCCGCGCCAACCCGTATAAGACCATCGCGGCGGGGCTCGCGGCGGCCCAGACCGGCGACGATGTGCTGGTCCTCCCCGGCACCTATCGTGAACGGGTCAGCTTGAAGTCGCAGGTTCGCCTCCTGTCGGCCAGCCCCAGCAGCACCGACGCCGGCTTCACGCCGGGCAACGCCCTCTCGACGATCATCTATGGGGTGGCCCCGGTCGGCACCAGCCCCTTCGGTGGGATCGTGGTCACCGCCCAGAATCTGACGACGATTCCGGGGGTCCCCACCGAACTGTCGGGCTTCACGATCCTCGCCCCGCTCCTGGGCGACAACGTTCGAGGTCCGCTCGACACCACCTCGGTGGGCGTCGCCCTGATCAATGCCAACGTCCTGGTCGACAAGAACTACATCATCAACGCCGGGATCGGGGTCAATATCGGGACCACCGGTACCAACGTCAGCGGCCCGATGGTCTTATCCAACGTGATCGTCGGGAACTTTGCCGGGGTGGGGATCTCCGACCAGGGATCGACCTCGTCCTACACCGTCCCGACCGAGATCATCAACAACACGATCGCCGACAACACCCTCGGCGTTTACAACGTCTCGTCGAATCCTGGGGTCCTCCAAGCCTACATCCTCAACGACATCTTCTACAGCAACCACGACCTGTCCTCGTCGAGGAACGGTACCGCCATCCAGTCGGGGGCGGCGAACACCCTGAACGTAGGGTCGAATCTGTTCTTCGGAAACGGCGTGAGCGGGGCTCCTTCGAGCAACGCGAGCGGAACATTCGTCGGCTTCAACCCGGCGTTGCTCTCAAGCCGACCCGACACCTTGGGGAATATCCTCGGCGACCCGTTCTTCGTCTCGGCCCGCGACCCCCGGCCCAACGGCGACACGCCGCCGGTATTCTTCCTCTACGCCAACTACGACCTGACCAGCCGATCGCCCGCGATCAACGGTGCACTCAACTCGGTCGCCCCGACCACGGACATCCTGTATCGGAGGCCGGTGAGCATCCCGGGCAAGGGCATCAACGGCAGCGGCCCGGCCAGCATCGGGGCGTTCTATTACCTGGGGACCACGGGGACCGGCACCGGCGGCGGAGGCACCGGTCCCGTGAGCACCCCGATCGTCGCCGCGTTCCGGACGGCCTCGACCGTCGCCCCGAGCAACGCCTCGATGGTTGGCGGAGGGCTGCCGATCGGAACCCGCCAGCTCGCCGTGGTCAACACCTCGTTGAACCCCGACGGGACGACGAGTGCCGCTCCTGGGATCGCCACGTCGCTCTCGGGGCTCACCTCGATCGACGTCAACTTCTCCAACAACCTCGATGAATCCTCCGTCCAGGCCAGCGACCTGATCTTGACCGGCTCGGGCCTGAATCCCGCCAACCCCGCCAAGGCCACCGGCCTGACCTGGGTTGACGGCCACACGGTCCGGTTCTTATTGACCGGCGGATTCAACTCCACCGGATCGGTCAACCTGTCGATCCCCCAAGGCGCGATCAAGGACACCCAAGGCGACTCGATCGCCCCGTTCGCCGAGGACTTCCTGGTGGCCTCGAACTCGTTGATCCCGGCCCCGACCGCGACGGCTCAACCGAGCGTCGCCCTGCCAACCACGGTGGCCCTGCCGACCCAGCCGGTCGCCGTCGCCGGACCGATCGCCGTCCACTACACCAAGCACCTGGCGTCGGCAAAGTCGCACCACGCGAAGTCGCAACACACCGCGACGACCACCAAGACCCACACCCACCCTAAGACGATCGCCGCCAAGACTCACCCCGCCAAGCACGGCAAGGCGACCAAGTAAACCGGTTCTTCCGGATCACCCCGAAGACGCGAGTCGGGCGACCTTCACCGGTCGCCCGACTCGTTTCGAAGGGGTGCGGCACTCGAATCCGGAACTTCTTCACGATCGAGAATGGCAAATGGCAGGATCGCAAATCAATCAGAAACCAAAGTCTTTGAATCTTTTGCGTTTTGCGATCCTGCCATTTGACATTCTCGATCTCCAGAGTTTGAAAGCTATGTCCGTTTAGCGGGAGATTTGGGGCCAAATGGTGCTCGATCCGCCCGGTAGGTCGAGCCGACGTCGGTCAAAGTCGGTTCACCGAGATCCCGAAAAACGCGACCAGCAAAGTTAAACTCGCCGCGAGGATCGCGGTGATCTGCATGATCCGGACGGCCCGGACCACGGTCAGGCCGTCGGCCACTTCGGTGGCCTCGCCGACCCAGGGGTGCGGCTCGGTTCGGCCGTCGACGAACACTCGACCCGCCGAGAGTTGTACCTTCAAGGCTCCGGCCAGTGCGGCCTGACCCCAGATCGGGATCAGCCGAGGGTGCGCCCGACCCGCCTTCCAGCCCGACTTCCAGGCTCCGACGAAGTTCGCCCGGAGGATTCCCGATGACAGGGTGATCAGGAGCCAGGACAATGTCGCCGGGACCGACTCGGCGAGGTCGGCCATCACCACGGGGACTCGACTGGCGAAGTCTTTCGAGTCGCGGCGAGCCAAGAGGGTTTCGCGGAGCGATCGGATCGCCAGGAAGCCCCACAAAGCCGCCGGCCCGCCCAGCGCGAGCCAGAACAACGGGGCGACGATCGAGCTGGAAGTCTTCTCGCCGACCGCCGCGACGCAGACCCGATCGACGCCAAGCGGATCGAGCCGGGTCGGTGGGCGACCGCCGACCAACCCCAGCCATCGGCTCGCGGAGGCCCGGTCGGTCGCCTCGGCGGCGTGGAGGATCTGGTCGCCGGTCGACCGGATCGCCAGACCTGCGGCGATCAAGACGGCCCGGACCCCCAGCGTCACCACGCCCCCCATCGAGTCGGCCAGGTCGACGACCAGCAAGGTGACGCTCGAAGCGGTCCCCACGACCATCCAGGCGAGCAAGAACCCGCCGAACAGGTCGCCGCCTCGGCCGCCCCCCAACCGTTTGACGACCTTGCGGACCCCATCCTCGACGACCTCGATCAGCCAATTCATCCAGCGGACCGGGTAGCTCCGGCCTGGCACGTCGCCCAGGGCCAGGTCAAGAGCGACCCCGAGCGGGATCGCCGCCAGGGGCCAGAGTTGGTCGAGGTTGAAGCCGCCGACCTGAGTCAAGACGCTCATGGCGACCGGTTCCGATGGGTTTGTCGCGGGAAAGGTTAACCGATCGAGAAGTCGGTCGGGGAGTCCGAGCGGAAGAGGTCCCGAAAAGCCGACAGGAGTTGGTCGTTCTCTTCGGGGGTCCGGACGTTGATCCGCAACTGCCCCCCGGTGACGATCAGTTGATCAGGGCCGGTCAAGAAGGCGCCGACTTCGAGGCTAGGGAAGTCGGAACACTCGCGGACCAGGAACCCTCGACGGGCCAGGGCCTCATGGACCTGGATCGAGTTCCAATCGGTCTGCGTCAAGCTGACCAGGAGGAACGAGGGCAAGGGCGGCGCGGTTTCGGGGCGGGTTCGACTCGGCCAGGCGGGTTGAAGCTGGGGGATGTCCCAGAGCCGGTCGGCGAACCGAGGGGCCTCGACGGCGACCCGCTCGACCGTCCGGCGGCGATACCCCTCGTCGTCGATCGCCACCAGCGCGGCGGCCTCGGCGGAGGCCGAGACGGTGTCGGCGTCCTGGAACTGGCGGAGCCGGGTCACCATGTCCGGCGGGGCGATCGCGTAGCCGACCCGAAGGCCGGGCATCGCGTAGAACTGGCTGAACGACCGAAGGACCAGGACATTATCCCGGGTGGCCGCCACCGGGATCATCGTCCGGTCGGCCTCGTCGGCGAAGAAGGGCAAACTCGACTCGTCCACCACCGTCAACAACCCGAGCGACTCCGAGGCGAGTTCCTTCAGGCTTTCCCGATCCCAAACTCGCCCGGTCGGGTTGTTCGGGTGCCCGGTCCAGAAGATCCCCGCCGCCGCCTTGGGGAACACATCCTGCGCCCATCCGAGGACGTGTTCCCCCCAGACCTTGGCCCGCAGCTCGTTCCGGCTCGAAGCCCGGCGGTAGCTCGGCGACGACGGGTCGACCAGGTGGGCCAGCGGGAGCGAAAGGTCGCCGAGCGCCTGGGCGTGGAACGCGAGCACGTCCCGGAGCGACTGGCCGATCAGGGTGATCAACTCGGTCGTCCCGGCACCGACGATCACCCGCCTCGGGTCGATCCCGTGGTACTGGGCCAGACGCTCCGTCAAGCGACGGGCTCCCGGCTCGGGGCGGTCGCCGAGCCGCCCGAGGGCCTGGGTTGCCGCCTCGACCACCCCGTCGGGTGGGCCGAGCGGGTTGGTCCGGCTCGAAAAGTCGAGCAGAGGGGCGTCGACGGGCAAGCCGAACCGGCGACGGACGCTCGAAGGGTCGGTGCCCGGGAAAGTCGGCGGTTTCACTGCGGCACCTCGTCGCCAGTCGATGATTAGGATGAGGGAGGTTGATCAGCGGGTCGCGGCGGTCGGTCCCGGGGTAACGCTTTGGGGGGTCGGGGCGAGACCGCTCAAGGCGGATCGGATCGCTTCGGGCATGTCGGGGTGCTCGAACCGATAGCCAAGCTCCAAGGCCCGCGCTGGGACAACTCGCTGGCCCTTGGTGACGCTCTCCGCCACTCCTCCCAGGAGGATCGAAAGGAGGAGATCGGGCGGACCCACCGGCAAGAACGGTCGGTGGACCGCCTTGGCCAAGGCCCGAGAAAAGTCGATATTACGGGCGGGCTGGGGTGCGGTCCCGTTGATCGGACCGGATGCGTCGGGGTTGTCGATGGCCATCAGGAACAGGCCGACGATGTCGTCGAGGTGAATCCAGCTCAACCACTGAGGCCCCCTGGCGGGCCTGAGCCAGTGCCCTCCGCTCCCGATCGGCGAGGCGCCCCCCCACCGGAAGATCGGGACCATCACCCCGAGCGCCCCCTGGCCCCGACCCAGGACGACGCCGGTCCGGATCGTCGCCAGGCGGAGGCCCATCGCCGCCATCGGACCGGCGGCCTGCTCCAGCTCTCGGCAAATCACGGCGAGGAAGTCGGCCCCCGACGGGCCGGCCTCGGTCAACTCGGCGTCCCCCTCGGGGTGGCCGTAATAGCCGATCGCCGACCCCTGGACGAACACGGTGGGCTTGATCTGGGCCTTCCGAACGGCCTCGACGAGGTTCTCGGTCCCGTAAACCCGGCTGTCGCGAATCTTGGCGCGGACCGCGGCGCTCCAGCGCTCGGCGAAGAGATTGTGCCCGGCGAGATTCACCACCGCGTCGGACCCGTCGACCTCATCCTGCCAGGGGCCGGGCTTGCTCGGGTCGCCGGGGATAACCTGAACCCCTCGATACTCTGGCTTGCGGCGAGTCTCGTCGGCGGATCGGGACACGATCACCGGGTCGTCGCCGCGCTCCTTCAAGCGCGACACCAACCGATGGCCGATCATCCCTGTGCCACCGGTCAGGAAGATTCGCATAAGAAGTTCACCGCGCGTCGTGCGAGAGTCGGGCTCGGCCGGGATCGAAATCAAGTCCTCATTCTGGGCGACTCGAACGGCGGCGTCAAGCGAATCGAGCCAGGTAAGTTGCGATCAATGACACTTCGGGTGGACTTGAGTCGAGCCGTAAACTCAAGCTTTTTCGGCCAACCCTCGCGCAATCTTCTCGGGTTCTCCACTTAATTCTCCAAACCTTGACCATCTCAACAATTACGACGAAACAAAATTATGAAGACGGCCGGGACCCGATTGCGAAAACCGACCGGAATGGTATCCTGACATCGGCTTCAGGCAGGCGTCTCCGACGCCGAAGCGATCGACGGCAACCAGCGGACGGCGACCGATCCCGATCGGCCCCGGGCTTTTGGGTGATCCGGGCGAACCGCGACCGAAGCGATGTTTGGTTGGTTGGCACCGGGGAGTCTTTTGGCCACGATGAACCCCAAAGTCCGCAACTTCTTCGATATCCACCGACTCATCGGTTATCGCCGACACAATCCGCTGGTCCTGGTCAACGGGCTGGCCGAACAGTCGGAAAGCTGGTTCGCCAACCGCCGCTCGCTGACGCGGCACTTCGACGTCAAAATTCCCGAGATCCTCGTCTACGACGGCGAATCGCTCCACCGCCAGATCAACTCCGGCGGCGAGATCACGGTCGACTACCTCGTCGACCGCCTGGCCCTTTACCTCAACGAGTTCGTCCAGCGCCCGCCTTACCACTTCGTTGGGTCGAGCCTGGGCTGTCAGGTGATCGTCACCTTCGCTGCCCGGTATCCGGAATTGGTTTCCAGGCTCGTCCTGATCTGCCCGTCGGGATTCCACGGCGCCGAGCATCTGCCGGTCATCGAAGGGGTTCGCCGGAGCCACCACGACACCCTGGTCAAGTCGGTGTTCCACCGGGGGTCGTTCGCGTCCGAGCCTTTGATCCAGGCAATTGAAGAAAAGCTCCAGAACCGAAGATGGAAGAAGGGGTTCGTCCGGACCGTCCGGGGGACCGTCGGCAACTCGGTCGCCCCGCTGCTCGAACGGGTCCCACATCCGACCCTGGTGATCTGGGGCGCCGACGACCGCGTCATCGCCGACGTCCCCGGCTCGATGAAGGCGGCGGACCGCCTGATCAAGGGACGGCAAATCTTGATCCCCAAATGCGGCCACGCCCCGCAAATCGAGAAGTCGAGGCTGGTCAACACCTTGGTGACCCGGTTCCTCCGCGACCGGCTCAAGACGATCCCGCCGATGCTCGACCCGAGCCGACTGCTCAAAGAACCGCACCCAATGGCGGCGTGGGTCCACAGCTTCTCGGCTTGATCGAAAAAAGATTAAGTTGAGCCACGGATGAAACACGGATAGGAATTAAAATTAGCTTTTTCTGATTCGTGTTTCATCCGTGGCTAAGAGATTCTTCATGAGCGACTTCTTCTTGTTCTTCGGCAAGTTTTTCCGGCATGGGACCAAGATCGCCAGCCTTGCGCCAAGCAGCGTCTGGCTGGCTCGGGCGACGCTCAAAGATGTGGATTGGGGCCGAACGAAGGTTGTGGTCGAGTTGGGGGCGGGGACGGGTCCGATCACCAAGGTCATCGCCTCGATGGCTCGGCCCGAGACTCGGGTGATCGTCCTGGAGTGGGATGCCGACTTCGCCAAGCTCCTCCGCGAGCGGTTCGCCCACCTCGCCAACTTCGAGGTCGTCGAAGGGGACGTCCGGGACCTGGCGAGCATGCTCCAGGCCCGGGGGATCGAGCAGGTCGACGCCGTGATCTCCGGGTTGCCGATCCCTTCGTTCCCGAAGGACTTGCAGAAGGATTTGTTCCGAGTGGTCCGGTCGGTCCTGGCTCCGGGCGGGACGTTCAACCAGATCACCGAGATCCCCTGGGTCTACCAGGGGCTTTACCGCCGGTTCTTCGACGAGGTCCGGTTCGTGTTCGAGCCTCGGAACTTCCCTCCGGCGGGGGCCTACCACTGCCGAGGGGTCAAGGAGGTCGCTTGAGCCTGATCACACCGCGAACCCTGGCCCAGGTCGTCGGCTCGGGGCCGATCCGAAGCGCCGTCAACCAGGGGTTCCATCTGTACGCCCGACGCCGGACGCACCAGCTTGCGAGTACCGACCCCGTCCTTGCCCAACGTCGGGTGCTCCGCAAGCTGCTCAGGGCCGCGCAATACACCAAGTTTGGCCGGGACCATCAATTCTCCGCGATTCGGTCGGTGGCCGACTTCCAGAGACAGGTTCCGCTGCGGACTTATGAGGCGCTCTGGCGCGACTACCTCGAAGCCGCCTACCCCCGGTTCGACTCGACGACCTGGCCGGGTTTGACGCCCTACCTCGCGTTGACCAGCGGGACGACCCAAGGGGCGACCAAGTACATCCCGGTGTCTCGGGCGATGGTGGCATCGAACCGCAAGGCCGCCAAGACGATGGTGGCGTACCACCTGGCGGCTCGGCCCGACTCGAAGCTGTTCCGGGGCAAAATCTTCTTCCTCGGCGGGTCGACGAACCTCGAACAGCCCAGCCCCGGCGTCCGCCAAGGCGACCTGAGCGGGATCGCCGCCGAGGAAGCGGGCGAGTGGCTCCGACCGTTCACTTTCCCGCCGCTCGACCTGGCCTTGGAATCCGACTGGGACCGCAAGCTCACCTTGTTGGCCGAGCGATCGGTGAACGAGCCGATCACCCTGATCGGCGGCGTCCCGAGCTGGCTCCTCGCCCTGTTCGGCCGCCTCCTCGACCTGACCGGCACGAAGACGATGGCCGAGGTCTGGCCGATGCTCGAAGTGGTCGTCCACGGCGGGGTCAAGTTCGACCCGTATCGCCGGAGCTTCGACGAGATCCTCGGCGACCCTCGGATCAGGCTCCAGGAGACCTACCCTTGCTCCGAGGGGTTCATCGCGTTCGGCGACCCCGAGACCGGGCACCTCCGGATGGTCGTCGACCACGGCTTGTTCTACGAGTTCATCCCGGTCGACGAGATCGACAACGACCGGCCGACGCGGTTGTGGCTGGGGAATGTTGAGGTCGGGGTGAACTATGCGATTGTGGTCTCCACCTGCGCCGGGATGTGGGGGCACATCGTCGGCGACACGGTCCGGTTTGAATCTTTGAACCCGCCGCTGCTCACTTTCACGGGGCGGACGAAGTACACGCTCTCGGCGTTCGGCGAGCACTTGATCAACGAGGAAGTCGAGGGGGCGATCGCCTCGGCGGCGAACCTCACCGGGGCCTCGGTCCGCGAGTGGCACGTCGGCCCGGTGTTCCTCGGCCCCCTGGGCCACCACCACTACCTGATCGAGTTTTCCCGGACTCCGGGCGACCTCGCCGCCTTCCGCCGCGAACTCGACGCCGACCTGTCCCGCCGGAACGCCGACTACCAGGCCCACCGGGCCGAGGGGGTCGGCCTGCCCTTGCCCGCCTTGACCGTGGTTCGACCGGGAGGATTCGACGGCTGGATGCGGTCGAAGGGGAAGCTCGGCGGCCAGCACAAGGTCCCCCGGATGGACAACACGGGAACCTTGACGGCGGGGATCGCCGCCAGCCTCGATGCCAACCAAGCGGTGATCCACCACTTGCCGAACGGACTTTGAACGGCTGCCACGGCCTGCTGATCGTTCGCGATTGCTTGAATCGTCATCGGAAGTAATAATACCGAGTCCGAAGTTCTTGCTTCTCAAGTGTTTATCCGAAGAAGCCCGAGAATTTGTAACAGACGGCATTTTTTTGTATTATTTTTCCGTCTCGGCGATAAGGGGCTCGACCAAGCATCCCGCAAAGACCAACTCGAGCGGCGAAAACGCAAGAGGCGGATGTATGAGCGGAGCAAAGCTGAGCAGGATGAACTTTTGGCTTTTTTGGGGTGGTAGCCAATCCGTTTTGCGTCAACTAGCGGCGGTTGTCGCACTAACAAGTCTCATTCTTACGAGTGCGACCTGTTGGGCGTATTGGAGTCACGGCTCGATCGGTCGATCGTTGTCGTACCTCAATGGTGACCGCGTCCATCTGGAGACAGCGGTCGCGAAGCTTGGCGTCGTTCAAGCTGGCAAGTCGTACGAGACCAAGGTTCCGATCGACAACCTTGGCGATCGGCCGCTCCTGCTCCTGGGTGCCAATCCGTCGTGTGGGTGCGTGACCCTAGATCCGTTCCCGGTCACGCTCGCGCCGCGATCGCGGTACGAGCTTGCGGTTCGCTACGTCCCCGACTTCAATCGGCAAGGACCCGTGCTCGTGCGGGTCTTCACCGACGATGGTCGCAGACCCGAAATTCAGATCCAGGTGATCGCCGAGGCGATCACGCCCGACCCGGCCAAGCCAGCCGGTCGCGACAACTCCGACACGGACCTACAATTGGAACCCGTGGCTTCCGCCCCATCCAGCGGGCATTGATCAAGTCCTTCGCCCCGTCGTGTTGATTGAACTCCTCAAGATCCCCATCTCCGAAGGGTCAACCATGCTGCGTTCTCGCCGAATCCTCGCCACGCTGCTGCTGTCAACCTCGATGTCTAGCTTCACGGTCGGAACGATGGCAGTCGCCGGGATCACCGGCGATCCGATCATCGACGGGGGGATCTATATTATTGGCGTCCTGACTTGCCAATACCGGCCCATCAATCCGAACGCCGGCACTTGCAGCGGATTGTGCATCACCGGGAGCTGTGGCACCGTTGCAGTCCGAAACCCGGGGTTGCTGCCTGGTGCCTTGGTCTTCTGCGATTGCATCCCGCCTGTTCCCCCGCCTGCTCCCGCCCGCGGCGGTGGCAAGGATGGTGGCGTGCTTGCTTCGCAAAATTCGGCTGCTTGATGCGGTTGCGATCAGGTTACACGATGATGGGGTGAGCTTCTACCTCGCAACTGATGAGTCCAAAGAATCGACGAGCTGACCAACGGCTCGTCGATTTCCTGTTGATTGCCGCTTTTGCCCAGCAGATTACACTCGGGATTGACTCGACCTCATGTCCAGGACTGATGGCCATGCCAAATCGTTACTTCATTACGGTCGGTTGTCTGGCTCTCCTCATCCGTTCCGCGAATGGTGGCGAACTTGAACTCAAGAGGCTCAGAACCGAAGCTCCTGAAGCCGTGCGTAGGCTTTCCCAAGCTTACTCGCAACTCCAAGCCGAGGGCGACTTGACCACCCGGGTCGAAAGTCCGAAGTCTTTGGGCATATCTGCCCAATCGCTCGTGGTGGATGGCGATCTCGAAAAGGCGGTTCAGACTTTTTTTGTAGACCGCACCGACGGAAAACGGACGAGCACGCAGGAGTTCGTTCTTTGCCGGAATAAGAAAGCCGTGTTTTCCCTGACCCGCGACTTCCAAAAAGGGGGCTTGCCCGCGCTTTCCAACTTGCAATCGCGCACTCCCAAAGGTCAACGACAGAATGTGCTCGAAGCGAGGCTGGAAAATAGCATCAAAATTTCGCTTTGGCTCCAATCTTGTCTGGGTTCCTAGCGACAACCGACCTCATCAAAGGTCAAGGCATCAAGATCGTCTCGGCGGATTCGATCGAAGTGGATCATCAGACGATCTATCGCTATCGCGCTGTCCCCGACCCTCCTCGCGACGATCAAACGTCGATCTCAATGGAACTGCTTCCCGATCGAAGTTGGGCCATCCACCACATCGCCTACGAAACGACCGCGACTGCGGGATCGGGACGGAGGCAGTTCAAGCAGAGTTATCGGGAAGCGATCACGGTCGAATATGCCGCCGATCAAGCCTCGCTACCGGTCCCGCGTCGGGTCCGTTGCGAAAATAGTTTCCGGGACGAGACGTTCGATTTCCGCCGATTCACGCTGGGCGTCGCGACGCCCGAACGCGAATTTACCCTGGGCTATTTTGGGTTGCCCGACGCGACCTCCCCGATCACCCTGGAGCCACAACGAAGCGACTTTGCGTCCTGGATGTTTGGCCTTGGCGGTTTGTCCCTGATCGGTGCGATCTTGACTCGGAGAGGGCGCGCCACCTCAAGGAATGCGAGCGAATGAGCAACTCGAAAGTCAGGCGGCGTGGTTTTACGCTGGTGGAATTGTTGACTGTGATCGGCATCATCGCGATCTTGATCGCGCTGCTGCTGCCAGCCGTCCAGTCGTCCCGGGAAGCCGCGCGACGATCTCAGTGCGCCGTCAATCTCAAGCAAATCGGCCTGGCGTTGCACTCTTATCACGATACTTTCGGCTCGCTCCCCGCCGGACAGTCGAATGTCGTAGGAGGTGGGCAGTTCGAAAGTTGTTGGATCAAATCCCTCCCTTACCTGGAACAGACCGCCCTGTACAACTTGGTGAATCACTCCGTATCGATGCTGACCGATGCCATCTCAACGGTCCGGTCGACCGCGGTCGCCGTACTCGCGTGCCCCAGCGACCCAGGGCCAGCGCTCACTAAATCGTTGCACCCGTGATGACTTGGAGCAAGTAGTTTTCGTTCCAGCCACAACCGCGACGCTTCATCGCAATGCTGTCACGGCTGGGATGCTGCTTCAGCAGCGAAA
>JAABUX010001137.1_pt1 | contig 41373 bp, 36 predicted proteins | sample 5561851 | NCBI WGS metagenome assembly JAABUX01 (sample SAMN10711883, study PRJNA513361) | rock metagenome | isolation source: Antarctica rocks | place: Antarctica: Victoria Land, Richard Nunatak red sandstone | collected 2016-01-03 | reverse complement strand
TGTCCAGATCAGCGTCCACGAGGGCCTCCAGGCTCAGCGTCGGGTTAGCAACGCCGATCCTGGACACCCTCGCCCGTTCCGTCACGTACCGACACACCTCATGATCAGTAAGGAATCACTCGTCTAGTCGAGCGGCAGCAGCTGCAGCCGGGTACTGCATGCCTGGTCCGCTGTCTCCGCGTCGCTCCTTCGCCGGCCTTGCCGTGGTCATCCTCGGCCACCTCGGGGCGCTGCTGCCCGCCTTCGCCGGCCTGTCCGCCGGCATGCTGTGCGCCGAGGCGTTCGCGAGAGGCCACATGGCGCAGTTCATCGCGGGACTCTTCGTCACCGCGGTAATTGTCGCAGCGGCCTGGCTGGTGGCCTGGACGGCGCTGGGTCACTGGCGGACCTCGACGGCAGTCCTGCTCATCATGGCCGCCGGCGCCTAGCTAGCCGTCGCAATCCGCGACTTCTTCACCAGGCGCTGAACTTCACCAGGCGCTGAACTTCGTCAGGTGCTGACCCCGGCGCTGAGCCCGGCTCGCACGGCCGGAGCTACCTCGCTGCCGAGCAGTCCGATGCTGTGCAGCATCACGGCGTGGGCCAGCCGCAGGTTGGTCATCTGCAGGGTAATTCTGCTCAGGCCGCCCAGTGCCTCGGAAGTTGCGAGGATCTTGCTCGCGACAGTCTGCGGGGCACCGACGAACAGGGCGCCTGCGGGCCCGCGGCTCGCCTCGAACCCTGCCCGGGTGACCGGCGGAAACCCGCGTTCACGCCCGATTGCGGTGAACATCTCCGCGTAGCCAGGGTAATACACGTCGGCTGCCTGCTGGTCTGTGTCGGCGATGAGGCCGGGGCAGTGAACTCCCACCAGCAGCTGCTCCGCCGGGTGCCCGGCGCGCCGGCGCGCTTCCCGGTACAAGTCAATGAGCGGGCGGAAGCGGCGCGGCTCGTCGCCGATGATTGCCACCATCAACGGCAGGCCGAGAGTGCCTGCCCGGACGAAAGACTGCGGGGTGCCGCCGACGCCTAGCCAGATAGGCTGCCGGTCCTGCACGGGCCGCGGCTGCACGCTCTGCCCGGTGAGCGCGGGCCGGTGCCGCCCGGACCAGGTCACGCGCTCATGCTCGCGGATTTCCAGCAGCAGGCTAAGTTTCTCAGCGAACAGCGAGTCGTAGTCGTCCAGGTCCAGACCGAAAAGCGGAAACGCTTCGATAAAGGAACCACGGCCAGCAATTATCTCGGCTCGTCCTCATAGAAGCCCTCGCGATGATGCTCGCCGACCCCAAAGATGTCCAGCCCGGCGCGGTCAGCGGTTTCCACCTCCGCCAGGAGGTTCCGCATCCGGTCGACCGGACTGACCCGAAGCCCGGTGCCGTGGTCCGTTACCGCCGATGCGAAGCTGTCGATGCCGATCTGCATAAATGTTCCTGGTTGCTGGTAAGCGGAACGAGGAGGACCTGTTACTGTCCCCTCGCCGGGCCAGCTCCGGACCGCCGCGGCTGGCCCGTCCGATGTTAGGGGAACGCCGATGCTGGTCGCCGGGGTGGATTCCTCCACCCAGTCCACCAAGGTCGTACTGTGCCGGGCGCAGGACGGCGCGATCGTCGGGGCCGGCCAGGCGCCACATCCGGCCGGCACTGAGTGTGACCCGGCTGCCTGGTGGGCCGCGCTGGTGCAGGCAGGCGCGGGGCTGCTAGAGCGGGCTGCCGCGATCGGGCTAGCCGGGCAGCAGCACGCGATGATCGCGCTGGACGCGGACGGGCAGGTTATCCGGCCGGCGTTGCTGTGGAATGACCTGCGCTCGGCGGCGGCCGCGGCCGAGCTGGTAGCCGAGCGCGGCGGCCCGCGGTGGTGGGCCGGGCAGACCGGCAGCGTGCCGACCGCGTCGTTCACCATCACCAAGCTGCGGTGGCTGGCCAGCCACGAGCCGGCCAACGCCGCGCGCACCGCCGCGGTGCTGCTGCCGCATGACTGGCTGACCTGGCAGCTGCGCTTGGCGGGGGACGCCAGGGGCGCCGCGGGCCAGCCGGGCAGCGCTCAGCCCCACGGCGCTCTGCCCCGAAGCGATCGGGCAGCCCCTGCCGCCGCGGCGGTCTTCGCGGCGACGACGGACCGCGGCGAGGCCTCGGGCACCGGCTACTTTGACCCGGCGGCAGGGGCCTGGCTGCCCGGCCTTGCCGCCGCGGCGCTCGGGCACGAGCTGGCGCTGCCGCGGGTCGCGCGGCCTGCCGAGATCGCCGGCGAGACCAGCTGGGGCGCCGCGATCAGCGCCGGGACGGGAGACAACATGGCCGCCGCGCTCGGCCTCGGACTGGAACCCGGCGATGTCGCTGTGTCGATCGGCACCTCGGGCACTGCATTCGCGGTCAGCCCGGTCCCGGCCGCCGATCCGTCCGGCGCAGTGGCCGGTTTCGCCGACGCAACGGGCCGGTTCCTGCCGCTGGTCTGCACGGTGAACGCCGCCCGGGTGCTGACTGCCGCGGCGGCGCTGGCCGGCACCGACCTGGCCGGCCTGGACGCGCTCGCGCTGGCCGCCCGGCCGGGCGCGGACGGGATCACGCTGCTGCCGTACCTCGACGGCGAGCGCACCCCGGACCGGCCGGGCGCCACCGGGGTTATCCGCGGCCTGACGACAGCGAACGCCAGCCGCGAGAATCTCGCCAGGGCGGCGGTCGAGTCGCTGCTGGCCTCGCTGGCGCACGCCGCAGAATTGCTGTCCGCCCAGGGGGTGCCCCGGCGGCGGATAATGCTGATCGGCGGCGCGTCCCGGTCGACTGCGGTGCGCGCACTGGCGGCCGGGATTTTTGGCGCCCCGGTTTTCGTACCTGAGCCGGCCGAGTTCGTCGCGCTGGGAGCGGCGCGCCAGGCCGCCTGGGCGCTTTCCGGTGCGGCGCAGCCGCCGATGTGGCCCCCGGCCCGTCCGGCCGTGCAGTACACCGGACCCGCGCAGCCGCAGATCCGCGAGCGGCACGCGGCGTTGCGGGATGACACCGCCGCCTGGTAGGTACTATCCCGCCGCGGACGCGGCGCCGCACGCAGCCGCCAGGGCTGACGGCATGAGGTAACGGGGTCCCGGCCAGCCGCGGCCGCGGGCCCGCGCAACTTGTAGGTTCTCAAGTTCGATGGCATCTCAGCCCGCTGCGAACTGCGGGTTCGCAGTTCGTCTCACGACGTGGCCGGTGCCGTCAGTCTCACAACATGATTGCTCATGCCAAGCCGCTGCCCCCGGCATTCCAACGCGCGTGTCTCACTTCCATGGCAGATCTGCAGCACCGATGCCATAGGGGCTGAGAATCTGCCACGGATTCTTTTCAGGGTTCGAGAGTGTCTCACGAGAGTGGTTCGAAATGTTCTTTTCTGCCATTTTTCGGGGTATTTGGTCTTGTCCGTGCGGTGAAGTCTGACACCGCACGGTCGGCGTTCGATGTCGTGGGGTCGAAGCGGATCGGCGGCCGGGCCTACCCCCCGCTCGTGGCGCGGGTGAACCGGCCCGCGAGGGCCTGGAGGTGGGTCACCAGTTCCGGTGGGGATTCGACCTCGAACTCGACGTCCAGCATGCCGACCACCAGCGCGACCAGCGCGTAGGAGTCCGAACCCATTTCGAGGCGGCAGGTGTGCTCGTCGATGGGGGTGACGATGCCTTCGACGCGACCGGCGAGATCCTCGGCCGGGACGTGGACGCGCATCACGGAACGGTAGGGCCACATGGCGAAGCCCATGGTGCGGCGCAGGTAGGCGACGACATCGCCGTCGGGGGACGGGCGATGGGCGAAATGCCGGCCGTTGGGTGTCCGCAACGACATTCGGTCGACCCGGAAAGTGCGCCAGTCGGCACGGTCGGTGTCCCAGCCGACGAGATACCACTTGTGGCTCCAGTGCGCGATGCGGTGGGGCTCGACGCTGCGCCGGGTTTCGTCCCCGGCATGGCTTCGGTAGTCGAAGCGCAGGGTCTCGGCAGCGCGGATGGCGGCGGAAATGGCGGTGAGAGTGTCTGCGTCGACAGCGGGGCCGGGACCGTATCGGGGTGGCATGGTGACCACGGCGCCGCGCAGGGCGTCAACTCGGTGGCGCAGCCGGGTAGGAAGGACCTGCTCCACTTTGGTCAGCGCACGCAGCGACGCTTCCCCGATCCCGGCGACACCGCCGGCCGCGCTGGTCTGCAGGCCCAGCGTGACGGCTACCGCCTCGTCGTCGTCCAACAGCAGCGGCGGCAGCGCCGCGCCCGCCCCGAGGCGGTATCCCCCGACCGGTCCCATCACGGCATGCACCGGATACCCCAGTTCCCGCAGCCGATCCACGTCGCGGCGGACGGTGCGGGTCGTGACGTCGAGTCGTGCGGCCAATTCCGTGCCGGTCCAGTCTCGGTGCATCTGCAGCAACGACAGCAGCCGTAGCAGACGAGCTGGCGTGGTGTCCGACATGAATCGATCCTCTCGCGCAAGTAGGACCGATCCTGTCCTATATGGCGGCGATGCTCTCCTCATGACCGACACTTCCTCCGCGATCATGCCCTTCCGCATTGACGTTCCGCAGGCCGACCTCGATGCGCTGAACGACCGGCTCGGCCGCACCCGGTGGCCCGACGCCCTGCCCGGTGTCGGCTGGTCCTATGGGGTCGACAAGGATTACCTGATCAGCCTTGTCGAGTACTGGCGCACCAGCTACGACTGGCGCGGGCACGAGGCGCGGCTGAACAAGATCCCCCAGTTCACCACAACCATTGACGGGCAGAGCGTGCATTTTCTGCACGTGCGCTCACCCGAGCCGGACGCGACCCCGCTGATCCTGACCCACGGCTGGCCCAGCACACCGGCCGACTTCCGCGACATCCTCGGGCCGTTGACCGATCCGCGGGCGCACGGCGAGGATCCGGCCGACGCGTTCCATGTGGTGGCCCCGTCGGTGCCGGGATTCGGGTTCTCCGGCCCGACCCGCGACACCGGCTGGGACGTGCGCCGGATCGCGCGAGCCTGGGCGGAGTTGATGCGGCGGCTCGGTTACGAGCGCTACGGCGCGCAGGGCGGTGACTACGGCAGCCTCATCTCGCCGGCGCTCGGGCGAGTTGCGCCGGAGAAGGTCATCGGCGTGCACGTGAACGCGCTTGCCGACGCCGCGACGGCGAGCGGCTCCGGCCAGGAGCTCGCCGAGTTGTCGGAGCCGGACCGAGCGAAGGCGATCGCGAACCAGATGTGGTGGTACGGGCACAACGGCTACGCGACCCAGATGGCCCTGCGGCCGCAGACCATCGCCTACGCCCTCAACGACTCCCCGACCGGCCAGCTGGCGTGGAACCTGGAGCGGTTCGTCGACTGGGACCCGACGGCCACCGACCGGCCGCCGATCGACCGGGACGTCATCTTGACCAACGTCACGACCTACTGGTTGACCGGCACCGCCGGGTCGGCCGCCCGGATCTACCGGGAATCCGGGTCGTCGTGGGGCAGCAAGCCCGCGCCCTCTGGCGTGCCGACCGCCGTCGCGAACTTCCGGGGCGACCGCGCCGTCCGCGGCCTCGCCGAGCTGGCCAACACTGTTGTCCGCTGGAACGAGTACCCAGTAGGCGGCCACTTCGCCTCCCTGCAGGCCCCCGCCGAACTTGTTGCCGACATCCGCGAGTTCTTCCACTCCATCGACAGGTAGGCCGCAGGGCTGACCCGTGGGCTACTCCAATGCGCACGGGCCCCTTCAGGTTGCGCGGCGAGACCCGGGTCGAGAGTATGCCTCAGTCTGTCGGACAACGGCTTGAACTCCTTCTCCCGCGCGGTCGTGTATCTCTGTCCTTGTCTCGGAGGAGGTCTCGGTGTTCCTGTCGTTCGTGGATCCGGCGCTGGTTCGCAAGCACCTGGACGGGCAGGTCGTGGGGCCTGCCGACGTTGTCCGGCTGCTGGAATTCCGGGCAATCCGTGCCGGGACGCCGGTGTTCCTCGACGAGTCGACGATGCGACCGGCCGAGCCCCTGTGTTCCTGGTTCCGACACCTGGTCTACGAGGAGAAAGACGCCAAGACCCTACGGGAATACGCGTACATCGTGCGGCGGTTCGTGCACTTCCTCGAATCGCGCGGCCGCGGCCTGCTGGAGGCGATCGAGTCCGACTTCACGGCATATCGCGCCCTGCGCACCCGGCTGCAGGACAAGCCGGTCGGCGACGCGACGTGGGGCAAGGAAGCCCAGCTGCTCAATCAGCTCTACCGCTGGATGGTCGAGTACGGCCATCTGCGCCACCGGCCGATGCGAATGACCCACAGGGGCCGCAACCCGCTGGCGCCCCGGTTGCGGCGCGGGATGGACATCCGGCACATGACGTTGGCGCAGTACCGGTACTTCCGCGACGTCGGGCTGGGCGGCCAGCTGCCGACCTCACGGGCCAGCGCGGCGTTCCGAGGGCGCGCGCCGCTGCGGAATCGGGCCGCCGCCGATCTGGGGTTGTGCACCGGCATGCGGCCGGAGGAGTGGTCGACGGTGCTGCTCCCCGAACTCGGCGCCGGACGCCGGCGGCCGGGAGAATCCGTCGAGTTCGCGGTGCAGGCGTGCGCCAATGTACGGCAAATACCGCGAAATCTACGTTCCTGCAGGCGCATTGGATTCGGTCGACGACTTCCTGTTGTTGGAACGACCGGACGTAGTCGCGGCGTCCGCCGCGGCGCTGTCACGGCGACGTCAGGAGTTGTTCGTCGTTGATCGCGTCGATCACGAAACCGGGAAGCTGCACGGTGCGCTGGAAGGGCAGCGCCGGACGTTCACGATGTCGGCGATGGAGCCGTCACTGGCGGCGAATCACCATGCAGGAGACCGCTGACGGTCTGGAACCGCTGGCGGTGTTCGTCGGTCACGGCGGACTGATGCTCGGAGCATCGTCGTGGTATCGCGTCCGTTGCGACGCCTGGGATCGCATGCGGGCTTACGCAGCTGATCCCGACGTCCCGTTGATGCCGCGGCGGCGGTGGCGCTGGCATGACACCAGGCACACGTTCGCGTTGCAACTGCTGTCCTACCTGGAGCGCCAGATGGACGGCGACGCACCGGACGCGGTGCTGCGACGGCGACGCCACATGGCCTACCTGGGCGGCCACATCAAGCGCAACCCGCTACTTATCGTGAGTCGCAGACTCGGCCACTCGAGCCCGGCCAGTACGTATGCCTACCTGGAATACAGCGACGACCCGATGAACGCGGTCGACGCGGCCTTTGCCGAGTGGACCGTGCAAGACGGCGACACCTACGCCGACATCGCCCGGCACATGCTCACCGACGGGAGTGAGCGCTGATGCCCCGCCGCGGCGAACACCAACGCGAATTCCCGCCGGGCGCAGAGCCGGACGCTCCAGTCGACCGGATCGGTGTCCGCGTGGTCCGGGCACCGGATCGGAGCGGCACGATGCGGGAAATCGCGTTCAACCCCGGTGAGTTCCGATGCTCGGCGCTGGCCGGCGAGCTGGCGGACGAGTGGGTCGAGCACGCCGAGCTCACCACGTTGTCGGGCGGATCGGCTTCGGTCGGTCGCCGAGCGATGCGCGACTTCTGCGACCAGGTCGATACGCTGCTCGGCGACCAGGCCCACGAGGCGGGCTTGGCCAGGCAACACCCCGACATCACGGCAGTACTGGCCGAATGGGAGCGAACCCTGCCCAGCCGCCATCGACCGGGCTCCACTACACCGTCCGTGCTGGCGGCCAGGGTCCGGGCGATGATCGCCAGACGCGCACACCACGACTGCCGACCCGTTGCACCGCAGCTGCGCCGGCTGGTCGACGGCGAAGTCGGAGTCGCCTGGGGCAGCACCCAGGAAGTCGACGAGTTCTCCCGAGCGGACAAACGCGCCCTGGCCCGCGCGGCCTGGGCCGCGGCCAATCAGCTGGAGTCCCGCATAGCCGAAGGATGGCGAACAGCCGCCCGAGGGCGTCACCCTGGCGAACATGGCTGGACCGACGTCGCCAACCTGCTGTTCGGTCTCGCACACCAGCACATCAGCCCGCTCGACATCCGCGACAACCTTCCCGTCGCGCACAGTTGGCCACCGGAGCTGTCGGCTTGCATCGAACGACCCGACCGCCCCATCTATCCGGCGCGAGCCAAGGAGCTGCTCGTGCGGTGGCTGGTGCGGCAGCTCTACCCCAACCACCTCGACCTGCACGCCTACCGCGTCCTGCTCGTCGCCGCCACCGGTCACAGCCCCGAAGAGGTCACCACCCTGACCCTCGACGATGTCGAGTTCCTCCCTGCGGGAGTCCGTTTGACCCTGACCAAACGGCGCGCCAACAAGGTCAGACACCGCGCGTTCTCCGGCGGCGAGCCGCCGGACGCCGCAGTTCGCGAGCAGGTCGAATTCGACGACCGCCCCCACCGGGAGGTCGGAGCCATCATCCGGCGGCTGATACATCTCACCGACCGGGTCCGCACACGGACACCGGACTCCGGGCAGCTGTTCGTGGCCGCGACGGTTTCGGGCAGCCATGAGCTGCGTTTCGCGCGTTGGACCTCGAACATGCCTCGATGCCGCTTCGCGGACTGGCTGGCTTCCGCGGACGTCACTGTTGAGGGCGCGCCCGACATCCGGCGACTGCGCAAGTCCACGAAGGTGGAGAAGGCCCTCGCGTTCGGCGGGCGGATCGCCGACACGGCCAACGACCACCACGAGGAAGTGTTCCGAGGCCACTACGCCCAGGGCACCACGCTGCGCATGATGTCGGGCCGGGTGATCGCCACGGCCCAGGACCACTGGTTCACCAAGGCGCTGGAAGGACCGACCGTGCTGACCAGCGCCGCCGACATTCTCGAAGTCCCGGAACAGACAGAGGCCCTGGGCCTGACCAGGCAGCAGGCCGACGACATCCGGCGAGGAGCACTGGACATGGGACTGACCCAGTGTTCGGACCCCCGCAACTCGCCCTACGGCCGTCCGGGCAGTTGTGTCCGGTGGCGCCATTGCGGTGCCTGGAATGCCGCAACGCCTGGGTGCTGCCCAGCGACCTGCCCCAGCTGCTGCTGTTCGCCGATCACCTCGACCGCCTGCGGCTGCGGCTTTCACCGGAGCACTTCGCCGCATTGTGGGGGCAGAGCCACACCAACCTGCACGCGGTGCTGGCCCAGCGCAGCGACGCGGAGAAAGCGCTGGCCCGCAAGCACATCGAATCCGGCGATTCCGCGCTGCACCTGCCACTGGCGGCGAACGTGGAGTTCGACAGTTGAGCCTCGAGCAACCGAGTCCCCAGCCCAGCAGCGTCTTCGACGCCTTCGAACCCGTCATCGGGTCGCACCCGCTACTGACCGACGCCCGAGTGCCCCGGTTCGGCGATACCGAGGAGTGGAACCTCAACGTCGTCCGCCGACCCGCCCGCCTCTGGGCGGCGGCCTGGACGCTGATGTTCTCCCACGAGCTGGCCGAGCCGTCCTGGAATCTGCTGGCGCGGGAATTGAGCATGATCATGCTCAACCCGCGCCACCGCGCCGTCATCGCCGCAGGGCTGTCCCTGAAACCCGAGCCGGCCAACCCGAGCACCGTGATCAGCGAGCTGAGCCACCTACGGCGACTGGCCAGCTGGGCGACAGCCAACGACCTGCCGCCGCGATTGGAGCACTGGCAGGACAACGAACTGCGGCGCTTCATCCGCGACCTGCGTGAGCAGTTGTCCGCCAGCAGCATCCGGCACTACATCTGCACCCTGAAGATGCTGCACCACTACGGCCCGGCGCTCACCGGCCGGGGACTGCGCGGCGACCCGTGGGCAGGCAAAAGCGCCCGCGAAGCTTCGCAGGTCACAATGGCGACCGTCGTGTCTACCCCCGTGATTCCGCCGGAGCAATGGTTTCCGCTGATCAGAGCGGCACGGACGTACGTCCACACCTTCGCCCCGGACATCCTGCGAGCACGACGGCGTTACCAGGACCTTCTCGACACAGCAACGGCAATGACGCCGGACCGGGACGCGCGACTGGACCGATGGCTCGCCGAGGCCACCAGCCCGATCCCGGTGCACACCGGCCCCGACGGTCCCGGCGAGGTGAACTGAACCTGCTGACCTTGATGCTCGGATGGAAAACAGCCTGCACTTCAACGCTTTTCGGCACAACCAGGGACGCCGCTCGTCGGCGCAGGGCGCGAGTGCAACAGGCCGCCGCCGACGGTCACCCGACCACCACGGGCGTGATCGCCGACCTCACCCTGATCCGGCGCAGCGACGGCACCGACGCACCCTGGCACCCGGGGGCTCGCTCCACTCACGATCGGCCTGGAACTGCGCATGCTCCGCAACGCCTGCTACACGCTGGTCGTGGGCTTGTCGATGATGCGTGACTCGGAAGTCCACGAGATCACCCCCGGATCGGTCGTCGAGTACTACGGCACACCCGCCATCAAGTCGACCAAGGGCAAACACGACCCGAACCTGCCAGTCAAGCACTGGTGGATCACCGCGCCGGTCGCCGAAGCAATCGTCGTTGCCGAGCAACTGTCCCAACGGCCCGACCGGCTCTTCCCGCCGCTGCTGCGGCAATCCGCCGATGTTTCCCGCAGCCACCAGATGCTCGACGTTTTCATCGGCTACGTCAATGCCACCGCAACCTGGACCGGGCTGCAGCCGATTCCACCAGGAAGAACACGGCCGCACATGTTTCGGCGGACCATGGCGATGCTGACCGACCAGTTCCCCGGCAGTGAAATCGCGCTGGGCATCCAGCTCAAGCACATCGCGTCCAGGGCATTGGCGAACCGGTCGACCCAGGGCTACGCCAACGCCGGCAGCTCCTGGGCCGAGCATCTGGAATCCGCGATCGAAGCCGCCCGTTTCCGCCGGATTGAGGATCTCTACCAGGCCCACAAGAATGGCGAACCGATCGGATACGGTCCCGGCGCCGAGCGAATGGAGCAGACTTGCACCCACCTCCAACAGACCATCCAAGCCCGCGGGGGCGACGCGACCGTCGAACGAGCCATGTTGCGCAGCGCCCGCCTGTCCGTCCGGTTCGGTGCCCTCAATCACTGCGTCATGGACGAGAACAACCCCGCCGGAGCGACATGCCTGGAAAATGCCGTGGTTCCCGATGGCCACAAAGGACCTCTGCAGGACCGGTGCCGCCCGGATCGGTGCGCCAACAGGGTCATCGGACCCGAGCACCTGCCGATCTGGGACTCGGAACGACGCACGCTGCTCACGCTCATCGGCACGCCAGGGTTGTCGGGCTGCCGCAAAGCCACACTGCAGCGCGAGCTGAGCGACGTTGAAGCAGTTCTCCGCAAAGCGACCCCGAAGGAGCACCAGTGACCGCCGATCCCGAAGCGGGCGGCGCCGAGCAGGGCAAAGGCGTGTCGGCGAACACCGCCAAACGCCTGCGCGATGCCATGCAACGACTGCTCGCCGGGCGTCCGCAACACACAGACGGCCGACTGATCAAGGACAACCTCTGGAAAGAAGCCCAGGTCAGCCGCGCCACCATGAACAGAGCAACCCAAATCCTGGCCGAATGGGACACGCAAGTCGCGGCCTGTGACGGCTTCACGCCCCGAGAAGCCCGCAAGAATGACGAACTCGACACCCTCCGCAGCGCTCTCGCAGCAAAAACCCGCGAATGCACGCTACTTTCGAACCGACTCGACGCCGCCGCCGGCGCGATCGCGGCGCTGCACCACGACAACACGCTACTGCGCCAAGAACTCGGCCAACGAGGTCACCTCATCGCACTGGACGACCGTCGCAGCCAAGGCATGACGCCGATAACGCCACCAATCAGGTGACCATGGCCTCCCGCAGCTCGACTACCAGCCGTCAGCGGTCAGCATCCGCTCTCCGTTGTTGCCTCCGGGCAGGAACGCGAAACGATCCAAGCCGGCACGCAAGTCGATAGCCAAGTACGCCGGAGGACCGACGAACTCGGCCAACGACGCAGCGGCGGAGGGATCGACACCGAGCCGGTCGTGCAGGAACGACAACAGCTCCGCCAGCTCGACGGCGTCTTCGACAGCAAGGCAGATCCCAGACATGACACCGCAACACACCAGCCGCACATGGCGCAACACCCAGACCGACCGCACCTGAACCCGCAGAACTCTTGCCCGAACTCGCACGAATCGCGGAGCGTTCTCAATGTCTCATGAGACATGCGGATTCTGGAGAACACGCGAGATGAGAACCTACACAACTACCTGATTAGCCGCGGTCCAGGTCGAACTCGCCGTCCCGGACACCGGCGGTGAATGCCTGCCACTCGGCGGGCGTGAAGATCAGCACGGCGCCGTCTCGGTCGCCGGCGTCGCGCATTGCGATCACCCGGCGGGAGCCTTCCTTGCTGCCGTCCAGTTCCGCGATCTCGATCCGGCCGCCGCCGCTGCCGCCGCTGCTGCGCCAGACGGCGCCGTCCATGCGGTCCGCGTCGACCGTCATCTGCCTGCTCCCTCCACCGCGCTGCGGCACGCCCTGGTCGGGTGACTCGCGGTCTACCGTAGCCGGTCGCCGGAACTGACGATCCGCCGTGCTCAGGAAACGGCTACCGCGTAGACGACGCGGCCGGCTACGCGCCCGCTGGCCAGCAGGTCCGCCATTGCCTGCTGCTGATCGCTGGCCTGCGCCCAGGCGGGGCTGGCCGCGTGCACGGCGGCGATGAGCTGCTCCGCCTCCTGCGCCCGGCGCTGCCAGCTGTCCGGCGCCGGACCGAAGCTGTCCAGCGACTGCTGCGCGCGCACGGTGAAGCCGCTGCTAGCCAGCAGCCCGGCCAGCTCGCCGGCGGCCGGGAACTCGTTCCCGTCCGGCTTTCCGGGCAGCTCGTCGGACATCCGCAGGTAGACGATCAGGCCGAGCCGCCCCGCCGGCCCCAGTACCCGGCGGAGCTCGGTCAGCGCGGGTAGCTTGCCGGGCAGGGTGCACAGTACGCCGAGCATCCAGCCGGCGCCGAACGCGGCGGACCGGAATGGCAGCTGCTCGGCGGTCGCGGTTACCACCGGAAGCCCGAATAGCGCGTCGGCGGCCTGGCAGGCCCCTTCCATCGGCTCCGCCAGCACCGGTCGGACGCCGAATTCCTGTGCGGCGAAAGCCGCGGGACCGCCGACCCCGGCCCCGCTGTCCAGCATCCGCTCGCCGGGGGAGAGCTCCAGCTGCCCCGCGAGCCAGCGCAGCGCGGCCGGGCTGCCGCTGCCCCGGCACGCGGCCGGCAGCGCATAGTCCGGGCCCAGCTGCCGGACCGCGTCCAGTGTCCACTGCGCGACGGTGTCGAACTCGGCCGCCATCGCGTCCGGCTGGTCCGCGTTGTTTTCTGTCATCAGGGCTCCTCATCAGCAGGATCGTCAGAGGCTGGCGCCGCCGGCAAGCTGCCGGCCGATCGCGGCTTTCACTTCAGCGGCATAAATTTCGTCCCGCGCGGACGCAAGCCCGGAAAGGTTAACCCCGGCTACGCCGTCGATGGCGAGCAGTTCCCGGGCCTGCGCCACGGCGGCGGCGATGCCCGCGGCTACCGGGTCGCGGGCGGCGAGCACGGCGGCGACCGACCGGTTGTCCAGCTGCAGGCCGGGAAAAGCCTGCAGCACCGCAGCCGACCGCTCGTCGGTGTAGACGGCTACCGCCGCGATGAGCGGGAGGCTGACGCCGGCCAGCCGGGCGTTCCCGGCGAACGTCCGTAGCGCAGCCGCGCCCGCGACATGGTTCAGCACGCCGAGCCGGGCGCCGGCCCGTTCCTTCTGCAACAGGCGGCCGGCCCGCAGCGCGACCGGGGGCGCGGCCGGCGACTCGGCTACGGCCACGCAGAGCCCGGTTGCGGCCGCCATCGCCGCCAGCCGGGTGCCGTCCAGGTCGAAGACCTGGGTTACGTCCGTCCGCATGCCGGGTGCGCGGCCGTCCCCGGTCACGCACAGCACGCCGTCGGCGCCGGCCTGCAGCAGCCCGGCGAGTTCCTGCTCCAGTACCAGCCGGTTGCGGTCCCGGCCGGTCAGCGTGATCCAGGGCCGCCCGCCCGCCGCCGTGATCAGCGACGTCAGCAAGGATGGCGGGAAGTCCGGGCGGCCCTGGTGCTCGCCGACCAGCAGCGCGTCACAACTGCCGCGCAGGATGCCGGTAACCCGGCTGATGCTCGCCGGGTCGTACGGCCGCACCGTGAAGTCCGTCAGCACCACCGGGCGCCGACGCGCCGTCACGAGCAGCGCGCCTCCGGCGGCCGGCGGAGGGCCAGCCGGCGGGGAGCCGGACGGATCGGGGCCGGACGGCGGGGAACTGGACGGCACGTAGCTGACCGGAACCGGGGCGCCCGCGGCGAACGGGCACGGAACCGGCGCCATCTCGCAGCTCAGATCGCTGCGGACGCCGCCGCACGGGCCGTAGACCATCCGCTTGGGACACCCCGCGAGCGCAGGGGGCGGGTCGTGGCTAGGCGCGTCCACGCGGTTATGCTCCGGCTTCACTAGACTGCCCGGCCATGAGCAGTGAGCCGAAGAACAGCACGGGACCCATCGCCGAGCCGCCGGCCGCGGGCACCGCTATGGCGCCGCCGGCCGCCCAGCGGATCCCGGTGGAGCGCAGCCAGCACGGTGACACGGTAGTGGACGAGTACAGCTGGCTGGCGGCCAAGGACAACCCGCAGACGATCGAGTTCCTCGAAGCGCAGAACGCCTTTACCGAGACGGCCACGGCCGGGCAGGCTGAGCTGCGGTCAGCGGTTTTCGCGGAAATTAAGGCCCGGACGCAGGAAAGCGACCTGTCGGTACCGTCTCGCAAAGGCGGCTGGTGGTATTACACCCGGACGCAGGAGGGCAGCCAGTATCCCGTGTTTTGCCGCCGTGTCGTCCGGCCGGAGGACGCTGGTCCGCCGCTGACGCCGGACGGCGCGCCGCTGGACGGCGAGGAAGTGCTGCTGGACGCCAACGAGCTTGCCGGTGACCGGCAGTTTTTCGCGCTGGGGGCGTACGACGTCAGCCCGGACGGGCGGCTGCTGGCCTACTCGACGGACTACCAGGGCGGCGAGCGGTTCACGCTGCGGGTCAAGGACCTGGTGACCGGCACGACCGCGCCGGACGAGATCCCGGACACGTCCTACGGCAGCGCGTGGTCCGCGGACGGGTCGGTGCTGTTCTACCTGACCGTGGACGCGGCCTGGCGGCCGCACCGGGTGTGGCGGCACGTGATCGGCACACCGGCGGCCAGCGACGTCATCGTCTTCGAGGAACCAGACGAGCGGTACTGGGTGGGCGTCGGGCTGACTCGCAGCGAGCGGTACCTGGTCATCTCCGCTGCCAGCAAGCTGACCAGCGAGTCCTGGCTGCTGGCCGCTGATGACCCCGGCGGCGAGTTTCGCGTCGTGGCGCCGCGCCGTCAGGGGGTGGAGTACGAGGTCGACCACCAGGTCCGCCCGGACGGCACTGACCGGCTGCTGATCTTGCACAATGACGGCGCGCAGAATTTCGAGCTGGCACAGGCGCCGGTGACGGATCCGTCGGCCTGGACGCCGGTGCTGGCGCACCGCGACGACACCAGGCTGCTGGGCGTCGACTGCTTCGCGGACCACCTGGTGCTGCATTTTCGCCGGGACGGCCTGACCGGGCTGCGGGTACTAGGCCCGGATGACAGCTCTGGCGACGGGGCGGGTATCACTGCGGGCGACGGGGTAGCTGCGGGCGGCGGGGCAGCTGCGGGTGAAATCAGCTTCGGCGAGGCGGTCTACCGTGTCTCGCCGGGATCGAACCCGGAGTATGCCGCCGCCAGCTACCGGCTCAGCTTCACCTCGCTGGTCACGCCCGAGTCCGTCTACGACTGCGATATGGCGACCGGGCAGCTCACCTTGCTGCGGCGCCGGCCGGCGCTGCCGTCCCCCGACGGGCGCGCCTACGACCCGGCCGATTACGCGCAGTTCCGCGAGTGGGCGACCGCGCCGGACGGGACCAGGGTGCCGATCTCGCTGGTCTGCCGGCAGGGCACGCCGCGCGACGGCAGCTCACCGGTGCTGCTGTACGGCTACGGCAGCTACGAGCTCTCGATCGACCCGAGCTTCTCGGTGCCCCGGCTGTCGCTGCTGGACCGGGGCTTCGTATTCGCGATCGCGCACGTCCGCGGCGGCGGCGAGATGGGCCGCCGCTGGTATGACGACGGCAAGATGCTGCGCAAGATCAACACCTTTAACGATTTTGTCGCCTGCGCCCGGCACCTGGTGGCGGCTGGATGGACCGTGCCGCGGCGGATCATCGCCCGCGGCGGCTCAGCGGGCGGCCTGCTGGTCGGCGCGGCAGTGAACATCGCGCCGGAGGCGTTCGGCGGCGTGGTCGCCCAGGTGCCGTTCGTCGACGCGCTGACCTCGATCCTGGATCCCTCGCTGCCGCTGACCGTGACCGAATGGGAGGAGTGGGGCGACCCGCTGCACGACCCGGAGGTCTACCGGTACATGAAGTCCTACACGCCGTACGAGAACATCGACGCCGCGGCACAGTACCCGCCGGTCCTCGCGGTTACCAGCCTGAACGACACCCGGGTGCTTTACAGCGAGCCGGCTAAGTGGATCGCGCGACTGCAGGCGCAGGCGTCGGGCGGCCCGTTCCTGCTGAAGACGGAGATGGTCGCCGGGCACGGCGGCCGCAGCGGCCGGTACGACGCGTGGCACGAGGAAGCGATGGTCCTGGCCTGGATCCTCGCCGCCGCGCCCGCCTAACTGCCGCCTGCCGCCTGCCGCTGCCGGGCCTGCCGGGCTGCAGCAGCCTGCCGGCCTGCCGCGCCTGCTTAACCGCCGCGCCTGCTGGCTCCTGACCCGTTCGATGTGCCATCGAACGGCACCTGACCCGCTCGATGGCACTTTCATCGGGTTGCGGCAGCGTCACGGCGATGAGATTTAATGCTGCAATGTTCTATTTGTCGCCGTGCCGGGTCGGAGTGTCACAGTAATCGTCACACCTCGCAGTGTCCTATGACGGGGTGACACGTCCTAGCTGGGTGATCTGCCGGCCGTCCCGGTGCCTCCGCTCGACGGCCGGTGCTCGCACTCGCGGCGCGCCGGCAGGGCTCAATAGCCGGTTCAGTGGGAAATTTGCCGCACAATGGTGCCCGAACGGGCACGGGTGCACCGCAGTTCCTTGCTGCGCGGGCGCGGCAGGGCGAGCGGAGGTGTGATGATGCGCAAGGCGGTACTGGATCGGGAGAAGCCGGCTGCCGAGGTCGATGATCTGCTGCCCGGAGCGCCGGCAGCCGACGGCGTTCCCGGCGATCCCGGTCGGCGACCGGCCGCCCGGCGCGGCGGCCTGGCCGGTCTCGGGCGCTTCGCCAGTGGCGGCAGCCCGGCCGAGGGCGCCAGGGCGCCCCGGCGCGGCGGCGCCGGGGGCAGGTGGCTGGTTTGGCTCGGCCGCGCGATTGCCTGGGCAGTGCTGCTGCTCATCGGCTACCGCGGCGTCACCGCGATCGTGACCGGCCAGCCGGTTACGGCCAGTGCTGCCCGCGGCGCCACGGGGTCCAGTTCGGATCACGGGTTCCCGGTGACTCTGGGGGAGGCCTACGCGCTGCAGTTCGGCTCCGCGTACCTGAACTACAGTCCGGGCCGTGCGACACAGCGGGCACATGCGCTGGCGGCATTCCTGCCGCCAGGAGCCGATCCGCAGCTGGGCTGGAACGGCGCCGGGTCGCAGAGCCTGCAGTCTGAGCAGGTGGCCGGCATCCGGGTGCAAAGCGGCCGTCAGGCAATCATCACGCTGCTCGCTGAGGTCAACGGGCACCTGCTAGAGCTGGGCGTCCCCGTGTACGCTTCCGGCAGTGCCATCGCGGCCGGAATCATGCCGCCGGGCGGCGGCTTGGTCATTTCCGGCGAGCCCGCCTTCCTGCCGGCGCCCAGCCGGGTTTCGCCGCCGCAGTCCCAGGCCGTCGCGGCCACGGATACGGCCGCGCAGTCGCAGCTGATGAATCAGCTGCCCGCGTTCTTCCGGGCATTCGCCAGCGGCGACAGTACGCTCGGGCGCTTCCTCGCGCCGGGTTCGCAGGTTACCGGCATGGGGGGCGCCGTGGAGTTCGGCGGCATCTCCCAGCTCGTCGTTCCGGCTGGAGGTCAGACGCGCCAGATTACGGCCTCAGTCGGGTGGAAGGTGCCGTCGGGACGGGCTACCTCGGGCGGCTCCTCAGTCGGCGCAATCTCCGCCAGCATCCCGATGACCTACCAGATGACGGTCGCCAAGATCGGCGGCACCTGGTATGTCGCGTCGGTTGGCGCGTCCGGCCAGCTGCCGGGGCCGCCGTGACGAAAGGCCGCCTCGTTTCCCGGCTCCCCCCGTAACCAGGTTCTCTCACCCCCCGGAGATCCGATGTCGTCCCACCTGCTCGTTGCGGCAGCCCCCCTAGCGCTGAGCACTACTGGCCTTGTGTCCTACTTGCAGGGCCTGTTCGGGCCATTGTTCTTGGGGATTGTCGGAATAGTTGCTATCTTCTTTCTCTTCACGCGTGAAATTATTCGCTTTGTCCAGTTTATTGTGCTTGCCATCGCGATAGCCGTTGTCTTTTATACACCGAGCATCGTGCAGACGATTGCCGCAGGCATTGCCAACGCGCTCGGCGTGCACTGACTCGGCGTGCATGAATTCGGCAGGCACAGACTCGGCAGGCACAGACTCGGCAGGCACAGACTCGGCAGGCACTGATCTGGCCTGAACAGGCCCCAGGCGACGGCAGGCGGAAGGGAGCAGCGGGTGGATCTGCCCACCTATACCAACATCTGGCGGATTGAAAAACGGCTGTATAAGCTGTACGACTTTCGGCTGCCCATGCCGCTGCCCGTTGGCCAGATCGCCGTTTTTGCGGCCATCGCAGTGCCTTATGTCGCTGTGCTTACGGTGCTGGGGCTGCCGCTGAGTCACACCCTGGTCTGGGTATACGTGCTGCCGCCGGCTGTGCTGGCGTGGCTTGCGACCCGCCCGGTGCTGGAAAGCAAGCGGCTGCCGGAGCTGGTGCGGTCGCAGCTGCGGTATGCCAGCGAGCCGCGGACGTGGTGCCGCCTGGTGCCCCTGACAGAGCCGGACGAGATCGTCGTGATCTGCCGGGTCTGGCGCCAGGAGGCCTCACCGGCGGCGGCGAGTAACCCGGCACCGGGCCAGGCCGCGATCGCGGCAGCAGAGCTGATTCGGGTACCCCAGCCGGAGGTTGAGCGCGTGCCGGAGCTAGTGCGGGTGCCGGAGCTAGTGCGGGTGCCGGAGCTAGTGCCCGAGCCGGAGGTGGAGCGGGTGCCGGAGGTTGCGCGCGTGCCAACGGTAGTGCCCCAGCCGAGGCTTGTGGTCGGCGCGGCCGAGCCAGTGATGACGGGCGCGATGCCAGCACAAGTGCTAATGACCGAACCGGAGCTAGTGCCGGAGCTGGAGGCTGTGATCGTCGCAGCCGAGCCCGCGACGACGGTCACGGTCCCGGTGCCGGAACCCGTGCTTGCCGGAGTGGCACCTGAGCCCGTGATCGGGCCGGCCAGACCGTCGCCGGTGGCGCGAATCCCGGCAGCGCGGCTGGCGGATGGCGCTGGCAAGCCGCCGGTCGTCTCGGTCAACGCCGAGCCGCAGCGTTCGCTGCGCGTGGTGGAGCGGGCGCTGCGCAACCCTTCGTCACAGCGCACTGACGGCTGGCATGAGCGCGTGCTGGTGGTTCCCGGCGGTCACCGGCCGGGCCGGCCGGATCAGCAGCAGCGCGACCAGGCGAGGGCGCGGCTTCCGGTCACCGGCTCGCGCCGGATCGTGGTGCTCGGGTGCACTGTCGGAGCTGGCCAGACGATCACGTCTTTGATGACCGGTGAGATGCTCGCCATGCTCCGGGGCGAGCCAGTCGCCGTGCTGGATCTCAATCCCGGCCCCGGCTCACTGACCGAGCGCGCCAGGACGGCGCCCGCGGCAGACCGGGCCGGCCGGCAGGCGCCCTCCCACCTCGAAGTGATTACCGCGAGTGACGCGGACGCCCGCGGGGCCGACGCGGAGCGGGACCTCAGCCGGATGTTCGAGGTCACTTCGGCGCGCTACCCGCTTACGCTCGCCGATCCGGCCGCCCCGGCGGTGCCGCGAGTGCTGGCGGTAGCCGACCAGCTCGTGCTGGTGGCGCCCGCCACCGCGGACGCCCCGAGGGCAGTGGCGATGACGTACGAGTGGCTGGAAGCGCACGGGCACGGCAGGCTCGCGGCCGGCTCGGTTACGGTCCTGAATGGCGTCAGCGGCGCCCCCGCAGCGCATGTCGAGCACGCCGAAGCGGTAGCGCGGGGCCGGTGCCGCGCCATTGTCCGAGTTCCCTGGGACGAGACCCTGAAAGACGAAATCCTGAAAGACGGCGCCCGGAAAATCGACGCCGGGGATAGCACCTCGACCGCAAGCCGGCTTACCCTCGGCCAGCCAGCCCGGCAGGCTTACACGGCGCTAGCAGGCTTGCTGGTCGCAGGGTTCGCGGACGTGCGCGAGCTGCGGAGCGCGCGGTTGTGAGCGCCCGTACCGCCGGGCGGACCCGGCTGGCAGTGCGCTACTTCGACGACCGGATCCTGCTCACCGAGACACACGCCTGGGCCTACTACCGGGTGCCGACCGTGTCTTATGAGTTCACCACGCCGCAGGAGCGGGAAGGGCTGGCCACTAACATCACGGTCGCGCTGGCCGCGATCCGGATGCCGGACGCCGAGGTGCACCTGCGGATCGTGCACCGGTCCTATCCTGCCGCGAAGTGGGCGACCGGCCTGGACGCTACTTCCGACGGCGGCCCCGGATGGCTGGCTTACCTCGACGAGTCCTACCGTCACGTCTGGTCGAAGGACTTCTGGTCCAAGGAGGTCTACCTGGGCGTCCGGCTCGGCCAGCGGGGCGTCCGGGCCCAGCTGTCGGGCGGCCTGCTCTCCCAGTTCCTGACTGCTTACCGCACCGGTGAGCAGGCCATGGGCCTGCACGACGAGGCGGTGCCGCCGGGAGAGATAGCGCGCTGGTCCGAGCAGGCCGAGCGGCTCGGCCGGGCGCTCGGCGCCAGCACCCTGGCGGCGCGGCATGCCACCAGCGACGACATCGCCTGGCTCTTCCGCCATACGCTGACCGGCACGCTGGGGGACGCGCCGCCGTCCGCGACCCGGCGGCGCACCTGGGGGGCCGGGGAGATCGAGGCCCTGCTCGAGGGACAGGTACACAACGGGCGCACCTACTTGCGGCTGGAACACGGCGGCGCCGAGTCCTACGCGGCATACCTGTCCTTCTCCCGGTTCCCCGACGTCATGTACTTCCCCGAAGGCGAGCCGTGGCTGCATTTCGCTGACTCACTGCCATTCCCGGTCGAGGCCAGCCTGCGGATGAAGCTGATCCCGCCGGCCAAGGCGAGCAAGGACGTCAGCCGGCGGCTGGCGCACGCCCGGGACATGGACGCGCACATCCGGGAGGCCGGAGCTGAGCTGCCGATCGCGCTGGCCGAGCAGATCGAGTCGGCCCGGCTGCTGGAGCACGGCATCACCAAGGAACGGCTGCCGTTCGTGTACGGGTGGCACCGGCTGATGGTCTCGGCGCCCACCCGTGAGCTGTGCATCCGCCGGGCCGAAGCGGTTACCGAGCACTACCGGGACGCGGGCATCGACGTGGTGAATTCGACCGGCGACCAGTTTTCGCTGCTCCGCGAGTCACTGCCGGGTGACCGGGTCCGGCTTAATTCCTACCTGCAGCGCCAGCCGCTCTACACGATCGCGGGCGGGATGCCGACGGCGACCGTTGATCTGGGTGACCGGGTGGCCGGCGAGGCCGGCTGGGTCGGTCCCTACATTGGCGAGACGCTCGGCCGGGCCAGGTCGGTCGTGCATTTCGACCCGCTCGTGGCGGCCGCCCGCAACCGGCCCACCGCGGTCGCCATCACCGGCGAGCCCGGCGGCGGCAAGACGACGCTGGCGCTGCTGCTGATCCTGCAGCTGGCGCTGCGCGGCGTGACCGTGGCGGTGATCGACCCGAAGGGCGACGCCGAGTCGCTGGTCGGCCTGCTGGCGCGGCGCGGCCGCAAGGCGCGGGTGCTGCCGCTGGGCAGCGCCGCGCCCGGCCTGCTGGACCCGTTCTCCTTCGGTGACGACCTGGCCGAGCGGCGGACGATGGCGACCGAGACGCTCCGGCTGCTGCTGCCGCGGATGAGCGAAGAGCGGGAAAGCGCGATGATCCAGGCCGTCGGCGCGATCGCCGGGCAGGAGCAGCCGAGTCTGGGCAAGGTGGTGACCCGGCTGGAGAACTCGGCGGACCCCGCGTCGGTCAATCTCGGCGCCGTGCTCCGGTCAATGTCGGAGATGCGGCTGGCCAAGTTGTGCTTCGCGCCCTCCGGCGGCGACCGGATCGACGCGGCCGGCTGGACGACGGTGTTTACCCTCGCCGGGCTGACCATGCCGGATGTCGCGGTCAAGCGCGACGATTACTCCTACGAGCAGCGGCTGTCGGTCGCGCTGATGTACTTGGTTTCCCAGTTCGCCCGCAGGCTGCTCAACGGGATGGACCGGCGGCTGCCCAAGGCCATCGTGCTGGACGAGGCCTGGGCGATAACCTCCACCCCGCAGGGCGCCAAGCTCATCCCGGAAGTTTCCCGGATGGGCCGGTCGCGTAACACGGCGCTGATCCTGGTGTCGCAGAATGCCGGCGACCTGCTGAACGAGCAGGTGACCAACTGCATTTCCAGTGTTTTCGCGTTCCGGTCCTCCGAGCGCGCTGAGGTCGCCAGCGTGATGTCGCTGCTCGGCCTGGAGCCCTCTGAGGAACACGGCGCCGCGCTGCGCGGCCTCGGCAACGGCGAGTGTATTTTCCGTGACCTCGACGGCCGGGCCGGGCGGATCGGGGTCGACCTCATTTCCGACGATCTGCGCGAGCGGCTGGATACCAATCCCACCAGGGCGCGACCGGGGGACGCGCCCGTACCTGGCCGCAGCGGGCAGGGGAACCGCGACGGCCTGCCGGACGCGCGAGCGCATGGCGGCCTGGTCGGCGCAGCAGATGACAAGAACCCCTAGGAGAGCCGCCCCGATGCGCCCGAAGCCCCCCCGGCGGACGCTGCGCCGTTTCCCGCGCCAGACCATGCTGGCACTGGCCCTGCTAGCCGCCCTGCTGTCCGTGCCGCATGCCGGGCCGGCCGCGGCTGCGCAGGCCGCCGGGTCTGTCCTGACAGCGGCGCCGGCCAGTGCGGGGGCGCCGGCCAGTGCGGCGGGGACGGCCAGTGCGGCGGGGACGGCCAGTGCGGCGGGGACGGCCAGTGCGGTGCCGTCGGCCAGTGCGGTGCCGTCGGCGGCGGCGCCGGCCAGTGCGGCGGGGGAAGTGCGGGGGCTTCGTATTGCGACGGTCGCCGCGGTTACGCCGGCTGCGCCGTCGGGCGTGTGCGGCGTACCGGGGATCGGGGCTATCGGCAGCCTTCTCGGTTTCTGCTCGTCCGGCATCCTCAGCCTGACCAACGACCTGAACAACATCTGCCAGCCCGGGCCGCCTCAGCCCGAAAGCGCCAACGCCGGAATCGACTCGCTTGTCCGGCCGCCCGCGGCGCCCGGCCCGGTTCTCGCCACTCCCTACAACGAGTACGGCCTTGGCGGCCAGTCCTGGGCCGCGACCAACCTGCAGTGCTCGGACATTACCTCCCTGATCGGCAATCAGGCCGCGGGCTTCGTATTTGATGTCGCGAAATCAATCGACCGGGTGACGATCACCCTTTACCAGTCGGCAGCCGGGGAAGGGATCCTGTCCTGGTTGCGCACGGTCACCGACACGCTGATCAGCAGCCTGGGCAACGCCATTTACTTCCCTTACGTAGCGGTCGTCGTCATTATCGGCGCGATCTGGCTGGCCTGGCAGGGACTCATCCGCAAGCGCGGCACCCGCACCGTCGAGGGCACGGTATGGATGGTGCTGGCCTGCGCCGCTGCGTTGTGGCTGATCGGCAGGCCCGCTGACTTCACCGGCGTCGGCCAGGGCGTCACCAACGGCATCTCCCAAACGCTCGACGTGGCATTCGCCAAGCTGCCCAGTCCCGGCCAGAGCAGCTGCCTGCCTGTCCGGCCCGGCGATCCGCAAATACAGCCGGCCAGTTACAGCTACACGGCTGGCGGCACGGTGGTGGACCAGAACGCCAATGAGCTGTGGACCGTGCTGGTCTGCAAGCCGTGGCTGGACGGCGAGTTCGGCACCACGGCGTACGCCGCGGCCGGCGGCGCGCCCACACCGGTCAACAGCTACGGCCGTCAGCTGCTGTGGGCGCAGGCGCTGGCCGCCAATGAGCATCCGACCACTGCGGTCATCAAGGCCAAGCAGGCGACCTATGCCGGGATCGCGGCTAGCATCCAGCAGCACGACCCTGGTGTCTACCCGCTGTTCCAGGGAAAGCAGTGGACAACCCGGCTGGAGGTTGCCCTCGCCGCGCTGCTGGCCGCCGCAGTGGCCGGCGTGCTCGTGCTGCTGATCTCCGTGACACTAATCCTGCTCAAACTGGGTTTCCTGCTGCTGCTGGTCGTCGGCCCGTTCTTCCTGCTGATCGGCACGCACCCCGGCTTCGGGCGGGTAGTCGCAATGCGGTGGGTGGAGATGCTCATTGGCGTCCTGCTCAAGCAGGCGGCGGTCGCGCTGGTGCTGAGCGTGCTGCTGTACTGCTATGCGCTGATCATGGGGACCAGTGACGCAGTACTCCCGTGGGCGCTCAAGATACTGATGATCTCGCTGGTCACCGTGGCGGCGTTCATCTACCGCAAGCCCTTCCAGCACCTGTTCTCCGCGGTCGGTTACGGGGTGATCGGGTCCCGTCAGCGGGCGGAGGCCGACCTGCAGCAGGCCGGCCAGTCGGCCCGCAGCAGGACGCTTACCGCTGCGACCGTCGCGGTGCCGCCAGTCGCGGGCTACCGGGCCGCGCGCTGGGCCCGGCGTAATCCCGCGCAGGCCGTCGCACTGGGGGCAGGAGTAGCCGCTGCCGCTGGCCTGGCCGGGACCGCCCGGGGCGCCCGCCCGGTGAACCCGGCCGCAGCGGGGGACGCGGGGAGCTTCCCTGGTGCGGCTGCCGCTGCGGCTGGTGCGAGCGACCCGGCGTCCGTCGGGGCGGACGAGGGCGGCACTGACGACGGTCAGCAAGCGGCCGGGACCGACGTAGCTGCCCGTGCCAGGGCGTGGGCAGACTCCGCTGGTGACGGCGCCGGGCGGGAGGCTCCGCCACTGGACCTGCCCGCCCGGCGTAACGCGGCGGCCATCCCGCCAGCCCGGACACCGGGCAGGAACGGGTCCTCCGCGGGCTCGGCCCGGCCGGTAGATCCAGCCCCGCACATGGTCAGCGCCGGGGCTGGCCCGGCCGCCCCCGTCGCGCATACCGGCCCGGCAACGCGCACCGGCGCAGCCGCGCAAGCGGACCCGGCGGCGGCCGGTCGCGGCCCCGCCCAGTCCGGCTACCCGCGCCCCGGCCGTCCAGCAGGCCCCGGTCCAGCAGGGCCCGGCCCGGCGCGGTCCGCGGGCGCGGCGCAGGAGAATGGTCCGCCGCCCGTCAGCGCGGCGGGGCCGAACGGCCTGCTGCGGTCCGCGGGGCCGATGCAGTCGGGCGGGGCACCGCGGTCCGCGGGGCCGATGCAGTCGGGCGGGGCACCGCCGTCTGCGCGGCCGATGCAGTCGGGCGGAGCGTCTCGGCCGGCCGGATCGGTGCAGCCAGGCGACGCGGCGCGTCCGGTGGGAACCGGCTGGCCGGCCAGTCCGGCCGACTCCGCAGGCGGCGCACCCGCTTACGGCCGCCCGGCCGGCGCCCCCCGCCGGGCGCGATGGCCAGGTCCTGCCAGCCCCGCCGGCCGCGGCGGGAATGACTCCGCAACCGCATCGCGCCCGGCCCGCCAGCCCGCTCCGCCGGCGCCCCGGCCGGCCACGCCATCCCCCGCCCGGCAGTCCGGACCGTGGGCCGCCCGGCCGCCCGCGCCGTCTGGTCCGCTAACTCCGGCCGGCCCGGGCGGCGAGCCGCGACGAGCCTGGCCGGCTGGCGGCTCAAGCGCGGTGCCTGCCCCGCGTCCGGGGCACGGTCCCGGAGCGGCTCAGGTCACCGATTCGGGCCACGGCTCGGGCCCAGGTCATGCTGCGGGCCAGGGTCCCGGCGCCGCTGCCGGGCCCGACCCGGCCGCGGGTCACGGCCCGGCCGCGGGTCACGGCCCGGCCGCGCGCCAGGATCCGGGCGCGGCGCCGGCGGAGCGCACGCCATTCTGGCTTCGGCCGGCCTGGCGGCGGAAGTAGCGGGCACGATGGAGCTGACGCCGATTCAGCGGCAGGCATTCTTCGTCGTCATCGTGCTGGCGCTGGCCGGGCTGGGCTGGTACCTGTTCCGGCCGGCGGTCCCGGCTGCGAGCAGCGCGGGCCGCCACCCGGCTGCCGCGGGCGGCGTCACCCGCCCGCTTTCCGCTGCGCACCCCGGGTCATCGCCGTCAGGCTCACCTTCTCCTAGCCCTGGCGGCGGTGGCCTTGGCAGCGGCGGCCTTGGCGGCAGTGGCGCAAGCCCCGGCGGCGGCTCCGCCGCGGGATCCCGCGCCGCCCCGTTGTCGCCATCGCAGACAGCCGCCATCTACCAGTGGCTGCCGTTCACCCCCGCCGGACTTGCCGGCGCCGCCCGCACCGTGATCACGTTCGGCGATGACTACGGGACGTTCTCCTACGATCAGAACGCCACCGCATATCTGGCCCCGATGCGCGGCCTGATCAGCAGCACGCTGGCCGAGCAGCTGGCCAACGCCTATTCCGCCGCTGGCGTAGCGAGCTTGCGCATAAGCAGCAGGCAGGTGTCGACGGGGACGGCGGCAATCATCGCGCTGCGCGCGTTCGGCCCGTCGAGCATTACTTTCGTCGTGGCCGTCAGCCAGCACATGACCGATCACAGCGGGCGCAGCGAGCTGACCGTTAATTATGCGGTGACAGCCGCCGGAAGTGCCGGCAGCTGGCAAGTCAGTGATATCCAGCTGGCGGCTGCGGGGAATTCGTGAGCTGGCCGCAGCGCAGCGGCGGCTCGGCCAGGGGCCTGATACTAATCGTTGTCGGCCTCACCGGGCTGCTGATACTCGGGTTGCTCACTGCCCCGCTGATGCTGTTCGCCAGCGGCAGCCTGCTGCGGCAATCGGCCTCGGCCTGCGCCGCCGCGCAGGGCGGCGGTGCGGCGCAGCCGATGGCAAGCTCGGGTGCCCGTAACTCGATCCCGGCCGACTACCTGGCATTGTTTCAGGCGACCGGAGCGAAGGACGGCATCCCGTGGGTGATCCTGGCCGCGATCGGCAAGGTTGAAAGCGATGACGGACGGAGCAGCCTGCCGGGAGTCCGCAGCGGCGCGAACGCTTACGGCGCGGCTGGCCCGATGCAGATCGGCATCGGCGGCGCGGCCGGGAATACCTGGGGCGGCGCGCCGGCGCATCCGGCTAGCGAGCAGGTCAGCGGCGTCGCGACTGATGCCAACGGTGACGGCGTGGCCAGTGTGTACGAGCCGGCCGATGCCATCGCGGGCGCCGCGAAATACCTGCTGGCGCACGGCGCGCTCGACAACGTTTCCGGCGCTATTTTCGCCTACAACCACCTGCAGTCTTACGTCCAGGCTGTGCTGAAGTGGGCAGCTGCATACTCGGCCGCCGGATACACGGTCAGCCCGGTCACCCTCGACAGCGCGCCCAGCTGCCTGACGGGGACCAGTCAGGTGCCCAATGCACGTGTGGCCGCCGCGATCGCCTACGCCGAGGCTCAGCTCGGCAAGCCGTATCTGTGGGGCGGGACCGGACCGGACGCCTTCGACTGCTCCGGGCTGGTGATGGAGGCGTACCTGGCAGCAGGTATCGCCGTCCCGCGCACTTCGCAGCAGCAGTGGCTCTGGGGCCCGCGGGTAAGTCCCGGTCAGGCCGAGCCGGGAGACCTCGTCTTCTTCGCCGGCTCGGACGGGACGGTCACTGCGCCAGGTCATGTCGGCCTGGTGATCGGCGGCGGCAAGATGCTGGAGGCATACGCTACCGGCTACCCGATCAGGATCGCGCCCTACGCCGGAGGTAACCCGGTCGGCTTCACCCGGCCGTGGGCGCATACCGGCAGCAGCGTGGCCGGCCTCGCGTCTGGCCCGGCTGGCTGACCGCCGCACGTTCCCGTCGGTTGCTCAGGTCATAGTGTGCTGGCATGACCATAATTTCCTGCCAGCAGCTGTCGCCGCGAATCGCGGATCTGGCTGCCAACCGCGAGATGTCTGTGCAGTCAGTAAGCCGCGCGGTGGCCGGCGGAGCCGATGTGGTCGTGCTGCCCGAGCTGGTGACTTCCGGCTATGTATTCGCTTCCCGCGCCGAAGCCGCATCGGTGGCGATCACTCCCGCACACCCGCTGTTCGCTGACTGGGCCGCTGCGGCCGCCCGCGGGCCGGCGATCGTTATCGGGGGCTTCTGCGAGCTCGGCGATGACGGGCTGCTCTATAACAGCGCAGCGCTAGTGGACGGCACCGGCGTGCGTGGTGTTTACCGCAAGACACACCTGTGGGATACCGAGAAGCGCATCTTCGAGCCGGGTGGCGAGCTGCCGCCGGTGTTCGGTACCGCTTACGGGCGCATCGGCATCCTTATCTGCTACGACCTCGAGTTTCCTGAGATGACCCGCACCCTGGCGCTGCGGGGAGCTGACCTTGTTGCCGTGCCCACGAACTGGCCGCTGATGCCCCGGCCGGCCGGTGAGCACCCGCCGGAGGTGATCATCGCCATGGCCGCCGCGCGCACCAACCGAATGTTCATCGCCTGCTGCGACCGCGGCGGAACGGAACGAGGCCAGCAGTGGACGTCCGGCACGGCGATCATTGACGAGTCCGGCTGGGTTCTCTCCGCAGCGGCCAGTGCAGGGCCGGCAGCGGGCGGTGCGGCCTCAGGCGGCGGGGTATCGGGCGGTGCGGCTTCGGGCGGTGCGGCTTCAGACGGTGCAGGCCCCGGCCCGGGCGGCGAAGTCGCGACGGCCGAGGTCAACCTCGCTGCTGCCCGGAGCAAGGCCCTGACCGAACTGAGCGACGCCCTCGGTGATCGCCGACCGGAACTTTACTCCGATGTGATCGCGCTACCCGGCGCTTCGATCAGCAGCGAGCCGGTACAGGAGCTGCATGGACTTTGAGCTATCGGCCGAGCAGCGACTATTCCGCGAGACGCTGCGGGACTTCGTGGACACGGAAATCCGGCCAGTCGCCCGCGACTGGGAGCAGTCCGGCCGGTATCCGGAGGAAATAGTCACCACCATGCGGCAGCTTGGCCTGTTCGGCCTGATGGTTCCTCGCGAGTACGGCGGGCTGGCCGCCGATATGGTGTCACTCGCCCTGGTGTTCGAGGAAATCTCGCGCGGCTGGATGGGCGTGGCCGGCATCCTCGGCAGTCACTCCCTGTCGTGCTGGATGATCGCCCGGTACGGCACCGAGGAGCAGAAACGGGCGCACCTGCCGGCCCTCGCCAGCGGCGAGCGGCGCACCGGGATCGCCTTGACCGAGCCCGGCGCGGGCAGCGACTTGCAGGGAATCCGGACAACCGCGCGCCGGGACGGCGACTCCTACGTGATCAGCGGGCAGAAAACGTGGATCACCAATGCCCGGCACGCCGATCCGCTGCCGGTCCTGGTCAAGACCGACGCTGCCGCCAGCCCGGCGCATGCCGGCATGTCCGTGCTGCTCGTACCGGCCGGGACGCCCGGTTTCGAGGTGGTGCGCGACCTGCCGAAGCTCGGCTATCACGGTCCGGAGACCTGCGAGCTGGTGCTCGATCGCGTGGCCGTGCCCGCGTCAGCCCTGCTCGGCGGGGCTGAGGGCCGCGGCCTGCAGCAGGTGCTGGCAGCGCTGGAGACCGGCCGGATCAACGTAGCCGCCCGCGCCGTCGGGGTCGCTCAGGAAGCCTATGACCAGGCGCTGCGGTACGCGGGGGAGCGGGAGGCTTTCGGCCAGAAGATCTCGGGGTTCCAGGCCGTGCAGCTCAAACTCGCCGACATGGCGATGAAGCTGCAGGCGGCGCGGCTGCTGGTGTACTGGGCGGCGTCGCGGGCAGATGCCGGGCAGCGGACCGACCTGGAGTCGGGCATGGCCAAGGTCTACGCCTCCGAAGTGGCGCAGGAATGCGCGCTGACCGCGATGCAGGTGCATGGCGGTTACGGGTACTCCACTGAGTTCACCGTGGAGCGGCTCTACCGGGACGCGCCGCTGATGGTGATCGGCGAGGGCACCAACGACATCCTGCGCACCGTGATCGCCCGGGCGCTCATCAGCGGTCGCGGCTCCGTCGGCTAACCCCAATGCAGCCTTCATGCCGCTTTGGCTAAGGTCTCGGGCTAGGCTGGCGCAGCTGCCGCCGGGGACGGGGAGCTGGCGCGGTCCTGACTGCCGGCCGCGGTCCCGGCGGCCGTTCTGCTGGCAGTCGCGGCCTGGCTGCGAGCAGGCCCGGCGGCTCTGCTCCGTGCTCCGCTCCGTTCTCGGCACCGGCCGGCGCTGACTCGGGAACTGGGTGCGCACCCACGGCAGCGAGGGCGTCGCGGGCCGCGGGCAGCTTCTCGTAGAGGAACAGCACCGGGCCGCCGTCGGCCATGGCCACTGCCCGGCGCAGCGCCGCCTCGGGGCCGTCCGCGTGCTCAACCAGGATGCCGGGCCGCATCTTGCGCATTGCCGTGGTCACCAGCTGCCGCATCTCGCCGGAGCGGCGCCCGCGAAGGTCGCTGTCCTCGTACACCACCACCCGGCCGAACCAGGCTGCGACAGCTTCCGCTGTCTGCGCTACCAGGTCGTCCCGCCGGTCTCACGGCAGCGTCACCGCGGCGGCAGCCCACCTCGGCGCGGCGCCCCCAGCGGTACCGGCAGTGGCCCCGGCATCGGCACCGGCAAGCGTGCCAGCCGCAGGCCAGACGCTGGTGATCATCTCGCCGGTCGCGCTGAGGGCAGCGGCGTTGTGCCCGTAGTCGACGATGACGGGGCTGCGGTCCGCCTGGTAAAGGTTGCCGCGACCCGGGTTGGCAGCGCCGGGAAAGAAGGTCATGAGCGCGCGCCGGACGTCCTTGGCGGTTATCCCGGCCGCGCGTGCCGCAGCGGCTGCGGCGAGCGCGTTGGCCACTACTGCCGCGCTTTGCCGCCGAAGGCGCCCGGCAGCTCGGCAACGCCGATCAGCGGCAGCTCCCGGCCCGCTTCCGCCTCGACTAGCTGGCCGTCGCGGAGCAGGTAGCTGATGCCGCCGGCTGCCGCGTGCCGCGCGATGACCGGGCTGTCGCTGACCAGGCTGAAATACCGGACTGCCGGCCTGCGCTTGCGAACCGCAGGCCGGTCGGCCAGCGCCGCAGTCGCCGGGTCGTCGGCATTCAGCACGACCGTGCCGTGCTCGTGCACCTGCTCAGCCACCAGCGCCTTCACGTGAATCAGCTCATCCAGGTCATCGACGTTGTCGGCGCCCAGGTTATCTGCCGAGATATTAGTGATCACCGCGACGTCGGCGCGGTCGTAGCCGAGGCCGCCGCGAAGGATGCCGCCGCGGGCGGTCTCCAGCACCGCCGCCTCGACAGCAGCGTCATCCAGCACCATTTCCGCTGACCGCGGCCCGGAGGCGTCCGCCGGGTAGATCAGCCGGCCGCGGGAGTAGACGCCGTCGGTGGTCGTCATGCCGGTCTTCAGGCCGGCCTGGCGGAGAATCCGGTCGATCATGCGGACCATGGTGGTCTTGCCGTTCGTCCCGGTGACGGCGATCACGGGTATCCGGGCCGGCGCGCCCGGCGGGTACAGGCTGTCCACGATTGCCGCGGCTACGTCCCTGGGCGCGCCCTCGGCCGGGGACAGGTGCATCCGCAGGCCGGGGCAGGCATTCAGCTCGAGGACGGCGCCGGGCTGGGCCGGCTGGCCGCCGCTGGTCAGCAGTGGCGCGGAAATGTCGGCCAGCCGGACGTCGATTCCGCAGATGTCGAGGCCGGAAACCGCGGCGGTCCGGCGGCACATCTCGGCGACGTCCTCGTGCACGAGATCGGTAACGTCCCTGCTGGTCCCGCCGGTGGACAGGTTCGCGTTCCGGCGCAAGGTGACCAGCTGGCCGGCGCCGGGCACCGAGCCGGCGTCCAGGCCGAGCGCCGCCAGGTGCGTGCGGGCCGCATTGTCCAGCGCGATCGTGGTCAGCTCGCGGGCATGGCCAGCGCCCCGGCGCGGGTCGGCGTTCGCATGCTCGACCAGCTCGCTGATGGTGCGGCTGCCGTCTCCGGTGACTGCGGCCGGCTTCAGCTCAGCGGCCGCGACGAGCTGGGCGCCGACGACCAGCACCCGGTAGTCGGTGCCGGGTACCAGCTCCTCGACGATGACGGCGCCGCTCGCCCCGGCGGCCCGCTGATAGGCCGCTGCGGCAGCACCTCGCGTCCGGACGCCGACGGTGATGTTCGCGCCGTGGTTGCCGCTGCGCGGCTTGACCACCACCGGGGCGCCGAGCCGCGTCAGCGCGGCCGCGGCCTCCTGCGGGCTGCAGGCGACGACTCCGGCCGGGACCGGGATGCCGCCCCGGCCAGCAGCTGCTTGGTAAGCTCCTTGTCCGCGGCTATGTCCACCCCGATGGCCGATGACCGCTCGGTCAGCGCAGCCCAGCTCAGCCGCCGGTGACAGCCATAGCCCAGCCGCAGCAAGCTCGTGCCGGTGATCCTGCGGACCGGAATGCCCCGGCGCCGGGCAGCGGCAGCGATCGCGGCCGTGCTCACGCCCAGCCGTTCTCGTTCATCTGCATGCTGATCCGGCGCAGGTCGGCGGCGAGAGCGGGACGATTTTTCGCGATCAGGTCTTTAACTATCCGCATCGCGGTCGTGACCAGGTCAGCTGGCACGGCAGAGTCAGCCGGCTCGTCCAGCGGGCACGCCATCATCACGTCGTACCGGCCGTCGGCGCCTGCCCACATGGTCCGGCCGAGGTGCACGTCGCGCCCGGCCATGCCGGACAGCTCCAGCGCGACATGCTCGGTAACATGACCGAAATAGGTGCCGCAGGCCATCGCGGTGAGGAAGCCGCCCGGCTCCCCGGCGGCGCAATGGTGGCTGGCCAGCCCCGGCAGCGACATGGTCAGCCGCTCGGCGAAACCCGGGTAACTGGTCGTCTCCTTGCGGGTGAGCTCGTCGAGCTCCAGCCGCGCGATCGTCACCGGCCCGCTGGTGAAAACATTAGGGCCGTTCAGATGACGCAGGTCGATGAACTGCACATCTGCTCCCTTGCTGCTCAGTCGGTTTGCCGTCAGGTGAGCTGTCGCGCCTGCTGCCAGGCCCGGCTGCCGGGCTCGCTCAGTACCGGTCGTGCGCCGGGCCGATAGCGGCGGCCCGGTCGTCGATATTGAACAGGCAGCCGGCCGGCATCAGGTGCAGCCGCACCCCGAACAAGGTGATCGGCTCGCAGTCGCCGGCCGGATAGACGACCGTGGCAGGCTGCGCGTCGGCGACGGTGACGACTCCGGTGCCGACTACCTCGAACCCGCCGCCGTCGACGAGGATCGCGGTGTTCTCGTCGATGCCCACGCCGAGCAGGTCCGGGTTGAGCGCTACGGCGCTGAGCAGCCTCGGCAGCCTGCCGCGCTCGCCGAAGTGCATGTCGATGAGCACCTTCGGCACCAGCCCGAGCCCGGGGCCGGTCCGGACCGCCCCGGCCGACACCTCCGGCCCGTGGCCCCGCAGGATCATGTCGGCGCCCATCGCGGTCGCTCCTGCGCTGGTGCCGGCGACCACCAGCCCGTCGCGCAGCCGTGCGCGCAGGATGTCGTTAGTCCGGGAGCCGACCAGGGTCCGGAGCCGGGACTGGTCGCCGCCGCTGATGAACACGCCGGTAGCCTCGGCCAGCAGTGCCGCAGCAGCCGCGCTGTCAGCGTCGGAGCGCCCGCGCAGGCGCAGCTCCGTGGTCCGCGCCGCGCCCAGCCGGCCGAACACCCGCTCGTAGTCGGCGTGCATCTCGGCGGGCATGCCGGTAGCCGTGGTAACCAGCACAATCTTGGCGTCGTCCCCGCCGCAGAGCTGGACGAACCGCTCCAGCAGGCCGGCGCCGCAGCACCTGTCCTCCGCGCCGCCGATAATCAGCAGCAAGCCGGCCGGCTTGCCGTCGCCGGAATCGTCGTCCACGCAGCAGCCCTCGCCCCAGGGTCTCGTCCCGGGGCTTAATTACCCTGCGATGATTGCGGTTAACCAGCAGTTACTACCTGTAACGGATAGTCCGGTCTCCCGGGCGGCGGCATTCCCGCCGGAAGCCCGTGAGCCTGCCTCCCTGGTTCCCCGGCCGCCGGGGTATCAGAGCATCAGCACCAGCATGTAGGCCATCGCGACGCTCATCATGATCTTGGTAACGGCGGCAAGCCGTGGTGCCAGCACCAGCTGGCCGCCTGGTGCGGTCGCCGACCCGGCCGCGCTGCGTGCGGTCCGCGACACCAGCAGGCTGCGCCCGGTGCCAGCCGAGGCAGCCGGCCGGGCCGCCGGCCGGGCCGCTGACCTGGCAGCCGGCCGGGCCGTCAGCTGGTCGGCAGCCCCTAGTACGGCAGCCGCCAATTGCTAGCTGAGCAGGGCGTAGTCCCGGTTTAGTCGTGTGCGCTGGTGGAACCAGCGTGAGCGGGCCTGGTGGCGGCGTCGCCAGTTGAGCCAGTGCCTGGCGTGGTCCGGCGGGCAGCGATGCCGGAGGGCAGAACCGAGCAGGCGCACGACCTCCGGGACCGTGAGCGGAATCATCCCTGGCTCAGCGGGCGGATCCTGGCCTGGCCTGACGGGCGGGGGCGCCTGGCTGTCGGTGCGGTCCCTGAGCAGGGCGGCGGTGACGGCGCAGATCGCCAGGGCGGCCATCACCAGGACGACGTGCCGCAGGATCGCGGTGTAAAGCCTGGCCTGGCACTGGTCCAGGCCGAGGAAGCCCTTGCCGAACTCGAAGCTCTCCTCCACGGGCCAGCGGAGCCCGGCGGCCCGGATCAGCCTCGTCCTGGTCAGCATCTGCCCTTCCGGGACGTGGCAGTAGTGAAAGGCTAGCTCGCCAGTCCGCAGGTGGCGGCGCACCAGCAGGCAGTGCCGCGGGGAGGCGGCGCCGATCCAGGCCCAGGCATACCAGCGCTCGCCCTTGGAGCCCTTCCCGGCAGAGCGGACCTCCCACCGCCGGTCGTCGCCGATCAGCCGTTTCACTGCTTCCGCGCAGGTCAGCCTCGTGCCCGGGGCCAGTGTGATCATGAAGCTGGAAGCGACCCGCAGCACGTAGGCCTGCCCGCTTTCCTCAAAGTGCTCCCGCAGCCGGGTGCAGCCGCCGTAGACCTCATCCCCGCAGATGAAGTCGAACTTCAGGCCGTCGGCGTGCGCCTCGGCGCAGATGCCGATGGCCAGCTGTCCCTTGGTCCGGAACTCAAGGTCCGGCGGCAGGCCCATGACCAGCGACGCGACCGGGTCCTCGATGTGCTCACGGGGAATCCACTGCCGCGCGCCGATCAGCGCGTGCCCAGTCTTTTCCCGCACATAAGACAGGTGAACCGTATTGATCCCGTTCGCGACCCGCCCAGCGCAGCCCATGTACTGCCGCTTTACCCCGGCCGTCGCTTCGCCCTGCTTCTCCTGCCCGGTCTCGTCCAGCGCCCCGACCGCCAGCCCGCCATGGCGCCCGCCGCGCCGCGCGGCCTGGTCCAGGCCCGCCGCCGCGAACCGCCGGATCTGGCTCATCGCGCCAAGCGTGTCCCACGACGCCCGGTTCAGCAACCGCTGTGCCCGGTCCGGCGCGCGGTCACCGGCGTACTGGGCGATCGTCCACCCGTTCCGTTCCGGCAGATCGCTGACCAGCGCTGACACGTACTTTCCCGCCTGCAGCCACGACTGCGTCCGCGCGAAGCACGACCTGAGCGACTCCAGCAGCTCAGCCCGTTTCCGGACAGCCTGCCCAGCCCCTATCCTGGCGGCAGCAGCCGCCTGCGACTCATTTGTCCTCACAAGCACATGATCGCTGGCGGCTGCGCTCACGTACCGGGGATCACACACTGCCCTGCCAGGTCACAGCCCAACTGGCGGCTGCCGTACTAGGATGTAACCCACCAGGAAAACTGCCAGCACGACGGCGGGGACCGGGAATGCGGCGGCCGCCTGGGCGCTGCCGCTCATCCCGGCCATCCCGGCCATCGTGGCACCGCCGCCGGCCAGGCGGCCGGCCGGGGCCGCCAGCAGCATGTAGAGCATGGCCGCGCACTCAACGAGATGCGGAACGGGGTGCGGGCACAGGCGGCCGCTGGCCACCCTGCGGTCGCGGCTGCGGGCGGCCTGGCAGCCAAACCAGGCTGCGGCGAGGCTGAAGAGCGCCACCCAAGCGCCGTCCGGCAGCGTACCGAGCTGCGGCGCGAACATGCCCGCCATCGCGGCGCCCATAGCTACGTGCGCCGCGTCGGCGTCGATTTCCGTTTGTCGGCCGCGCAGCCGGGAGGCAGCAATCCGGGTAGCGCAGTAAAGCGCGAGAGCAATCATTAGCGCCGCCAGAATGGCCGACCGCCATGAGGAAACTGCCACGCCCCGTCCTCCTTTCGCCGACGGAAAACCCTAGGGCGCAGGCTCCGGCGCGCGCAACCGCAATCAGTGATTGACGGCGCCGCTGCAGCCCGGATCCGCTGCGCCCGGATCCGCTGCGCCCGGATCCGCTGGTCAGAACCGGCGGGGGTATCAAATTAACCCTGCGGGGGTATTTGCAAACCTGCCCGGCCAGCTAGATATCGCGCGGTTCACTGGCACGTATTTCCGGAATCCGTCCGCCGCATTACCGCCGCTTTTCCCTGACTTTGGCAGCCCGGCTACCATGCGTGCTGCGGCAGCGCGCGGTCAGTGCCGCGCTGGCGGTCCCGATCCCGCCTGCCCGTGCGCTGCCGGGCTGGCAGACCCGCGGTTGGCCCGCGGCCCTGACAGTAGCCTGCGGCCGCGGCGCGCAGCGGGAAATGTTCATTGATGACTACCCGGGCGCTGGAGTCGTCCCCGGTCGGTAGACGCCGCGCTGCTGGATAAGATCGTCAGCGTTTGTAGTGTGCAATAGCGTGCGGCTGCAGCGGTATGGCCGCCGGGACAGGGATCGGGGCCGGGGCCGGGCCGTGACTCCGCGGCGGCCGCCGCGGGCCGTCCGGCAGCCCGCGCTCCGATCATGAGGCCGCCACCAGGGGCGCAAGCGTAGGAGCAGGGCACAGGAGCAGGAGCAAGTGACGTCATGCCAGGGATGAATTCCGGGCTTAATTCCGGTAATTCGACGATCGTCGCGGCGTTCAAGGCGGCGCTGCTGCATCGGGGCCTCATCGCGCTGCTGATCTTCGCTGCGCTCGGGCTGACCTGGCTTTTCCTGCGTGCCTGGCTGCCAGCGGCCGCCGCGGACGGCGCCGCGCCACCGGCGGCGGCCGCTGAGCCCGGCTGGCGGCAGCTGCTGCGCATCGGCTTCGGCCTGATGTGGGTTTTCGACGGGATCCTGCAGGCCCAGCCGAAGATGGCGGTAGGGATGCCGTCCCAGGTCATCGAGCCCGCCGCCGCCAGCTCCCCGGCATGGGTGCAGCACGTCGTCAACTGGGCCGGGACGACCTGGTCCTATCATCCCCTGCAGGCTGGCGCGTCGGCGGTCTGGATTCAGGTCGGGATCGGAATCTGGCTGCTGGCCGCGTCCCGGGGTGCTTCCTCCCGGCTGGCCGGACTGGTCAGCGTCGGCTGGGGGCTGATCGTCTGGGTCTTCGGCGAGTCCTTCGGCGGCATCTTTGCCCCCGGCCTGACCTGGCTTTTCGGCGCTCCCGGCGCGGTACTCATGTACGTGGCGGCGGGCGCCCTGATCGCGCTGCCCGAGCGGACCTGGCGCAGTCCTGCCGTCGGACGGCTGACGCTGGCCGCCCTCGGGCTCTTCCTGGCGGGAATGGCGGTGCTGCAGGCCTGGCCCGGCCGCGGCTTCTGGCAGGGCACGTCGCACGACCAGCCGGGCACGCTGACGAAAATGGTGCAAACCATGACCGGCACCTCCCAGCCCGGCTTCCTGGCGTCCTGGGTGACCGCGTTCGGCTCGTTCGAAGCCGCGCACGGCTTCGCGGTGAACCTGGTCGCGGTGATCGCCCTGGCCGTGACCGGCGCCGCGTTCCTGACGGGCAGGCCGCGGCTGATCCTGCCGGTACTCATTGCCTTCACCGCGTTGTGCCTGGCCGACTGGGTGCTGATCGAGGACCTTGGCTTTCTCGGCGGCCTGGGTACCGATCCCAACAGCATGATCCCGACGGCGCTGCTGGCAGTGGCGGGTTATCTCGGACTTGCCGCCGGGCCGGAGCCGGTCTCCGGGCTGGCCGCGGCCGGGCCGGCGGTTAGCTGGCAGAATCGCATCCGGTCCGCCGCCGTGCCCCGGTCGCTGGCGGGCGCCAGCATCCGGTCGGTCGCCTCGGCCGGCGCGGTCGGCATTATCGTCCTGGGCGCTGCCCCGATGGCCGTGGCGCAGGCGAATCCGGTCGCCGACACCATCTTGGCTCAGGCGGTCGACGGGGCGAGCTCGCAGCAGAACTACCCGGCGCCGGGCATCAGCCTGACGGACCAGCACGGCAGCGCGGTGACGCTGCGCAGCCTGCGCGGGAAAGTGGTGCTGCTGACCTTCCTCGACCCGGTCTGCACGACCGACTGCCCGCTGGTGGCGCAGGAGTTCCGCCAGGCCGGCCAGCTGCTCGCCGCCCAGTCCCGGCATGTCGAGCTGGTCGCGGTGAACTACAACCCGCTGTACACCCAGGCCTCCTACCTGCGCGCGTTCGACAGCCAGGAAGGACTCTCCGGCGTGCCGAACTGGCTGTACCTGACTGGCAGCGCGGCCCAGCTCCGGCAGGTGTGGCAGGGCTACGGGGTGCCGGTGCAGATCGCGCCGGCCGGAGCGATGATCGCGCATGGCGACTACGCGTTCGTGATCGACCAGGCGGGTCACGTCCGCCAGGAGCTGAACTTCGACCCCGGACCGGGGACGGCGAGCACGCAGTCGTCGTTCGCTGCCGAGCTCACCGACGCGGCGAACCGCCTGCTGCGGCAGTCATGACCAGGCCGGGACGGCGCACCGGGGCTGCGCTCGCGCTGACCGCGGGCCTGCTGGCGGCTGGCTGCGGCGCCGCGGCGCCGGCCAGCCCGGCCGCCGGCGCGGCAGGCGCGTCAGCGCCGTCAGCGCCTGCCGCGCCGCTCACCACGGCCAGCGGCAGCTGGGCGGTTATGCCGATGGCGGGCCCCGGCGGCCAGCAGCCCGTTTCCTGGCAGCTGTTCACCCGCCCGGCGGGCGCGGCCAGCTGGAAGCTCGCGACTCCGGCCGGTGTCGATGACAGCGGCGGCCTGGTCGTTGTCGGCGCAGGCGGCCGGTCCCTCGTCGTCGCGCAACGGCCGAGCCAGGCTCTCACCTTCACCCCGCTGACCGCCACCGTCGACGGCGGGGCGGCCTGGGCCCCGGCGAACCCGCTGGACGGCGGGATCGCCGACGTGCCGGACGCGCTGGCCGCGGCGCCCGGCACCGGGCAAATGCTGGCACTTCTCGGCAACGGCGCGGTCCGCAGTGCCCCGGCCGGCGCTGCCAGCTGGACTGCGTTTACCAGCGAGCGGTCACTCGCGGCCACGCCGGCTGGCCGCCGCTGCGGCCTGCAGCGCGTCACCGGGCTGGCCTACACGTTGTCGGGAACGCCCGTGCTGGCCGGCGATTGCTCCCGGCCGGGAGTCGCGGGCATTTTCGCCTACGCCCACGGCAGCTGGCAGGCAGCGGGACCAGCGCTGCCCGCCGCGCTCACCCGGCAGCCCGTCTCGGTGCTGCGGATCACGCTGACGGCGCCGCGGATTGCCGCCTTGCTGACCGCCGGGGACGGCCGGTCCGCCAGCTTGCTCGCCGCCTGGTCTGCCGATGACGGCAGTCACTGGGCTGTGTCACGCCCGCTGGTTCCCGGCCGGGCGGGGCTGGCCTCGGCGTCTTTCGGGGCCGGCAGCACGGTGGTGGTCACCCTAACCGGCGGCCGCGCGGCTGCCGTCGGCGCCGGATCCGGCTGGCGCTTCCTGCCTGCCTTGCCGCCCGGCACGGCGACGGTGTCGCCAGTGGGCGCCGGCTTGCTGGACGCACTTGCGGTGCAGCGGTCACGGCTGACCGTCTGGCAGCTGAAGCCGGCCGCGCTGACGTGGACCGAGCAGCAGTCCCTGACCGTTCCCGTCCAGTCCGGCTGATCAGGCTGACCCGGCCGCCGTCACTCCGGGCGCTGCCCAGGTAGCGCTATTGCAACTAAGTCGCGATAGCCGTTAAGCTGCCTTCGGCGGTAAATCTCTGAGCGAAGGCGGTCCTGATGGCTGTGTCCACGCTGGCCTTGCCGCTGTCGCGGTATGCGCGGATCCGCGCGGCGCTGTCCCCGCGCGAGTGGGCGGGGGTCGGCGTCATGCTCGCCACGGTGGTAGGGCTGAATGCGGCGGGCTGGGGGATGCTGGCGGCTGCCTCCGGCGGTCATTATCACATCAGCGGCACTAAAGCCTTCGGCTTCGGCACCGGGATCCTGGCCTACACCCTGGGCATGCGGCACGCCTTCGACGCCGACCACATCGCCGCGATCGACAACACCACCCGCAAGCTGGTCAGCGACGGGAAGCGGCCGCTGTCGGTCGGGTTCTTTTTCTCGCTCGGGCACTCCAGCGTCGTGTTCGTGCTGGCATTCCTGCTCAACTTCGGGATCCGCGCGCTGAACAGCGCGGTAAAGAACACCGGGTCGTCGCTGCACCGGGTAACCGGGATCATCGGCACATCCGTCTCCGGGACGTTCCTGTACCTGATTGCCGCCCTCAATGTGGTCATCCTGGTCGGCATCATCCGGGTGTTCCGGGAGATGCGCACGGGCCGTTACGACGACCAGGAACTCAATGCGCAGCTGGACAAGCGCGGCCTGATGAACCGGTTCTTCGGGCCGCTGGCCCGGCGAGCCGACGCCCCGTGGAAGATGTACCCGATCGGCGTGCTGTTCGGCCTGGGTTTCGACACGGCCACCGAGGTGGCACTGCTGCTCCTGGCCGGGACCGCGGTGGTCAGCGGCCTGCCGTTCTACGCGGTGCTGTCCCTGCCGCTGCTTTTCGCCGCGGGCATGTGCCTGTTCGACACCATGGACGGGTGCTTCATGAACTTCGCCTACGACTGGGCCTTCGCCCGTCCCATCCGCAAGGTGTACTACAACCTGACCATTACCGGCCTGTCGGTGTTCGTCGCCGTGTTCATCGGGACCATCGAGATCCTCGGCCTTATCGCCCAGGAGGCAAACCTCAGCGGCGGCTTCTGGTCATTCATGCAGACGTTTAACATCAACACGGCCGGATTCGTCATCGTCGGCATGTTCGTCGTCACCTGGGCCGTCGCGCTGTCCATCTGGCATTTCGGCCGGATCGAGCAGAGATGGGATCGTGCCGCCGCGGCGGCCAGCAGCAACTGCTAGCCCGAGTTTCCGACGATCATGGTCTTCTGGTGCCTGATCTCGAACTGGCCTGACGCGTTTTCGCTGAGGACACGCTGTCCTGGTACTTGATCCGGTCTCCGTGATCGTGTATGACCTAATCT
>JAABUX010001136.1_pt1 | contig 41384 bp, 41 predicted proteins | sample 5561851 | NCBI WGS metagenome assembly JAABUX01 (sample SAMN10711883, study PRJNA513361) | rock metagenome | isolation source: Antarctica rocks | place: Antarctica: Victoria Land, Richard Nunatak red sandstone | collected 2016-01-03 | reverse complement strand
TGAAGCGATTCCAGGCAGACTGACGCTGCTCTAGCCCGGCATGGCCGACGACATCTGGCAGCTCGACCATGACGGCTGGAGCGAGAGCTGGCATCGGTCCGCCGAAGGCTTCGACCGCGTCACCGTGGAGGGCCGCAGCTTCCGCATCGACCGGGACGACCTGACCGCGCTGCGGCCCCGGACGGCGGGGAACTGCGCGGTCTGCCGGAGCGTGCTGCCCCAGGCCTTCGCCCACTGCTTCCAGTGCGGCGCGACGCTGCACGACGTGGCCGGACCGGTGGAACGCTGCCAGGGCGCACCCAACGCCGGCGGCCCCGCCCATGCCGGACTGCCGCCGCTCACCCTCGCCGACAGCCCGGGCCGGCCGCAGGAGCTGGAGCTGCCGCCCGGCCGGCGCTTCGCCTTCGCGGTCGCCGGAGCGCCTGCAAGGCTGTTCGCGATCGACCGCGACGGCGGCGGCGTGCACGAGTTCGACCGCCGGCAGCAGGGCTGGATGCGGTTGTTCGGGATCGACGCCGACCCGCTGCCGGACCAGGGCTGGAGTGCCGCCGCCCACGAGGCAGGCATCGTCATCCCGACCTTGGGTAAGCTGACCGTGCTCGACCTCACCTACGGCCCGGTGCCGCGCAACCTCGGCCTCAGGCATCCGCCGGGCGATGCCTGCGTCGGCGGCGCCTGCATCATGCAGGGCGAGGCGCTGGTGCCGGTCGTGCGCGCGGGCCGGTTGCAGGTCGCCCGCCGCCGCATGCTGCGCGACGCCGACTGGTCCTTCGAGCCGGTGCAGGATACCCCGCAGCAGCCCGATCCGTCGCGGGCGCACCTGTCCGCGCCGGTGGTGACCGGAACGAGCGTGAGCTGGTCCGGCGCGGACGGCTTCGTGTTCGCGGCGTTCGGCGAGAGCAATGCGCTCGGCGCGCCGCTGTGGCGCGCCTGGAGCGACGGCTTCCATCCGTTGCTGGCGCACCGGCCGTTCGTGGAAGCGGATGGCGCGGTCTGGCAGTTCGGCCGCCTGCCGGCCCGGAGCGGCAGCGGCTTCGTGTTCAGCTTCGAGCGCGTCGCCGGCTCGCGCAGCCAGGTCAGCCACGAGCGACTGACCGGCTCGGTGCTCGCGAGCGGCATACTGGCCTGCCGCCTGCTCGCCCTGCGCGCGAAGCCCTGGATCGAGTTCAGTCCCTATAACCGGGAGCTTCCAGGGCGGGATGACGATTTCCTGGCTCCTGTGCTGGCGCTCGACGAGGACCGCGCCGTCCTGCTGATGGCGACGGGAAGCGACCGCCTGGCGACGTTCGCCGGTGCCGACGGCATCGATCCGCCCCTGCCGGCAGGCCTGCGCTTCTGCGATGGCCATGCGCTGCACGACCTGGCGCTGCCGCTGGACCTGCGGTCGCTGACCCAGGTTGCGGCTTTCGTGTTCGACAGCCACCTGCATGTCTACGATACACTGCAGAACCAGTGCTGGCGCTGGACGCTGCGGCCAGCGACGTGAACCAGGACAGCGCATCGGCGCATCCCCGGACTGCCGCATGCGAGAAACCGCCGCATTCGAGAAGAGGACGACATGGCTGACGAGATCCATCGCGGCGCCGGCGTGACCGCCGAGGCGCCGACCGAGCTCAAGCGGATCCGTCCGACCCTCTACGTCGCCATCGGCGGGACCGGCAAGGAGGTGCTGCTGCGCCTGCGCCGGCGTATCCTCGAGACGCTGTGGAACGGCAACCGGCTCGAGAAGCTAGACGACTTCAAGGTCGCCTCCTTCCTCTATTTCGACCTGTTCCAGGGCAACGCCGAGGAGGAGAAGCGCGGTGCCCAGGCGGCCGAGGCGGAGGACCCGATCTCCAGCCTGGTCGACCTCCCCAAGGGAGACTGCATCCAGAAGAAGCTGGATGCGCGCAAATACCTGAAGGGGCGCGAGATCGACCGCTACCCGCACGTCAAGGAGTGGCTGCCGGACGGCGACCTGCGCCACATACGCGCCGAGGACGGGGCGGGGCAGGTGCGTGCGCTGTCACGCCTGTTCTTCTTCGACGACGTCGCCAACATCAACGACACCATCAGCCAGAAGGCGCGCGCGCTGCTGCAGAACGTGTCCAACAGCGACGCGCTGGCGCGGCTCGGGGTGGAGATCGAGCCGCAGGTGCAGGTCATCGTCGTCTGCTCGCTGGCCGGCGGCACCGGTTCCGGCAGCTTCATCGACATGGGCTACCTGGCGGAGTCCATGCTCAATCCGCGCCCGGAGCAAGTCTCGCTCTACGCCATCCTCGGCGGCGCCTTCGCCGACCTGCACGAGAAGCGCACGCTGGCCAACAGCTATGCGGCGCTGATGGAACTCGACTACTGCATGCAGGGTGACCCGCAGCCGCCCTACGTCGAGAACTGGACCGACACCATCGCCAACCGTGCCGAGTATCCGTTCGACAACGTCTATCTCGTCGACAACCGCAACCTCGGCAGCCAGGGCACCGGCGACCGCGGCCACCTCTATCGCATGATCGCCGACGTGCTGTTCGAGGACCTGCGCGACCCGCAGCTGCGCGGCAAGAAGCGCGAGGACCTGGTCAACCAGCGCACCAACTACCGCACCGAACCGTTCCGCCCGCCGATGCCGCCCGAACTCGGCGCGCCGTCGCTGTCGTTCAGCCGCGCCTATTCCGGCATCGGTCAATGCACGCTGAGCACCGACGGGCGCACCGAGTTCGACATGGAGACGGCGCGCGCCGCGCGCCTGATGCTGACCGGCTTCTTCCGCATGGAAGCCGAGGACCGCGCCAACACGCCGCAGACCGGCGAGCGCGACGCGTTCATGCGCACCTCGCTGCTGCTCGACAAGACCAGATTCTTCCAGGACTTTCCCGATTTTCTGATGCCGAAGCCGGCCGCGATCCCGGACCTGCCCCTGGTCCACCGCCTGCTGCAGAACGGCGCGATCGACATCATCAGCGACCTGCGCGCGGAAGTCCGCAACGACTTCGAGCAGATCCGCGGCGCGCTGCCGAACCGGCAGGACTGGCGCGGCGCGATCGAGGTCCTGCGCATCAAGCGCGAGCGCGACATCACCGGCGACATCACGCAGCAGAACCCGTTCGGGCCGCGCCTGCAGACGATCCGCGAGCAGGCCAGCCGTGTCCTCGCCGACTGGAACCGGGCCGACTGGAACCGGGCGGACGGGCTGCGGGCACTCCTCTACGCGCGCATGGACAATGCAGAGCTCGGCGGCATCACCTACACCATCCGGCTGATCCAGCAGATCCAGGACGAGATCGCGGTCGAGGGTGACGGCTTCCTCGCCCGCATGAACCGTGCCGCCGAGCAGTACGACGGCCTCGCCAAGTCGCTGATCGAGGGCTTCTACACGCGCGCCCTGGAAAATCTCAGCAAGGCGGTGAAGAAGAACTGGCTGGGCGCGACCGACGCCGACGCGATCGCGCGCTGCATGCAGCAGCTCGAGGCATCGCTGTTCTACACCCTGCAGTACAAGCTGCGCGCCGCCGCCTGTGCCGAGGCCGTGAAGATCCTCGGCAACCTGCGCCGCCTGTTCGGCAACGCCGAGACCGCTCCGGGCCAGACGGGTCCGACCGGCATCCTCGGCGAGATCGAGCAGGGCCGCCAGGCGGTGGCGTCGGCGGTAGGCGCGATCGAGCAGGAACTGAGGGTGCTGCGTGACAGCATCCGCGGCGCTGGCCCGATGTCGCAGTTCATCCGCGGCGGCAAGCTCGACGATCCGGTGCGCGGCGACTATGCCGCCTGGGGGCGCGAGGCGCTGTCCGGCCAGGGCGGCTCGCGTGTCATGTTCGACGAGCTGAGGAAGCCCGATGCGCGGGCACGCATCATCAACCGGCTGCGCGGCGTCGCCCGAGAGCGCATGCGCGACCGCGAGAGCCGGCTGCCGACGGTGCTGCAGGCGCTGGAGGACCTGAACGACGCCGAGCGCAGCACCTTGTTCGGGGCGGCGATGCTGCAGGCGCTGCCTTGGCTGAACGTCGATCCGGAGAAGATGCACGGCAGCTTCGACGGCAGCATGGTCAGCGTCTTCGTGTCGGTGGAGAACGCTGCAGAGCTGGCCACGAAGTTCGGCGACGAGCTGCAGCGCAAGCTGCCGCCGCTCTACCAGAACAAGAAGGTGGGTTTCGTCTCGTCGTCGGTGCGCGGGCGCATGGTGATCTACTCCGAGGTGACCGGCCTCGCGCTGAACGCGCTGGTGCCGATGCACGACGACTGGCGCCGCTCCTACGACGAGAAGAACAGCAAGGAGGAACGGTCGCCGCTGCACAACAACCGCGACAAGGCGCGCTTCCGGCACCCGACCGCGATGTCGCTGCAGGAGCTGGAGAATCTCAACCTGCGGCTGCAGCTGTTCCTGCGCGGCGTGCTGCTCGGCGTGCTGCGCCGCCGCTCCGATGGCGACTACGAGCTCAACACCTCGACGATCGACATCGAGGAGTGGCACTCGATCGGCAGGGAGCAGGAGGTCCATCTGCGCGAGTTCAAGGCGGACCGCCGGACCAGGCTGGACCGGGTGCTGCGGCGGATCGAGGACGCGCTGACCCCGTTGCAGAGTGCCGCCATCGTCGCGCTGCTCGACCATGCCTGGCGCCACGTCTATCCGCAGCGCATCGTCAGGCTCGCCGACGGCCATGAGGAGAGCCGGGGCGGTGTCGCGTTCGCCGCGATCCGGCGGCTGCGCGACATCGCCATGAACCGGTTCGCGCAGCACCAGGCCGCCCTGCCGATGCCGGCGGAGCAGCTCGTCGCCATCCTGCTCCGCCAGATCGCGTCCTGGACCAACGTCATACCGGGAAGCCGCGCGGACACCACGCCGGCGGAAGCCTTCATGGACCGGGCCGAGGACAAGCGCACCGTGGCCTGGGACCGTTTCGACGACGCGCAGCTCGCGGCATTGCTGGCCGCGCGACCGGCCGCCTCGTTGCAGGCGCCGGCGCCGCCTCCGCTACCCGGCGGCACGATGCCGTCTTCCGCGCCGGGCGGCACGATGCCGCCGCTGCCGCGCTTCCACGCGATCATTGCCGGCCAGGACAGCGGACCGCTTGACCAGGTGGCGCTCGAAGCCCGGGTGCGGACCGGTGAACTGAGGCCCGACACACTCGTCTGGTCGCACGGTGTCGTTCCCGACTGGACGCCGGCTGGCGCCCTGCCGCTGCTGGCGCCGTTGCTCGCCGCACCTCGCCCGCCACCGCTGCCGGCCACGTCGCATGCCGTCGATCCGGTGCCGTCGCCGTTTCCTGTGGGCGTCGGCGCAACTACTGATCCAGGATAAGGTTGGACCCAGGTGGCCAGGAGACGTCCCCGTTGAAAGCAGCAGCCGCCTCCCGACGCGAGAATTACGACCGCGTGGCTCGGAGCCTGCACTGGCTGATCCTGCTGCTCCTGATCGTGCAGTTCACCCTGGCCTGGACGATGCCGGACGTCGAACGTGGGACTTCCCCGGTCGGCCTGATCGCCTGGCACCTGTCCATCGGGACCGCCATCCTGTTCACGATGCTCGTGAGGCTCGGCTGGAGGCTCTCACATCCGGCGCCGCCCGCGCCGGCGCACGTTCCGCTCGCGCAGCAGTTCGTGTCGCGGGCCAACCACTTCCTGCTCTACGCGATCCTGGTCGTGCTGCCTTTGCTGGGCTGGGCCAACGCCTCGGCGCGGGGCTGGCGCGTCGCCTTGTTCGGCCTGATACCGCTGCCGCACCTGCTACCGACCAGATCGGCCTTCGGGATCAGCCTGGGCGACATCCACGGCACGACCGCGCTCGTCCTGCTCGGCTTGGTGGGACTGCACGTAGCGGGCGCCCTCTACCATAGGCTGGTGCTCCGCGACCGGGTCCTGCAGCGTATGCTGCCCGGTTCCTGAGGTGCTGGGGCCGATCGCGCGCGCCATTCGGACTGAACCGAACGCAAGGTCCTTCCGTCGGCACGGCCGCTCCGGTCCGGCTCGCTGCTCGCCTCCCTCGTCGGCACCGGTCTGGCAGGCGCAGCCCGCGGCGGCCGAGAGCTTCCGCGAGGCCGTGCAGGCTGCCTGGGACCACGCGCCGGAACGCATGTCGATCGAGGGCCGCCGCGGCGAGGCGACGGCACGTGCGCGGGCGGCCAGATCCTTCTTCCCGAACGCGCCTTGCGTCACCGGCTCCTATGTCAACGACCAGGCTGGCAGCGCCCCGGACTACATCACCTACCAGGCACAGGGTCGGCACGCCGATATGGCTGCCCGGCGAGGGCACCGCAACCGAGGCCGTAGCCAGGGCCGATCTCGACCGTGTCGAGGCCGACGCGGACTCCACCCACCTCTCGCTCGCCGTGGCGGTGCTGGACACGGCGCTGCGGGCGATCACCGCGACCCTGTCGGCCGACGTTGCCCGGCAGCGCCTGTTGGCCGCGCAGGCGTTGGCCAACGATCTCGTGCGTGGGGTCCACGCCGGAGAGTCCACGCAATCGGACCTGCAAGCGGCTCGGGTCGACGCGGAGGCAGCGCAGGCATCGCTCGCGGATGCCGAAGCGCAGCGGCTCCGCGTGCGGATCGCGCTCAGCGTCCTGACCGGGCTCGAGGATATCCCCCAGATCACCGGACGCGACATCGTGGGAGCATCGGCCTCGCCGGCGGTCCCAGGTCACCTTGCCGACAGCCATCCGAGGGTCGTTGGCGCCCGGCGGGCGGTCGAGGCCGGCCTCGCGGCGTGGCGGCTGACCCACATCTCGGACCGGGACAGCCCGGAGGTGGCGGTGATCGGCATTCATGAGAAGCAGGGTTTCTCGACACCCTACAACACCCGCTTCGGCCTGGAGCTTCGGATCCCGTTCGCGACCGAGGCACGCAACACACCCAGCCTGGCAGCGGCGCGGAGCACCCTGATGGCGGCGGAAGCCAACCTGATGCAGGCGCGGCGACAGACCGAGATCGAGGTCGGCGAGGCCGAGATCAATTTTGCCGCCATGCGCACGAGCGCCGCAGCGTCCGCCCGTGCCGAGAGCCAGCTCAGGAAGCGACGGATCCAGATCGAGCGGGCCTGGCATGTGGGAGAAATGCCGTTGATCGAGGTGGTCCGGGCCTGGGCTGCCGACTTCGACGCCGAGCTTGTCCGCGACCGGTCGCGGGCGTCGTTCGGTGCCGCGGCGATGCGGCTGTCGCTCGCCGAGGGCCGCCTGCCATGACGCGTGCCGGCGCGGCGGCATTCTCGATAGAGCGCGGCCTCCCATGAAGCGCAGCCTCATCATCGGCGCAGCCGTGCTCTCGGCCGCAATCGCCTTTAGAGCATGATCACTTCGATCATGCTCTGCTTGACTGAGGAAAGAGCAGCGTCAGTCTGACTGGGGCGGGCCACGGTGCCTCATCCGCCGGACGAGCACGCAGAGGCGCCGCCGAGGCCACCGGCGCCATCGCGGCGGATCAGACCCGTTCGGTGCGGCTGCGCACGCTCGGTCGCAGCCGCGTTCTCGCCACCTCCGTCCATGCAGGCGACCCCATCCACAAGGGGCAGGTGCCGATCACCTATGAGGATTTCAGCGTGATCGACCTGCGCACGCGGCAATCCTCCACCCGCGCAGCCCTGGTCCAGGCGACCGCCGCGGCGAGCGTGGCACGCGATGCCTATGCCAGAGGCCATGTCCTGTCTGGCGAGACCGTCTCGGTCGGCGAGGTCCAGCGGCGCCGGGCAGCGGCGGCGCAGGCGGTCGCCGAGGTGGCTACGCAGCACGCCCTGCTCCAGAACCTCCAGCAGCAGATCGGGCAGTTCGGCGCCAGCACCCCCGATGGCCGCGGCACCACGATCGTGGCGCCGTTCGATTGCTTCGTGACGGCGGCCAACGTGGCGCCCGGCGAGATGCTGGATGCCGGGCAGGTGGTCATGGAGGTGGCGGAGCTCTCGAACGTCTGGCTGCTGGTGAACGTCTACCAGGACGACGTGCAGCAGGTTCGCTAGGGCGGCACGGCAACGATCCGCGTGACCGGACTGGGCAAGGTCGTGTTCCAGGGCACGATCGCCAATGTCAGCCATACCGTGGATCCGCGCACGGAGACCGTGCAGGTCCGCTGCGACATCGCCAACTCCGACCAGGTGCTGCGGATCGGGATGTTCGCCACCGCCGAGTTGCCGACCCGAGGTGAGCGGCAGGCGCTGGTCGTGCCGGCCGCCGCGATCCAGGCCATCGACGACAAGGCCGTGGTCTTCGTGCAGACCGCTGCCGACACCTTCATGCGCCACGGCGTGGAGACCGGCATCGAGACGCCGGATCTGGTCGAGATCAGGCAGGGCATCGATCCGGGTGCGCGCGTGGTGTTGAAAGGCAGCTTCTAGCTGAAGTCGGAGATACTCCGCCAGCAGCTCGGCTCCGGCAGCTAGGATGCACAGGTTCGCCGATTTCGCCCTGCGCTTCCGGACGCTGGCGTTCCTGTTCACCGCGCTGCTGCTCGCCGGCGGCGTGTTCGACATCCTGTCGCTGCCGGTGGAGGCCGTCCCCGACATCTCGCCAAAGCAGGTGCTGGTCACCATCGTCGCACCCGGCCTAGCGCCCGAGGAGGTGGAACGCCTGGTCACCTTCCCGATCGAGACGCAGATGACCGGACTGCCCGGGATGAGCGACCTGCGGTCGATATCGCGTTTCGGGGTTCGGTGGTGTACGTCGAGTTCGAGGACCGCACCGTGGTCAACGAGCGTTTGCAGCAGGCCCGCGCGATGATCACCGCGGCACAGGTGTCGCCGCTGATCGGTCCGCTCTCCAGCGGGCTGGGCGAGATCTACCAGTTCCAGCTCGCGGGTCCGCATCGCTCGCTTATGGACCTGCGCACGATCATGGAATGGAAGGCGGCGCCGCAGCTCAAGCAGGTGCCGGGCGTGGTCGACCTCAACATCAACGGCGGTGACACGGAAACCTTCGAGGTGCGGCTGAACGAGCCGGCGCTCATCCGATACGGCATCAACGTGGGCGACGTGTTCGCCGCCGTGGACGCCAACAACGTGGCACGCGGGGGTGCCTGTATCCTGCACAACCAGGAGCAGCAGGTGATCGTCGGACGTGGCCTGATCCGCAACCTGAACGATCTCGGCACCACCGTCCTCAAGACCGGACCGGACGGCACACCCGTCTACATCCGCAACGTGGCCGAGCTGGTCAAGGGTGCGAGGGTCCGGCTCGGCGCTGTCACCCGTGACGGAGGCGGCGAGATCGTCAACGGCGTCGTGCTGATGCTGTACGGCGAGAATTCGGGCGTGGTGCTCGACGGCGTCAAGGCCGAGTTGCAGAAGATCCAGGCGACCTTGCCGAAGGGTGTCACGATCAAGCCGTTCTACGATCGGACCGAGCTGACTACCCGTACCGTCCACACCGTCGAACATAACCTGTTCGAGGGCGCCATCCTGGTTATCCTGGTGCTGCTGCTGATGCTGGGAAGCTGGCGCGCCGCCGTGATCGTCGCAGCCGTCATCCCGCTCTCGCTGCTCGTCGCGATGGTCGGCATGCACCATTTCGGGATCTCGGCCAACCTGATGAGCCTGGGTGCGATCGACTTCGGCATGATCGTCGATGGCTCGGTGGTGCTGGTGGAGAACACGCTGCGGCGCCTCCGGCATTGGCCTCCGTGTTGCTGCCCGAGCGGATCGCGGAGGGCGACACCTGGATCATACGGCACCTGCGCAGGGCCTACGTGCCGATGCTCGCCTGGTCGGAGGCGCACGCACTGCTCACCACGGCGATCGCAGTCGTGGTGTTCGCGGGTTCGGTGCTGGTCGCGCGCGGCCTCGGCGGCGAGTTCATCCAGCAACTGCAGGAAGGCTCCATCGTGGTCACCTCGCAACGCCTGCCCAGCGTCGCCTTGCCGACGTCGATCGACAACGTGACATTGATCGAGAAGACCATTCGGACCCTTCCGGAGGTCGAGACGGTGGTCAGCAACACCGGCACCGCGGCCATTCCGACCGATCCCATGGGTGTCAACCAGACCGACAGCTTCATCATCCTCAAGCCGAGATCGCAGTGGAAGACCGCCGACACCCAGGACGGGTTGACGGCGGCGATCTCGAAACGGCTGGACGATGCCGTCCCCGGCACCATGTTCAGTTTCTCGCAGCCGATACAGACGCGGATGGACGACCTGCTCGAAGGCGTGCGTACCGCCGTGGCGATCTCGATATTCGGCCCGGACCTGAAAAAACTCGCCGACCTCGGCAATCAGGTCTCGCGGGTGGTAGGCGGCATCAAGGGCGCCGCGGACACCAATCCGGAGCAGGTCGGCGGCCTGCCGTTCATGCATATCGACGTAGACCGCGCCGCCGCCGCGCGCTTCGGGATCAACGTCTCGGACGTGCTGAACATCGTCGAGGCCATCGGCGGCCATCTCGGCAGCAACGTGACCGTGGGCGATGCGCAGTTCGCGACCCAGGTGCGGTTCCGCGCGCAGGACCGCGGCGGGATCGAGGCCATACGCAACCTGCATGTTCACAGTCCGACCGGCGGCGACATCCCGTTGAGCGAGCTGGCGCGCATCACCGTCGACAGCGGACCGTCGCAGATCAGCCGCGACAAGGTCGAGCGCAGGACCATCGTGCAGACCAACGTGCGTGGGCGAGACATCTCGTCGTTCGTCAAGGCGGCACGGGCTGCGGTGCGCGAACAGGTCAAGCTTCCTGACGGCTACAGAATCGAATGGGCCGGCGAGTTCCAGAATCTCAATCAGGCGACGGCGCGACTCTCGATCGTGGTGCCGATCGCGCTGACGCTGATCTTCGTCATGCTCTACGTGATGTTCGGATCCTTCCGGCTGGCCCTGCTGATCTTCCTCAACCTGCCGATGGCGACGACCGGCGGCATCTATGCGCTGGCGTTGCGGGGGCTGCCGTTCAGCGTGTCGGCAGGCATCGGCTTCATCGCGCTCTGCGGCATCGCCATCCTGAACGGCGTGGTGCTGGTGAGCTACATCGTCGACCAGCGTCGCGAAGGCCGCGATGCCGTGGCCGCTGCGGGCGCCGCTGCCAGGATCCGGCTTCGTCCGGTGCTGACGACCGCCCTGGTGGCGAGCCTCGGCTTCATCCCGATGGCGTTCACCTCCACCGCAGGCGCCGAGGTCCAGCGCCCGTTGGCAACCGTCGTCATCGGCGGCCTGCTGACCTCGACCTTGCTCACCTTGCTGGTGTTGCCGGCCATCTATCCATGGTTTGCCGGCGAGTGGCGCCGACGCGGCTCCAGGTCGACCGCTCCAGGTGCCGTCAGGCTCGCCCGCAGCACCGAGCCGGTAGCGCGTTGACCACCGTGGACCTTGGAATCTCCTGGAGCTGAACCGGCGATGTCGGAAAGCGCGCCCACCCCGTCGCGATCGATGCCGGTGCACGCATCGGCCACGTCCACCTCAAGGTCGCGGACCTCGATCGTGCGCTCGGCTTCTACGTCGGCGTGCTCGGCTTCCGGCTGATGCAGCGCTTCGGATCACGGGCCGCTTTCGTATCCGCGGGCGGCTACCACCACCATATCGGCCTGAACACGTGGGAGAGCCTCGGCGGCACTCCGCCGGCCGCGGGAACCACGGGGCTCTACCATCTCGCCATCCTCTATCCCGCGCGGTCCGGGCTGGCCGATGCGCGCAGACGCCTGCTGGCGGCGGGGATCGGGCTCGATGGCGCCTCCGACCACGGCGTCAGCGAGGCGCTGTACCTACGCGATCCGGACGCCAACGGGGTCGAGCTGTCTGGGACCGTCCGCGTGCGGAATGGCCGGCCGACGGCGACGGCAACCTCGCGATGTACACGCGTCCGCTAGAGCATGATCACTTTGATCATGCTCTGCTTGACTGAGGCTGCTCTAGACCTGGAAGGGCTGCTGTCGGAACCCCCGCCGGCGGCCCCATAGGCTCCTGCCGCTCAGCGCTTCAGGAAGCTCTTGTAGTTCTGCGGCGTGACCAGCTCGTAGGGCACGGTATCGAACTGGGTGACCTTGTCGCCGCTGATCAGCTTGACCGCGTCATCGACCGCGCTGCTGCCCTGGCCGCGGGCGTTCTGGAACACGGTGACGGTCAGGTCGCCCTTGGCCAGTGCGTCGAGCGCGTCCGGCGTCGCGTCGCTGCCGCCGATCGCCATCGCCTTCGGGTCCATCCCGTTCGAATGCAGCGCGATGATCGCGCCCAGCGCCATCTCGTCGTTGTTGGCGGCGACCGCGGTGATCTTGTCGCCCTTGGTGATCCAGTTGTTCATCAGGTCGATGGCCTTGGTGCGCTCCCAGTTCGCGGTCTGCTCCTCGACCACCTTGATGCCGGGATATTTCGCCAGCACCTCCTTCACGCCCGCGGTGCGTCCCTGGGTCGAGTTGTTGGCGAGGTCGCCGAGCATGATCACCAGGTTGCCCTGGCCGTGCATCTTCTCGGCCAGGCTGGTCATCTGCAGACGGCCGGCCAGCCTGTCGTCGGAGGCGACCACGGCGACGCTGGCCGGCAGCGTGGCCTCGTCGGGCTTGCGGTTGACGTAGACCAGCGGGATGTGGGCCGCGACCGCCGCCTGGGTGATACGCTTGGTGGTCGAGGTGTCGACCGGGTTGACGATGATCGCGTCGACCCGCTGGGAGATGAAGTTCTGCACCTCGCTGAGCTGCTTGCCGACATCGCCCTGCGCGTCCTGGAACTGCATGTGCAGGCCGGGTATCGACTGCGCGTGCTGGTTCATCGCCTGGCGCACCGCGGTCAGGAAGTTGTCGTCGAAAAGCGCCATCGAGACGCCGATATTCATCGACTTGGCCTCGGCCGGCACGCCCGCGAACGCGGCGGTCATCACGACCGCACCAGCAGCCGCCATCAGGGTCTTCATGGTCGCATCTCTCCGGTTGCTTTTTCTTGTGCTTGTCAGATTGAACGTCGGCGGCGGCGGAACTGGTCGGCCATGACGGCGGCGATGATGATCAGGCCCTTGACGATGTCCTGGATGTAGGCGTCCACGCCCAGGAAGGTGAAACCGCTGGTCATCACGCCCAGGATGAGCGTGCCGATCACGGTGCCGGTGATGCGGCCGATGCCGCCCGACAGGCTGGTGCCGCCGATCACGGCGGCGGCGATGGCGTCGAGCTCGTAGGACATGCCCATGCCGGCCTGCCCGCTGGTGGCGCGGGCGGCCATGATGATGCCGGCCAGGCCGGAGAGCGCGCCCGCGATGGTGTAGACGATCATCAGGTGCCGGGTGACGTTGATGCCCGACACCCGCGCCGCCTGGATGTTGCCGCCGATCGCGTAGGTGTACTTGCCGTAGCGCGTGTAGCGCAGGGCGACGTGGAAGATCGCCGCGACCACCAGGAAGATGAACACCGGCCTGGAGCCTTCGCCGATGGCGGTGAACGGATCGCTCAGCATGCTGATCGGCCGGCCGTGGGTGTAGAGCCGGGCGAGCCCGCGCGCGGTGACCATCATGCCCAGCGTGGCGATGAAGGGCGGCAATCGTCCCAGCGTCACCAGGGTGCCGTTGCAGAGCCCGGCGATGGCGCCGACCAGCAACCCCGCCGCCACCGGCACGATGATCGGCAGGTCGCCGAGGGCGGGAAACACCGCACGCGAATAGCCGCTTTCCTGCGCCAGGCTCGCGGCCACCATCGCCGACAGCGCGAGCACCGAGCCGGAGGACAGGTCGATGCCGGTGGTGATGATGACCTGTGTCACGCCCACGGCCAGCAGCCCCACGGTCGAGACCTGCAGGATGATGATCAGCAGGCGGCTGGAATTGCCCAGGAAGCTCTGCCCGCGCAGGACCCAGCCAAGCACCTCGAAGATCAGCGCGATGCCGATCAGCACGCCGAGGATGCTGGCCTCGACCGGCATCTTGCGCGGACGCGTGGTCCGCGTCAGGCCGGCATTGTCGGCGACCACGTTCATCGTGCGGCGAGCTCCATGATCCGCTCCTGGGTTGCCTCGCTGCGGTCGAGGAAACCGGCGCTGCGGCCCTCCTGCATCACCATGATGCGGTCGCTCATGCCCAGGATCTCGGGCAGCTCCGAGGAGATCATGATGATCGACAGGCCGCGCAGCACCAGGTCGGACATCAGCCGGTGGATCTCGGACTTGGCGCCGACATCGATGCCGCGCGTCGGTTCGTCGAGGATAAGGATGCGCGGACTGGTCATCAGCCAGCGCGCGATCAGCACCTTCTGCTGGTTCCCGCCGCTCAGGTTCTCGATCATCGTGTCCATCTCGGGCGTCTTGACGCGCAGGGCGTCGCGCATCCGTTCCGCCGCCGCCGACAATGCATCCTGTCGCACGAAGCCGCCACGCGAATAGTCGCCCACCGCGGCGATCTGCATGTTCTCCAGCACCGACAGCATCAGGAACAACCCACTCGCCTTGCGGTCCTCGGTCAGGAAGGCCATGCCGTGCCGCATCGCGTCGCGGGCGTTGCGGATGCGGGCCGGCTTGCCGTCGATCTCGATGCTGCCCGACAAAGCCGGCACGACGCCGTAGAGCGCCTCGGCGACGTTGGTGCGGCCGGCGCCGATCAGGCCGGCGAAACCCAGTATCTCGCCGCGGCGCAGGTCGAACGAGATGTCGCGGAACACGCCCGGCAGCGACAGGCCGCGGGCGGAGAGCACGATCTCGCCGAGCTTCACGTCGGCCTTCGGGAACAGGTGGGTCAGCTCGCGGCCCACCATCAGCCCGATCAGCGACTTCTGGTCGAACTGCGTGGCCTCGCCGGTCGAGACATGCGCGCCGTCGCGGAACACCGAGATCTCGTCGGCGATCGCGAAGATCTCGTTCATCTTGTGCGAGATGTAGACGATCGCGCGGCCCTCCTCGCGCAGCCGCCGGATGATGCCGAACAGATGCTGCACCTCGTGCTCGGTAAGCGAGGAGGTCGGCTCGTCCATGATCAGGATGTCGGGCGCGTACGACACTGCCTTGGCGATCTCGACCATCTGCTGGTTGGCGACGACCAGGCTGGCCACCTCGTCATCCGGGTTCAGCGCGATGCCGAGCCGCTCCAGCAGCTCCACGGTCCGCCGCCGCATCGCGGCGTGATCGACGAAGCCGAGCCGGCGCGGCTCGCGGCCGACCCAGATATTCTCAGCAACCGTCATGTGCGGCACCAGGTTGAGCTCCTGGTGGATCATGGCGATGCCGCACTTCATCGCGTCGGCCGGCCCCTGGAACTCGACGCGCGCGCCCTTGACCCGGATCTCGCCGGAGCTCGGCTTCATGCCGCCGGCGATGATCTTCATCAGCGTCGACTTGCCGGCGCCGTTCTCGCCCATCAGCGCGTGCACGCGGCCTGCGTTCAGGCGGAGCGTGATGCGGTCGAGCGCCTTCACGCCGGGAAACTGCTTGCTGACGTCGATCACTTCCAGCGCATAGGGGGACATGATCAGGACGACGCGTCGAGATAGGCGACGCTTCCGGCCAGTGCGGCGATAGGGTCGGGATCGTCATGCACGCTCGACGCGAACACCTCGAACGAGAGCGGGCCGGCATAGCCGCCATGGCGCAGGGCGCGGATCTGGCCGACGTTATCGAGCCGGTCGCGCGGCCCCACCAGCACCCGGTGCAGGTCCAGCATCCGGCCGACCGGGATGTCGTCGTCCTCGACACCCGAGATATGGACCAGGCCGGTGCGCGCGGGAAACAGCTCCGTCTCGCCGGACAGGACGTGGTGGAAGGTGTCGTGCAGCAGCGAGAAGCAGGCCCCGTTGGCGGTGGCATCGATGGCATCGAGCGCGTCACGCTTGCGGCGCAGCGCGCACTGCACGAAGCCGAGTGGCTCCACCAGCCCGCCGATACCGTGATCGGTCAGGATCCCGGCCAGGGCCTGCAGCGCACGGCGGAGGTCGGCCGCCCGTTCCGGCTGCGGGCGGCGGTCATCGCGGTCGTTGACCGGGCACAGCACCAGGGCGCCGGCGCCGGCTTCACGCGCGTAACGCGCCAGCGAGACTGCCTCGTCCTCGCGGGCGGGGTTCCACAGGTCGAAACGCCGCAGCGCGTTGATCGAGAGTATCGCGACACCCGCCTCGTCGGCCTGCGCGCGGAGCGCGTGCGCCGGGGTGCCGTCGGACAGCGGCACGCCGTCGAGGTCGTTGCGGATCTCCACCGCCCGCATGCCCTGCCCACGCGCGAACGAGGCCAGCTCGGCGAAGTCGGCATAGGGCACGGTGATGTGGTTGAGCGCATAAGGCGCGGGCAACACGGCCTCCTCGGACTCCCTGGCTAGGCCGGCTCCTTTTCTGGAGCATACGTGCCAAGCGTTCCTCTTAATGGAATATATTTTCCGTATCGGGATTGATGTCAACGGCGAAATCGTCGAGGGCCGGACCTGGCTCAGCCATCCACGAGTTCCAGGCCGGCGAACAGGATGCCGGCCACCAGGACCACGATGCCGATCAGGGAACCGATGGCGAGCGCGGTCATGCGCACCAGGGTCCCCGCCCTGCCGGTGCGGTAGACGCCTCGCATGTGGGCGAAAAGGTGCAGCGGCATCAGCAGGAGCAGGAACAGGGCGAGGCCGCCGACCGCGTTCGGAGCGAGCAGGAACACCGTCATGACAAGGGTGGCGAACGAAAGCGAATGCAGCGTGAAGATCACGTGGTCGTAGGCCGTGCGACGGCGATCGGCGATGAAGATCAGGGTGAGCAGGATCGTGCCGACCGGCAGCATCAAGAAGGTGAAACGCTCCGACCACTCCTCGACCACGTCGAGGAAGGCGCGCGGATCGGCGGCTGCCCGTTCGATATGCATCTGCAGCCACGATGCCAGCGAGGCCGGGACATGGGCCGTCCGCAACGCTCTGGCCAGCGCGGCCTGATCGAGCTCCAGAGGCCGAAGGCCTTGCGTATGGCCGAACACGGAGCCAGCCGCGAATAACAGCAGCAGCATGACGAGGAAAAGCCGCAGCGGCGGGATCTCGGACGCACGCCGGCCCTCGATATAGTCCCGCGTCAACGCAGCCGGATCGAGCAACAGGCGGGAGAGCGTTCGCCACACGCGGCTGTCGGCGTGGGTGAACGCCTCGATCGTCTCGGCCAAAACATGGCGCAGCGAGCGATAGTGCGCCTCGGCTCGCTGCCCGCACCGATGGCACCAGCGGCCCTGCAACCTGGCGTCGCAGTTCAGGCAGGTGCCGCGGCTGGTCATCGAGCAGCACCCGAAGCGGCGGCGCCGGAACATGCGGACTTGCCGGTCGCGGACAGGTGGCAGCCTACGCCGATGCGGACGCGCGGAGCACGCCGTGGATCGCACAAGTCAGCCGAGACAGCTCGTCCGGCGCGATGGTGAAGGACGGCGTCAGGTAGACGATGTCGCGGAACGGGCGGACCCACACGCCCGCGTCGACCAGGCGGCGCTTGAGCGCGTTGAGTTCCGGGGCTGCTTCGAGCTGCACCACGCCGATCGCGCCACGGACGCGCACGTCGCGCACCCCACCCAGCGCGCGGCACGGCGCAAGTTCGGCTTCCAGCTGAACTGCGATGGCAGCGACCTGCCCGAGACGGTCCTCCTGCTCGAACAGGTCGAGCGAGGCGTTGGCGGCGGCGCAGGCGAGCGGGTTGGCCATGAAGGTCGGCCCATGCATCAGGGCGTGCATGGGATCGTCGGACCAGAACGCCTCGAACACGTGGCGCCGCGTGACCGTGGCGGCGAGACCCATGGTGCCGCCGGTCAGCGCCTTGGACAGGGTGATGATGTCCGGCACGATGCCGGCCTGCTCGCACGCGAACATGGTGCCGGTGCGGCCGAAGCCGGTGAACACCTCGTCCAGGATCAGCAGGATGCCGTGCGCGTCGGCGCTGCGGCGCAGGCGGCGCAGCACCTACGCGTCGTGGAAAGCCATGCCTCCCGCGCCCTGCACCAGTGGCTCGACCAGGATGGCGGCGACCTCGTGCGCGTGCTGGATCAGGAAACGGTCGAACGCGTCGTGGGCGGCGTCGTCATGCGGCAGCGGCAGCACGTGATGACGCGGCAGCACGCCGGCGAACAGGCTGTGCATGCCCTCGTCCGGATCGCATACGGACATCGTGGCGATGGTGTCGCCGTGATAGCCGCCGCGGAAGGCCACCAGCTTGACGCGGTCGCGCACGCCGCGGTTGAGCCAGTACTGCATCGCCATCTTGATCGCGACCTCGACCGAGACTGAGCCGGAATCGCTGAAGAACACCCGCTCCAGGTCGCCGGGCAGCAGGGCCGCCAGGCGTGTCGCCAGACGTTGCGCCGGCTCGTGCACCAGGCCACCGAACATCACGTGCGGCATCCGCGCGAGCTGACGCGTCACGGCCGCGGCGATGACGGGGTGGTTGTAGCCGTGGCAGGCCGTCCACCAGGACGCGATACCATCGATCAGCACGCGGCCGTCATCGAGCGTGATGCGGCTGCCCTGCGTGCTCGCCGCACGCAGCGGTGGCAAGGTGATTTTCATCTGGCTGTAGGGCAGCCAGAGATGGTCGGTCGTCACGCCCGATCGGGCGCGGAAGCAGGCAGGTCCGAACGTGCCGACCGTATCTCGACCCGATCAGGCCCGGCCGACACGCAGTTGCCATAGATGGGCGAGATCGGCGGCGCCATCGGTGCCGTTCACGGTCTGCAGCGTGCGGATCGCGGTCGCCTTGTCGCCGGTGGTCAGATAGGCCAGCGCCAGGTGCAGCGTCGCATCCTCCGGAGCGGCAAGGCCACCCTTCGCGATCGCCTCCTGCATCAGCGTGATACCCTTCTGGGTCTGGCCCAGGTCCACATAGCTGTAGCCGACGTTGAGCAACGCATCGCCACCCTTCATGGTGCGAGCCGAAGCCTCGTCGGCCGCGATGCTCGCCTTCTTGTCGGCGATGGTCTTCTCGACCAGCGCCTTCAATCTCGCCTCACGCGGCGCCTGCGCATCACGACCGAGGGCACCGGTGGCATAGCCCTTGTTCATGACCGCCAGCGCCTGCACCGGCAGCCCGGCCTGCACCGCGAGCTCGGCCATGTCCATGAAGTCTCCGGTCGAGGTCAGCAAGCCGACCTCGAGGCGAAGGCGGTCGATGTCGTATTGCAGCCGATCCGGGACATTCGGGTTCGCGCGCAGGCCGTGCATGAGTTGCGCCCAGTAGTCGGGCTTCGGATAGTAGGTGACCAGCCGCACCATCGTGCGGGTCAGGCCGGCGTGGTCGTTCATCTGCAGCTGGCAGTTGGCGAGGAGCTGGAGCTGTGCCTCCGGGGGCGCCTGGCCAGCCTTGATCTCGGCCTCGATCTGCGCCGACTGCGCGGCGGCCGCGTGGGGGTAGTCCTTGAGCAGGAAATAGCACTGGATCAGGAACTGCTGCATGACGGGGAGATTGCCGCCCGCCTGGTAGTAGCGCTGGATCGCGGTGATGGTCTGGGAATAGTCGCGCAATTGATAGGCCGACGATGCCTCCGCCATCAGCAACTTCTGTTGCTCGGCGACAGGGACCTTTCCGGAGCGGAGCAGCGCGTCGTCGGCAGCGATCGCGGCCTTGTAGTCACCGGACTGCTGCGCGATGGACGCGCGCATCTCGGCGATCACGAAGCTCTCATTGGGGGTCTTGTTCTTGGCCGCCTCGGCGATGTTGATCTGCGCCAGGGCTTCCGGGAACTGTTTCTGGCCAGCCAGGGCCTCGGCCTTCTGCAGGGGCTTGCCGACCACCGGACGCAGCGCCTCCTGCGCCAGTGCCGCGCATGACAGCAGCGAACCGGCTGCCGGGAGGCCAGACAGAATCACGCCGGTCAGGAGACCGGCGAGAGAGAGGCGCACCTGAACGGGAGCAAGCGGCAGGCGCATCAGGATCATCAATCAGTTCCCACATACTGTTCTTGCCCGACGAGACCGAGCTTGGTCATGCCGAGGCGCTGGGCGTCGGCCATCACATGCGCCACATACTTGTACGGCGCGAGGCGGTTAGGCTTCAGGTGGATCTCGGGCTGCTCCGGCTGCAGCGCGGCGTTCGTGAACCGCGCCTGCAGCTGCTGCTCGTTCGGCACCGGATCGCCGTTCCACAGGATCGTGCCGTCGAAGTCGACGTCGATGGTGACCACCTGGGGGGGGACCAGGGGCGGCGGCGGGTTGCCCTGCGGCAGGTCCAGCTTGACCGCGTGCGTCTGCATCGGGATCGTGATGATGAGCATGATCAGCAACACCAGCATCACGTCGATCAGCGGCGTGGTGTTGATGTCGACGACGACCTCGGGATCGCCGCCGGCACTCTCCGTCGAGCCAACATTCATCGCCATGACGGCATCATCCTATCGCTATGTGGCTCAACTGCCATGTGGCGGGGGTTCGGTGATGAAGCCCACCTTGAAGATGCCGGCCCGCTGGCAGTCGGTGACCACCTTGCCGACGGCCTCGTAGCGTGCATTGAGGTCGCCGCGGATATGCACCTCGGGCTGCGGCTTGATCACCGCGAAGGTCTTCAGCCGCGTCAGCAGGTCGGCATTGTCCTTCATCGGAATGGCGTTCCAGTAGGTCTGGCCATTCTCCGTGATCGCGATGATGACGTTCTCCGGCTTGGTCTGCGTCGGCTGGTTGGCGTCCTTGGGCAACTGCACCTTGACGGTATGGGTGACGACCGGAATCGTGATCAGGAAGATGATCAGCAGCACCAGCATCACGTCGACGAGGGGAGTGGTATTGATCGCCGACACCACTTCATCCTCGTCGCCCCCCTCGGCGGGGCCGACACTCATTGCCATAGGTCAGGCGACCCGAGCTGGCGGGATACCGGCGACGTTGGTCACCGGCGGGGCCGCCGGAGCCGCCGTGTTCGGCGAGCCGATGCGTACGCCGCCCACCAGGACCGAGTGCAGGTCGGAGGCGAAGTAGCGCACGCGCTCCATCGACGCCTTGTTGCGGCGGACCAGCCAGTTATAGCCGAGCACGGCCGGGACCGCGGTAGCCAGGCCGATCGCGGTCATGATCAGCGCCTCGCCGACCGGGCCCGCGACCTTGTCGATCGAGGCCTGGCCGGCGATGCCGATCGCGGTGAGCGCGTGGTAGATGCCCCAGACGGTGCCGAACAGGCCGACGAACGGCGCTGTCGAGCCGACCGTGGCAAGGAAGGCCAGGCCGCCCTGCAGGCGCGACTGGATCGTCTCCACGGCGCGCTGTACCGACATCGTCACCCAGGTGGTGAGGTCGATCGAGTCCGTCAGCGCACCTTCATGATGCTGGGTCGCGGCGATGCCGCTGTCGGCGATGTAGCGGAACGGCGAGCTCGGCTTCAGCGAGGCGGCGCCGTCAATGACGCTGGGCTTGTTCCAGAACCCCTTGGCCGCGGTGCGCGCCGCACCCAGCAAGCGAGCCTGCTCGATGTACTTGGTGATCATGATGTACCAGGTGCCCAGCGACATGATCACCAGGATGACCAGCACCGCGCGCGCGATCATGTCGCCGCTGTTCCACAGCGCGTCCAGGCCATAGGGATTGTCGACGGCCTCGGTCTTCGGCGCGGAAGCGGCCGATGGGGCGTTGGCGGCGGTTGCATCCGCGGGCGCTCCGGCGGCGGGCGCGGTCGCGGGTGCGCCTCCGGGGGCCGGCGCGCCGGGAGCGGCAGCCGGTGCCGCGGCACCTGGAGGAGACGTCACACCCGGCGCGATCGGCACCGGTGCGTTCGCGGGCGCGCCCGGGACTGCGGGAGTTCCTGGAACAACAGGCGTGGACGGCGTGGCCACGGAGGGCGTCGACGAGGTCGGAGCAGGACCCGCCATGGAAGCCGCGGGGGCGGCCGGCGCAGGTCCTGCAGGTGCCGGGGCCGCCTGGGCCATGGCCAGGGCAGGCGCCATCGCCGGGCCGGCGAAGCCGAGCATGACGGCGATAGCCGGTGCCAGTACGGGGTGACGGTGCGATGTGGTCATGCCTTGATCCTCTGAAATCGTCCAATTGGCGGAGAAAAATCCCGCGGCGCAGTCCGGTCTCTTCCTGTTGTGGGTCTACTGGTCATCGTTGTTGAGCTTGAAGGTGATGTTGAAGGCGTGATGCGCTTCGGGCACCGGCACGCCGTTATGGACGGCGGGACGATAGCGCGCCGCACGCACCCACTGCAGCGCAGCCCTGCCGAATGCGGCACCGCCCAGCACGGTCTGGATCGCGCAATTGTGGGTGAGACCGTCGACCCCCACGTCGCACGCCACGATCACGCGGCCCTCACGCTGCGCATCCTGCATCGCCGGCGGATATTCGAGCGCCGGCCCTGCGATCGGCCGGGCCGACACCTGGCTGTCCGGCACTGCCGGGCCAGGCGTGGGCGGCGCGGCCTTGTACGGTATCGGACTCGGCGGCTGCGGCGTGCGCGTGACCTGCCGGATCGCGTGCGGCTGCGGCGGCGGCTGGATCTGGATCTCGGGCGGCGGGATGTAGGGCGGCGGCGGATTGGTCAGGACCGGCGGCGGCGGCGGCGGTGGCGGCGGCGGCGGCTTGGTGTCCTTGATGATCTTGGTCTCGATCGGCGCCTTCATGATCTCGACGATGTTCTTGCCGAGGCCGTTCACCAGGGCCCAGATCAGCACGACATGGAGCGCGACCACGATGCCGAGGCCGATGATGTGCCGCGCCGGGCTACGTTGCTGTTGTGCGTAGTCCATCCCAAACCTCCTTCTCGTGCCAACCCCGGGATTGCCGAAGCGGCAGGCAGGCCGACGGGCCGGGAACCCGTCTGCCTCCTGGCGAACAAATCGAAGCCGGCCGCCCGGCTGGCTGGTCCCGGTCGAACCGGGCGATACGGCCAATCTTCCGTCTATAGTCTTACGCCTGCCGTATGACAGCGTTGCAACCTGCACGTAACTCGAATTGGGGTTCTAGCCATTGTCCTGTCAAGAACCATATCGAAAATGAGGTGAGTCGTGTGATTCGGAGGCATTGGCCTAAAAAACGCTCACATGTGGCGCCACTGGCCAGCACCCGCGCATACTCCGGATAGTATTGATATCATGGAGCCAGTCGAAGCCGAACTTTGTTGTATCGTAACTTCTCGCAACGGACCGCTCAAATCATCGGCAGGCGCCATAGTTGCTATATCGTTACGGAGTATCGGCGGCATCCGGCGTGAACTCGGCTTCCAGATCGAGTTCGACATCGTTTCCGATCAACGGCGTGTAGGCGACGATGCCGAACGAGGAGCGCCGCAGGATCGCCGCCCCATTGAAGCCGAGGGTCAGGCGTCCGTCCACCGGATCCGGCCCGGCGCGCTCGAAGCGCACGTTCATGTCGAGCGGATGCGTGATGCCGCACAGGGTGATGCTGCCGTGCAGGAGCGCCGTTCGCGGCCCGGTCATGCCGAGGCCGTGCGCGTGGTAGGTGGCCGTGGGATAGTGGGCGGTATCGAAGAACTGCGGCCCGCGCAGGCGCTTGTCCAGCGCATCGTCCAGCGAGGTGATTCGGGTCATCTGCACCACGGCGTCGAGCCGGGCGGCCTCGGGATGCGCCGGGTCGATCGCCAGGGTCCCGGTCACGGACGGGATCAGGCCACGATAGGTCGAGAACCCGAGATGATCGACCGACCAGGCGATGCGCGCATGGTGCGGATCGAGCCGATAGCGGCCGGCCGGGAACGGCTCCCGTCCCGGACCCTGCGCCCGGCCACCCGGCGATGTCAGGAGCGTGAGCAGCGGCAGCACCGCCAGCAGGCCATTTCGATACCGTCGTGGATCGTTCGTCATGCCGGGTGGATGCCTACTTGCGGGGCTACTGGGCGGAAGCGCTGGCTTCGGAGCGGGTGGCGCCGACCCGGGCGGCCAGCGACGCGGCCATGAAGTCGTCCAGGCTGCCGTCCAGCACCGCGTCCGGGTTGCCTTTCTCGACCCCGGTGCGGAGATCCTTCACGAGCTGGTACGGCGCCAGCACGTAGGAACGGATCTGGTGGCCCCAGCCGATGTCGGTCTTGGCCGCCTCGGTCACCGCGGACGCCGCCTCGCGCCGCTGCAGTTCGGCCTCATACATGCGCGCCTTCAGCATGCCCATCGCGGTGGCGCGGTTGCGGTGCTGCGAGCGGTCGGTCTGGCAGGCGACGATGATGCCGGTGGGGATGTGGGTGATGCGGATCGCGCTCTCGGTCTTGTTGACGTGCTGCCCACCCGCGCCGGAGGCGCGAAACGTGTCGACCTTGAGGTCGGCGTCGTTGATCTCGATCTCGATGGTGTCGTCGACCACCGGATACACCCAGACCGACGCGAAGCTGGTCTGCCGGCGCGCCGCGGAGTCGAACGGGCTGATCCGCACCAGCCGGTGCACGCCGGCCTCGGTCTTGAGCCAGCCATAGGCGTTCGGCCCGCTCACCTGCACGGTCGCGGATTTCAGCCCGGCCTGCTCGCCCTCGGACTCCTCGATCAGGGTCAGCTTGTAGCCATGCTGCTCGGCCCAGCGCGAGTACATCCGCAGCAGCATCTCGGCCCAGTCCTGCGCCTCGGTGCCGCCGGCGCCGGCATTGACCTCGAGGAAGGCGTCGTTGGCGTCGGCCTCGCCCGAGAGCAGGCTCTCGATCTCGCGCCGCTTGGCCTCGTCGGCCATCGCGCGCAGGCTGGTCACCGCGTCCGCGACCATCGCCGCGTCACCCTCGGCCTCGGCCAGTTCGGCCAGCTCCAGGGCGTCGGTGACCTCGGTGGTCAGCCGTTGCACCGCCTCGATGCCGCCGGCGAGCTGATTGCGCTCGCGCATCAGCTTTTGGGCGGCAGTGGAATCGTTCCACAGGCCGGGATCCTCGACCTGGTTGTTCAGCTCCGCGAGGCGGGTGATGGCGGCATCCCAGTCAAAGATGCCTCCTCAGCAGCGCTACCGACTGCTTGATCTGCTCGTTGAGGGCTTCGGTCTCGGCGGACATCTTCTCGGATCCGGTGCAGGAAATCGGGTTGTCTGGACTTGGTGTGGATATGCGGTCAAGCCGCGTCGACAACACTTAGCCAGGCCGCGTCAATACAGCCCGCCCATGCCGATGTCACCCCCGGCGGCATGCACCGGCGGCGGCGGCGGATGGCCAGTTCCGGTCAGGACGGCAGGCGGCGCACCGGACGGGAACGCGCCGGGTTGCGCAGCACTCGCCGGGGAAGCCAGGCCCGGGTTGGACGGGTCGACCGAGGTCATCGAGACCGGCGCGCCCGAGGCACTGGTCGCCATCTCGGACTCCGTGTCGGGCACGTTCTCGGCGCCGGTATCCCCAGCGCCGAGAGCCTCGTTGGTGGTGTCGGCGGCAATCACGCTGTTCAGGCCCGGTTCCTGCCCGGCCTTGAAGCCGTCGATCGTGCTGCCCTGCCCAGTGTTGTAGCGCACCAGGGAGATGCCCTCGGGCACCCGGAAGTCGAGCTTCGGCGTGCCGGCCAGCGCCGCCTTCATGAAGCGGTTCCAGATCGGCCCGGCGACGTGGCCGCCATCCTCCTTGTCGCCGAGGCTCTGCGGGTTGTCGAAGCCGATCCAGACCACGGTCAGCACGTCCGGCGAGAAGCCGGCGAACCAGGCATCGTTGAAGTCCTGGCTGGTGCCGGTCTTGCCGGCGAGCGGACGGTCGATGCCGGCACCCGCCTGGGTCCCGGTGCCGCGCGTGATCACGTCCTGCATCATGCGCACCACCTGGTAGGTGCTGTCCGGGTCGGTCACCTGGCGGCGTTGGTCGACGATGCTGGGCGGCAGCGCCGGATCGGCGCCGGGCTGCTGGTTCAACCCCTGCGGACGCCAGATCACGTGGCCGTCGCGGTCCTGCACCATGTCGATCAGGCTGGGCAGCACCTCGTGCCCGCCCGCCGCGAGGCAGGCATAGGCGCCAGCCTCGCGCAGCACCGTGGTCTCGACCGCGCCGAGTGCCGCCGGCAGCACCTTGGGCATGGAATCGACCTCGTGCAGGTCGATCGCCACCTTGGCCACCGCGGCCATGCCGATATGCGCGGCCAGCCGCACGGTGACCAGGTTGAGCGACTCGCGCAGCGCGTCGTGCAGGGCGGTCGGACCGCCATAGGTCAGCTCGTAGTTGTTCGGACGCCAGTTGCCCTGCACGAAGGGGGCGTCGAGGAACTTGTCGGCTGGCGAGATGCCCTGCTCCATCGCCGCCAGATAGACCAGCGGCTTGAACGAGGACCCTGGCTGGCGCAGCGCCCGGGTGGCGCGGTTGAACTGCGAGCTGTCGAACGACCAGCCGCCGACCATCGCCAGCACGCGGCCGGTCAGCGGGTTCATCGACACCATCGCGCCCTCGACCTCGGGGATCTGGCGAAACTGCAGGCCACCCGCCGCCGTAGCCTCGACCATCACCACGTCGCCATTGTGCGGCTCGCGCTTCTGCCGCATCCAGGCGAGGTCGGCCCATGGCAGCACGCCGGTGCGCGGTATGCCGAGGCCGGTGGGATCGGTGCCATCCTGGTCCAGCCAGCCGACGGTCGCGGTGGCGGTGGACAGGATCACGCCGAGCCGCCAGCCGGGCAGCATCCCGGGCGGACGGCTGACCGTCGCCAGTGCCGCCGACCAGTCCACTACCGGGGCCGCCGGCACGCCGCGCCGGGTCCGCCTGGGATGCAGCACGATGCCGTCGATATGGGTCACCGGACCACGCCAGCTGCCATGCTGGTGGTCATAGCGCATCAGCCCGTCGCGCAGGTCGCGCGTGGCCTCCTGCTGCAGCACCGGGTCGAGGCTGGTCTGTACGACGAGGCCGCCCTGGGTGGTCTGGTCCATCCCGTAACGATCGACCAGCTCGCGCCGGACCTCCTCGGAGAACCATTCCGAGCCCTGCACCGGGCCTGGACGATGGAAGGACTTCGGGATCAACGGCTCGGCCATCGCCGCCTTCGCCGCCGCCTGGGTGATCGCGTGGGTCTCGGCCATCCGGCCCAGCACCCAGTCGCGGCGGGTACGGGCGGCGGCCGGAAAACGATAGGGGTTGTAGTTGGTGGGCGACTTCGGCAGCGCGCCCAGGAAGGCGGCTTCGGCATCGTCGAGCTGGTCGAGCGGCTTGTTGAAGTAGGTCTGCGACGCGGCGGCGATGCCGTAGGCGCCGGCGCCCAGGTAGATCTCGTTCAGGTAGATCTCGAGGATGCGCTGCTTGCTCAGGGTCTGCTCGATCCGCATCGCCAGCAGGGCTTCCTTCGCCTTGCGCTCGAAGGTCACGACGTTGGAGTTCAGCAGCATGATCTTCGCCACCTGCTGGGTGATGGTCGAGGCGCCGATCGGCCGGCGCCCGGAATGCATCGTCTCCAGATCGGTGAAAGCGGCACGCAGGATGGCCAGCGGGTCAACACCGCCATGGGTGTAGAAGTTCTGGTCCTCGGCGGAGATGAAGGCGGCCTTCACCCGGTCGGGGATCACCGCATACGGCGCGAAGATGCGTCGCTCGGCGGCCAGCTCGGCGATCACGCGGCCGTCGCCGGCATAGATCCGGCTCATCACCGGCGGCTGGTAGTCGCGCAGGCCCCCGACGGTCGGCATGTCCGACGAGAGCGCCTCGTACTTGCGCCAGATCACGAAGCCGCCCGTGCTGACCGCGAGTAATCCGATGGCGAGCCCGGCGCCGGCCAGCCGGCGCACGAAGCGGAAACGCGGCCGCGGCGGCGTCCGCACACCGCCATGCGGATCCTGTCCCGCCCTGTAGGGACCGTTCATGCCTGTGCCCTGATCATCGCGGCTTCCTAGCACCAGTCCCGGGTTCCGTCGCCCCCACCAAAGAAGATCGGCGAGCCGCCTGCAACCGGGCACGGCGTGCTGTCCACAACGCAGCAACCTGCCATGAAGTGCCCGGAACTCAAGGGGCGGCGGCAAGCCACAGCCGCCGATCGAATTCGAAGCGGCGCGTGCGCAAGATGGCGGCCGCTGCGGCGGCAGGATGGCCGGGGTTGAGCAACAGGTTGCAGCTCTCGGGAATGATCGCGGAAGGCACCTGCAGGAGCGGCGTCCGCTGCGCCTGCAGCCATAGGTCGCCGAAGGCTTCGGGCCGGTCGGGGATCCCGTCCACGACCTCGGTCGGCAAAGCGTCCAGGTCGATGGTCACCAGCACGTAGTCGTCCGGCAGCAATTCCGGAGGCAGGTCGAGATGCACGCGTACCTCGAGCAGGGCGAGGGCGGCGGTGGCAGCCATGTACACCACGGGCCTGCCGCGGCTGTTCCAGCGGCCCCCATAGAGCCGGGCGCCCTGCCCGGTCAGGTCCGCGAACGGTTCCCGGCACAGGCGCCAGGCCAGCACATCAGGCCGCCAGCCCGTGCCCGATCCGTCCGAGCAGCAGCTCGACCTCGCGGGCGCCCTCGTCGGTGTCCAGCAGGGCGAGCGGCTTCTCGCCGGCCAGTCCCCCGGGCAACGCCGTCGTGGGCCGGCGCAACCAGATCGCCGCCTTCTGCTGGCTGCCGAAGGTCTCCTCCGCGCTGGCGAGCACGCGCGCGACCCGGATCAGGCGGTCGGACTGCTCGGGGGTCAGGTTGCCCAGCCGGCGGCGGTTGGCCAGCGTCTTTCTCGGCAGCACGATGCTGTCCATTTCCGCCGAGGTCAGCCGGCCGCTATCCAGGACGAACTGCACCGCCTCGACAGGCAGACCACGGCGCACGAGATGGACGACGTCCATGCCCGGCCGGCTGGGACCGACCACGGCGGCACCTCCGACGATCTCGATCGAACTGACATGGGCCGACATGGAGCCTCCAACGGCGATATGGCCATGATACTTGGTTCATATGGCCACACCAGAACGGAATGCGAGGATTTTCCTACGCCACCGCGGCCATGCTCCCGGTCGTTGCCGGGCTGGTCATGCCCTACCCCAGCAGCCGGCCGATCACCCGCGCGGTGTAGTCGACGACCGGGATGATGCGGCCGTAGTTGATCCGGGTGGGGCCGATGACGCCGATCGCGCCGACGATGCGGTTGGCCTCGTTGCGCGCCGGCGCGACCACCATCGAGATGCCCGACACGCCGAACAGCCCGCTCTCGGCGCCGATGAAGATGCGCACGCCGTCGGACTGGTCGGCCAGGTCGAGCAGACGCAGCATGGTCTCCTGCGTCTCCAGCCGGTCGAACAGCATCTGGATGGTGGAGATGTGCTCGATCTGGGTCACGTCGGCGAGCAGCCGCGACTGGCCGCGCACGATCAGCGAGCCGCCGCGCCCCTCCCCGGTCCAGGTGGCGAGGCCGATCTCCACCACGCCCGCCGAGAGATGATCGAGCTCGGTGCGGTTCTCCGCCATCTCCTCGGTCACGTGGCGGCGCAGTTCCACCAGCGATAGGCCCGAGAGACGCGCGTTGAGGTAGTTGCCAGCCTCGACCAGGGCGGAGGGCGGCAGGCCGGGCGGGGTCTCGATGACGCGGTTCTCGACCTGGCCGTCGGTGCCGACCAGGATCACCAGCGCGCGGCCGGACCCGAGTGCCACGAACTCGATATGCTTGATCAGCCCCTCGCTCTTCGGCGCCAGCACCAGCCCGGCGGCGCACGACAGCCCGGAGAGCATCGTCGAGGCGTCGGAGAGGGTGTCCTGCAGCGAGCGGCCACGCGCCTCCAGCGTGCGCATGATGGTGTCGCGCTCGTCCTCCGACAGGCTGCCGAACTGCAGCAGCCCGTCGACGAACAGGCGCAGGCCCTTGTCGGTCGGCAGCCGGCCGGCGGAGGTGTGCGGCGCGAACAGCAGTCCGGCGTCGGTGAGGTCGGCCATCACGTTGCGTATGGTCGCCGGCGACAGCGGCAGCGGCAGCCGGCGCGACAGGGTGCGGCTGCCGACCGGATCGCCGGTCTCGACATATTGCTCGACGATCTCGCGCAGGATGGCGGCGGAACGCGCATCGAGCCCGGGCGGCAAGGCAGGTCGCTGCGGCAGGCTCCGAACATCCATCACATCATCTCCACAAACATTCCGGGCCGGCCGGGGAGCCGACGATCGCGGGCCTGCCCCTGGCCTGTCCTCGCACCGCGCGCTATGCCCTGCATCCCCTGCCGGGCCTGCCGCAAGGCTCACATAAGACACGGAGACCGACATCATGCGCTCATCCGGCCGCGCCCCCGACGAAATTCGCTCGGTCTCGATCGAGCCCGGCTTCGCCCATCATGCCGAGGGATCGGTGCTGATACGCATGGGCGGCACCGAGGTGCTGTGCGCGGCGAGCGTGGAGCCCCGGGTGCCGCCGTTCCTGCGCAACCAGGGCCTTGGCTGGGTCACGGCGGAATACGGCATGCTGCCGCGCGCCACCCACACCCGCGGCGCGCGCGAAGCGGCGCGCGGCAAGCAGTCCGGCCGCACCCAGGAGATCCAGCGCCTGATCGGCCGTTCCCTGCGCGCCGTGGTGGACCGCAAGGCGCTCGGCGAGATGACCATCACGCTGGACTGCGACGTGCTCAACGCCGACGGCGGCACCCGCTGCGCCTCGATCACCGGCGCCTGGGTGGCGCTCAGCCTCGCCCTGCACAGCCTGGTGCGGCAGCGGGTGATCGCGACGGTGCCGCTGACCGGCCAGGTCGCGGCGATCTCCTGCGGACTGATCGGCGGGACCGGCGCCCCCGGGGAAGGAACCCGCGCGGTTGCCGATCTCGACTATCAAGAGGACAGCAACGCCGCCGCGGACGCGAACTTCGTGTTGACCGAGGGCGGCGGCATCGTCGAGATCCAGGGCACCGCCGAGCACGCGCCGTTCTCCGAGGCGCAGTTTCACGAACTGATGACCCTGGCACGGGGCGGCACCGGGATCCTGTTCGCCGCCCAGAGCGAGGCGGTATCGCGTGCGCTGGAGGGATTTGCCGGCGCATGATCGCCGGGCTTCCCGCGGCCCGCAGGCTCGCGCGCGGCGACAGGCTGGTCATCGCCAGCCACAACCGGGGCAAGCTGGCGGAGTTCGACCTGCTCCTGGCGGGTAGCGGCACCACCCTGCTCAGCGCCGGCACGCTCGGCCTAGCCGAACCGGACGAGACCGAGGACAGCTTCGCCGGCAATGCGCGGTTGAAGGCTCAGCTTGCCGCCGCCGCGTCGGGACTGCCCGCGCTCGCCGACGACTCCGGCTTCTGCCTGCGCGCCCTCGACGGCGCGCCCGGCATCCACTCCGCGCGCTGGGCCGGACCGGACCGGGACTTCGCATCGGCGATGCAGCGCGTGCACGACGCCGTCATGGCCTGTCCCGACCCGTCCGACGCCGCCTGGTTCATATCAGTACTTTGCATAGCCTGGCCCGATGGGCACACCGAGAGCTTCGAGGGGCGTGTCGACGGCATCATGTGCTGGCCGCCGCGCGGAACCAACGGGCACGGCTACGATCCGGTGTTTCAGCCAGAGGGTCACGCGCTCCGCTTCGCCGAGATGACCGACATGGAGAAGAACGCCATCAGCCACCGCGCGCGCTCCTTCGACCTGTTCGCGGCGGCCTGCCTGCCGGATCGGAGCCGTCCCTGACGATCGAGGGCCGCATCGATGCCTCGCCGGATCGCGCTTGTCAATCCTCGCTGCCGACGATCTCACCTAGGGTCCGATGAGACCCCGGGAGCCCGACGATGCCGCGCGGAAGCAAGGACGCCTACACCGACAAGCAGAAACGACAGGCCGAGCACATCGAGGAGAGCTACGAGAAGCGGGGCAGCAGCGAGGCCGAAGCCGAGAGCCGCCCCTGGGCCACTGTCAACAAGCAGACCGGTGGCGGCAGAAGCGGTGCCGGCAGCAAGAAGGGCTCCGGATAGAGTGTGATAAGGTCGATCGTGCTCCACTCGACCGAGGAAGCAGCAGCTTTGTCGGTCGACTGAAATGCTGCTCTTTCCTCAGTCAAGCAGAGCATGATCGAAGTGATCATGCTCTAGCGCCGTCCGGGGACCGGTGCCGCTGCCGGCAGGTCTTCTTCCAGGATGGTGACATGCATCGAGTACGACACCTCACCCTCGTCGTCGTCGCGGTGCAGGGTGCCGATCACCTCCTTGTCCACTGCCACCTCGACCGATAGCCCGGCTCGCAGCGGCTTGACCACATGGATGCGGTCGGAGCCGATCAGGCTGCGCAGGTATGCCTGGACACGGGCGATCTCGGAAGCGGTCACGATAGGGCTCTCCTTCAAAGCGATGCGGTTAGGGGATCGGCTCGATCCGTGCAACCAGCTTGAGCGCCAAACGCGCATGAGGCATGCCTGTTGCCAGGCATGGCGGATTGGATGGATTCATGATCGACAAGCCGGAGCAGGTCAGGCCCGAAGCGGCGGCGACGCTCGAAGCCGCCGCCCACATCTGCCTGCATGCGGTCGTCCGCGTGCCGGAAGACGTCGCCTGATCAACCATCGGGCGAACGACGCGCTGCTCGCCGAGGTCATCCGGGGTGGACGCGTCGAGTCCTGTCATGGCGGCGTCGCCATCGTCGTCGACGGTCGCGGAAGCACCCTGTTCAGCGCCGGCGATGTCGATGCGGCGGAGTTCCCGCGTTCGGCGGTCAAGGCAATGCTCGCGTTGCCGCTCGTCGAGAGTGGAAGCGCCGACCGGCTCGGGCTCGACGATGCCGAACTGGTGCTGGCCTGCGCATCGCATACCGGCGAGGCGCGTCATGTCGCGGCGGTCGTCTCGATGCTGGGCAAGGCGGGGCAGGACGCATCCTGCCTGGAATGCGGTACGCACTGGCCGACCTCGCGGGCAGCGTCGCACGCCCTGGCGGCCCAGGGGGCGACGCCGAGCAGCCTGCACAACAACTGCTCGGGCAAGCATGCGGGCTTCATCTGCCTGGCCTGCGACCGCGGCGAGGCCATCGGTGGCTACGTGCAGCCGCGCCATCCGGTCATGCGCATGGTGACGGCGGCACTCGCCGACCTCACCGGCGCCACGCTCGACGGGCGCAACCGGGCCCTCGATGGCTGCGGCATTCCGACCTACGCGATCCCGCTGCGGGCGCTGGCCACCGGCTTCGCGCGTTTCGGCAGCGGCGAACACCTGGCGCCGGCGCGGGCCCGTGCGGCGGCGCGCCTGCGTGCCGCGGTTGCGGCCGACCCGTTCATGGTCGCCGGCAGCGGCCGGTTCGACACCAGGCTGATGGAGCTGATGGGCGCACAGGTGTTCAGCAAGATCGGAGCGGAAGGCGTTCTTGCCGCCGCATTGCCCGAGCAGGGGCTAGGCATCGCGGTGAAGTGCCGCGACGGCTCCAGCCGTGCGGCGGAGGTCGCGATGGCCACCCTCATCGCGCGCCACCTGGAGTTAAGCACGATCCAGCAGCGCGGGATCCAACCGCTGGTCAATCCGAAGCTGACCAACTGGAACGGCGAGGCGACGGGCGAGATCCGGGCCGGGCTTGGAAGTTGACCCCTCGGAAGCTGAACCCAGTCCCCTCCGGGAACGCCTATCGTCCGGTCTGGATACGCTCCACGAGCTGCTTGACCGTCGGCACGAAGCCATTCGAGTAGAACGGGTCGCTGGCGAAGCGGTAGGCGCTCTGGCCTCCGAACATCAGGTTGTTGTCGACCAGATCGACATCGTCGGCGGCGGCATGGCTGATCGACTGCAGCGTCTTCTGGATGCAGAAGGAGCGCGGGTCCGACTTGCGGCCGTTGCTGTAGTCCGGGCCGTGCTGGCTCCAGTTGGAGAAGCGGCATTCCGACAGGCAGCCCATGCAAGCGACTTGGTCCGCGATGATCTCGGCCGCATGCTCGGGAGTTTCGAATACCAAAGTTGCATCCGGGGTGCGCAGCGCCTCGGTGAAACCCTCCAGCTCCCAGGCCGTGACCCGCGCCAGGTCGGTCGGCGCCAGGTAGACCAGCCGCTTGCGGGCACCGACGCCATACGGCGCCACGTGCACGCTGAGCGGCTCGGTGGAATACGCCACCTGACGCTCCGAGCGCCCGCGCAGGGTGCGCATGAAACTGTTGTTGACCGCCGATGAATAGAAGCCGGTCGGGCTGAACTTGTTGAGGAACACGTCGCCCTTCTGCAGGCGCAGCAGTTGCTGCTTCCAGGCCTCGGGGATCGGGCTCTCCTGGGTCAGCAGCGGGCGGGTGCCGAACTGAAACGCGATCGGGCCGAGGTCGGGATTGTCGATCCAGTCCTCCCACTCTTCGAGCCACCAGACGCCGCCCGCCATGATGATCGGGGTGTCGCCCAATCCGAACAGGCGCATCAGCTTGCGCAGTTCGAGCACACGCTCCAGCGGCGGCTGCGGACGCTCCGGATCCTCGCTGTTGGACAGACCGTTGTGGCCGCCGGCGAGCCAGGGGTCCTCGTAGACCACGCCGCCGAGCAGGCTGGCGGTCTTGTGGTAGGCGCGCTTCCACAGCGCATTGAAGGCACGTGCCGAGGAGACGATCGGGTAGTACGGCACGGCGAAGCGGGCTGCGATCTCCGACAATCGATATGGCATGCCGGCGCCGCAGGTGAGGCCGTTGATCAGACCGCGCGCGCCTTCGAGCACGCCGGTGATGACCCGCTCGGCGGCCCCCATCTCCCAGAGGATGTTGGCATGGATGCGGCCGCGTCCGCCGGCGAACTCGTGGGCGGCGCGCGCCTGCGTGATGCCGCCGTCGATGGCGTATTTCACCAGCTCTTCATGCCGCTCGCGACGGGTGCGGCCATGATAGACCTGCGGGACGATGCGGCCGTGCTCGTCGACGCTGTCGGCGTTGACGATGCTGATCGTGCCGGCGCCGCCGGTTGCCGCCCAGTGGCCGGACGAGACGCCGGTGGACACCGATACTCCCTTGCCGCCCTCAACCAGGGGCAGGACCTCTGCGCCACCCATCCTGATTGCGTTGATCGTCTTCATCACAGCCGTTTACGCTCCGCCTCGCGGGGGGTTCCGAGCTCTCTCGGGCTCGTCGTTCCGGCAGCACCAGTGGCTGCCGGTGGAACCAACCATTCGGTTACAAATCGCAATTGCCGTTAGGCCTCGCAAGACTACGTCCGGCTTTGTTGCAACGATGAGACGTTATTCGACAGTGATTTCGGCATCGACCCGCCGTTCCCGGCTGCCCTTGCCGCCGACACTGTCGCTGATGTCCGCACCGGTCGCCTGATCGACTACACGCATCGACAGCTTCACTTTGCCGCGATCGTCGAGGCCGAGCACCTTCACCTTCACGGCGTCGCCGATGGCCACCACGTCCGAGGTCTTGGCGACGCGCCCCTGGGCCAGCTCGCTGATATGCACGAGGCCGTCCCTGGCGCCCAGGAAGTTCACGAAGGCGCCGAAATCGGCCACCTTCACGACCTTGCCGTTGTAGATCACGCCGATCTCCGGCTCCGCCACGATGCCGCGGATACGGTTGATCGCCTTCTGCGCCTGCTCGTCCGAGCTGGCCGCGATCTTGATGGTGCCATCGTCGCCGATGTCGATCTTGCAGCCCGTGCTCTCGACGATCTCGCGGATCACCTTGCCGCCGGTGCCGATGACGTCGCGGATCTTCTCCTTGGGCACGGTGATCACGGTGATCTTCGGCGCCGTCGCGGACACGCCCGCGCGGCCCTGGGTCAGAGCCTTGGCCATCTCGTCGAGGATGTGCAGCCGACCCTCGCGCGCCTGCTCCAGCGCGATCTTCATGATCTCCGGCGTGATGGAGGTGATCTTGATGTCCATCTGCAGCGAGGTCACGCCCTGCTCGGTGCCGGCGACCTTGAAGTCCATGTCGCCGAGATGGTCCTCGTCGCCCAGGATGTCGGAGAGCACCGCGTAGCCGCGGTCCTCCTTGATCAGGCCCATGGCGATGCCGGCCACCGGACGCTTCAGCGGCACGCCCGCGTCCATCAGCGACAGCGAGGCGCCGCAGACGGTCGCCATCGACGAAGATCCGTTGCTCTCGGTGATCTCACTGACCACCCGCAGCGTGTAGGGGAACACTTCCTTGCCGGGCAGCAAGGGGCGGATGGCACGCCAGGCGAGCTTGCCGTGGCCGATCTCGCGACGCCCGGGAGAGCCCATGCGGCCCGCCTCGCCGACCGAATAGGGCGGGAAGTTGTAGTGCAGCATGAAGTTCGAGCGATACTCGCCCTCCAGCGCGTCGATCACCTGCTCGTCCTGGCCGGTGCCGAGCGTGGTGACCACCAGCGCCTGGGTCTCGCCGCGCGTGAACAGCGAGGAGCCATGCGCACGCGGCAGGATACCGACCTCGGCCATGATCGGCCGCACGGTGCGCAGGTCGCGCCCGTCGATGCGCAGGCCGGTCTCGAGCACGGCGCCGCGCACGATGTCGGCCTCCAGTTCCTTGAGCAGCGGCTTCGCCTTCTCGGCATCGAAGCCCTCGGCCTTCAGTGCATCGGTGACGACCTTCTTGGCCGCGCCGACGCGCTCGTAGCGGGCCTGCTTGACGCGCTCCTGGTAGGCCTCGGCGATGCCGCTGCGGCCCAGGGCATCGATGCGGGACTTCAGCGCGATCTCGTCCGCGGACGGCTCGGCCAAGGTCCAGGGCGCCTTGGCCGCATGCTCGGCGAGCGCGATGATCGCCTGGATCACCGGCTGGAACGCCGCATGGCCGAAGGTGACGGCACCCAGCATCACCTCCTCGGTGAGTTCGGACGCTTCGCTCTCGACCATCAGCACGCCCTCGGCGGTGCCGGCCAGCACCAGGTCGAGCTTGCTCTCCTTGACCTGGTCCAGGGTCGGGTTCATCACGTACTCGCCGTCGATATAGCCGACCCGGCAACCGGCGATCGGACCGAAGAAGGGAACACCCGAAAGGGTCAGCGCGGCCGAGCAGCCGATCATGGCGACGACGGCCGGATCGTTCTCCAGGTCGTGGCTCAGCACGGTGGCGACGACCTGCACCTCGTTGCGGAAGTTGTCCGGGAACAACGGGCGGATCGGGCGGTCGATCAGGCGCGAGTTGAGGATCTCCGCCTCGGAGGGCCGCCCCTCGCGCTTGAAGAAGCCGCCCGGGATCTTGCCGGCGGCGAAAGCCTTTTCCTGGTAGTTCACGGTCAGCGGGAAGAAGTCCTGTCCCGGCTTGACGCTCTTGGCGCCGACCGCGGTGCAGAGCACGATGGTGTCGCCGTAGGAGACCATGACGGCGCCATCGGCCTGGCGCGCGATCTTGCCGGTCTCGAGGACCAGGGTGCGGCCGCCCCAGTCAATTTCCTTGCGGTAGAAGTCGAACATTTTGCTCTCCCGTATACTGTGTGTGTCAGCAGGGCGGGGCCGCGGGCGGATACAGCGTCTCGGACGGCATGGAGCTCTGCTTCGAGCTTGGACCCCCAAACTTGGACCCCATGTGGCCTGAAACGCCGGCTAGTCGCTCTAAACCCTGCGCCGGCATGACGCGAGGAAGCCAGCCGGAGGGACTACGCCCTCCGGCGGCGGATCAACGGCGCAGGCCCAGACGGCCGATCAGGGTTTCGTAGCGGCCCTGGTCCTTGCGCTTCAAATAGTCCAGCAGCCGCCGGCGGCGACCGACGAGCATCAGCAGGCCACGACGCGAGTGGAAATCCTTCGCGTGCGTCTTGAGATGCTCGGTGAGGTTGACGATCCGCTCGCTGAGCAGGGCTACCTGCACTTCTGGCGAACCGGTATCGGCGGGGGCGGTGGCGTAATCGCCGACCAGCGCCGTGCGGCGCTCGGCTGTAATCGACATCGTGATGCTCCGTGGCAAGAGGGATTACAGCAGGCGCTCCGGCCGCAGCCACCCGTCTTCGAGCCTGCAGAGTCCGATCACGCGCCCCCCGTCCATGGCCCGCGCGATGCCCCGTGCGGGGTTCGCGCTGTCAGGGATCCTGCCCATCAGCGTCACCAGGCTTATCGCCTGGCCATGCGAGAGGGTTTCTGCTTCGTTTCCGGTCAAGGCCAGCGCCGGGATGTCGGCCAGCGCGGTCGCGACCGGACGCAAAAGCGCCGGTGAGGCCGCTGCGTTCTCCGCCCCCCCAAGGATTTTGTCCAGGGAAATCGCGTCCTCGATCAGGAACGGGCCGACGCGCAGGCGCCTGAGCGCCGCCACGTGCCCGACCGTCCCGCAGGCGCGGGCCAGGTCGCGGGCAAGACTGCGCATGTAGACGCCCTTGCCAGACTGCACCGCGAAGATGGCGGTGTCATCGTCCACCCGCTCGATCATCTCGAAGCGGTCGATGCGAGCGGGGCGCGGCTCCAGCACCGGCGGACGGCCCTCCCGCGCCATGTCGTAGGCGCGCTCGCCGGACACCTTGATCGCCGAGAAGATCGGCGGCACCTGCATGATGTCGCCCTGGAAGGCAACCAGCCCGGCGGCGATCCGGGCCTCGTCAGGCCGCTCCGCCGAGGTCTCGATCACCTGGCCGTCGGCATCGTCGGTGTCGCGCGCCTCACCGAACCTCAGCGTGAAGTGGTAAAGCTTGGTGCCGTCCATGATGTACGGCACCGTCTTGGTTGCGGCCCCGAACGCCACCGGCAACAACCCGGTCGCAAGCGGATCCAGGGTGCCCCCGTGCCCGGCCTTCTGCGCATCGAAGCCGCGCCGCACCCGATTGACCACGTCTGTGCTGGTGATGCCGGCGGGCTTGTCGACGATGAGCCAGCCATCCAGGGCGCGTCCGCGCTTGCGTCGCATGATGTCGGGAGAACTTTCGGTCGGAAGTTGCGGAGGGCTGCGTTTAGAGCAACGCCCGCCGGACTGAAAGCCGGAAAGCCAGGCACGGGTCGTGCCGCCGTCACGGGGACTCCGCGGCGCTCCCGATCCGGAACCTGCCGCCGTCCCAGTGCAGCCGGTCCGGCGGCGAGAACAGCAGGCCGTCGTCGCGCGACAACCGTTCGTCCGCGTCGCGCCGCCAGCAGGCCTGCAGGCGATAGGCACCGGCCCCGTCGGACCACTCGCCAGCGACGTGCTGGCGCCAGCCGACGCCGGCGACCTCGCTGCTGCCATAGATGTCCAGCATGCCGGCAAGGCCAGCCTCGCCGAGGCGGATCACGGTCGCGTCCGGACAAGGCGCACCCGACGTCACGCCGATGATCCCGGGAGGCCATCCCGACGGCATCGCGCCCAGCAACGAGTTCCAGAACGCCGGATGACCGATCACCAGGTCGCCTGGCCGCGAGGTGGCCAGCACGCCATCCGGCGACAGCGGGCGCAGGTCCTCGACCGGCAGCCCGAGCCGGGCCGGCAGCAGGAGCGTGAACAGCACGCCGTGGATGTGGTGCGAAGACACGGCACTTCGCACTCGAAGCCGGCCGGGGAGCATCGCAGCCCAGGTGGCGGTCTCCGTCTCCAGCCGCGCGATCGGGTGACTATGCGCAGATCGCCTGCCGGCGCTGTCCGAGGAGCGCACCGTCAGCAGGCCGCTGAAGCGTTCCAGCCCTGCCGCGGCAGCCTCCACCCAGCCGCCGAGCGTGGCGGCGGTGATCAGCGTGCCGGCAAGACCGCCGCGATGCAGATGCAGGGCTTCCGAGAGCGCCGCGGCCAGGGCGAGCCGCTCGAGCGAGTCGAAACCGAGACCGCTCTCATCCAGCGCCGTCATGGCGAGCCGTGCGGGTTCGGCATGCGACGGCCATGGACCTCCCGGCCGCAGCAGACGCGCTTCCGCATCGATCAGGTCGGCGATGAACCGCTCCAGCGCCCACGGCGCACGCCACCAGTGCAGCGTATCGACGTGCGCGAGCATCATCGTCGCGGTCAGGTCATCTCGAGGACGCGCTCGCCATCGACCGCGCTGCGGACCTGGTCCCGGCCACCGCGCTTGGCTTCGTAGAGCGCCGTATCCGCCGCCTTGAGCAGGGCATCGATCCCCTCGGTCGACTTGCCGATCATGGCGCAGCCGAGACTGACGGTGATCGCGATCGTCGCGCGCCCGTCAGCTTCCAGGCAGGGGACGTTCGGCAGGGCGATGTCGGATGCCACCACCCCACGGATACGCTCCGCGATCCGAACGGCCTCGGGCAGATCGGTGTCCGGCAGCAGGATCGCGAACTCCTCGCCGCCCATGCGGGCCAGCACGTCGCGGCCGCGCAACTGCGAGCGGCACAGCGTCACGAGGCGTTGAAGCATCAGGTCGCCGCCGGCGTGGCCGAGCCGATCGTTGACCTGCTTGAAGTGGTCTATATCCAACATGATGGCGGAGAGCGGCCGGTTGTCCCGCTTGAGCCGCGCGATCTCGGTTTCGGCGAGGTCGAAGAAGCGGGCACGGTTGGTGGCGCCCGTCAGGTGGTCGGTGGTCAACAGCCGGCGCAGTTCCTCTCCGGTGACATGCCGCTCGGTCACGTCGCGCAGCACGACCGCGAACCCGGTACCTGCAGGATGCTCCTCCATGCCATCCTCCGGAATGGGATCCCGCGTCTCCTGGATGGCGGCGACCATGATCTGGCACCAGTAGCGACTGCCGTCACGTCGCACGCACCAGCATTCGCGTATGCTCCAGCCTTCGCGCATGGCGGCCTGCACCTGCTCGGCCAGAGCATCGACGCGGTCGTCCCCAGGGACGAGAAGGGTCCGAAGGTCGCGTCCCATGATCTCGTCTGTCGGATAGCCGGTCTGCTGCTGGCCGCTCGGGTTCCAGCTGGAAACCCGGCCACCGCTGTCCAGGAAGAACAGCGTGAAATCGTTCACGGCCGCGACCAGGGCTGCGAACATCGCCTCGTTCTGGCGGAGCAGGCGTTCCTGGTCGACCTGCTGCGTCACGTCCTGCAGCACCGCCATCAGGCGCTCGGGGTCCATCTTCAGCAGCGTGCAGGACACCACCCGCGGTCCGGGGCCGCTCTGGCTGACGAAGATCCGGTGCTGCTGGCAGATCGAACCGCTCTTATCGGAGAAGCGCGCCACCAGGTCGCGCAGCTCCGGCGCACAGTCCTCGAGCGCGTCGAACAGGTTGTACAGCATCGGCGTGCGTGTGAGCGGCAGCAGCATCTGCGCGGCGTGAGGATTTATCATCTGCACGTCGCCGTTCATCGCCGTGCGCAGCACGCCGACCGGGCACATGTAGACGAAGCCGAGCAGTGCCTCGTGCTCGGTCTGCAGCCCATCGATGTTCATTGCAGGATGCCCGTCAGCGCTGGATGAGGATGTAGCGGAACTGGCCATCGGGATGCTGCAGCAGGCGAAGCTTCACTGGCGTCGGCCGCATCCGGAAAGTCAGCACGTAGTCCAGCGTAACGTCCAGGACCGGCTCGTCCTCGAAACGCTGGGCGACGAGGAAGTTGTTCATGCAGACGCCGGTGGAAAGGAAGAAGTCCCGGCCCAGCACGCTCTCGCGCGACAAGCCGGCCATCTGGCCTTCGTAGAGGTTGTAACGTGTTGTCCGGCCGGTCCGCTCCAGGCCAACCACTCCGAAAGTCAGCGTATCCAGAAGCGATGCGTCGGCAGCATCGAGTTGAGCGAGCGTGACGTGCGCGAAGTCAGGCAGCGTGACGCCACCGGTTGCCGCTGTATCGGGAATGGTAGAAACGGTTGTGGCTATCGTGTCGGCTATTGTCATCGCAAGTCATTCCTGGCTGAACTCATGGCCTCCCGAGCCATATGCGGCCAGCCTGGCTAATATTGCGTTAAGATGCCGTGGGGCGCGAAAGGCCCTAGAGCAGTCAAGCAGAGCATGATCGAAGTGATCATGCTCTAGTACCTCTCGTCATTGACAGAGACCGCTTTCTTTGAATCGATGGCTGGTCGGTTGTGTGGAGGTCGATTCGGTGTCTT
>JAABUX010001132.1_pt1 | contig 41457 bp, 33 predicted proteins | sample 5561851 | NCBI WGS metagenome assembly JAABUX01 (sample SAMN10711883, study PRJNA513361) | rock metagenome | isolation source: Antarctica rocks | place: Antarctica: Victoria Land, Richard Nunatak red sandstone | collected 2016-01-03 | reverse complement strand
GAAGCTCCTGGACATCGCGAAAACTGAGCGAGAAACGGAAATACAGCCACACTGCATAGCCGATGATTTCGGGTGGAAAGCGAAAGCCTTTGTAATTGGGAGCAAGGATGTTTGTTTTCATGAAGCTGTTCTAGCACATGGTTCAGCTATGCTACCTAGTTGACAATACCGTTGAAGCTTTTGCTCAAAAAAGCAGACTTACCAGATATTCGCTTTCACGATCTGCGTCATAGTTCAGCGACTCTATTATTGAGCGAGGGAGTGCATCCGAAGGTGGTACAAGAGTTGCTCGGTCACAGCAACATCAGCATGACAATGGATGTGTACTCACATGTCCTGCCTGGTATGCAACAAGAAGCCATCGGAAAATTGAATGATGCACTTGGAAAATTTGAGAGCAATGAGGAAAGAAGGAGTATCCAATGAGACGCTGCACTCGTTCCTGTCAAATGGGTATTTCCCCAGAAATGAAAACGCCTCAAGTGGCTTGTAACCTTGCTTGAGACGCTATGCGAGAGTGAGTAGGTGCCGATGGAGAGATACGGCTGGGTCTGTTTTTGGATGTTCCTGCTTGTTCTCTCCGTGCGGCTCCAGGCCACGTTTCATCCGTTGGTGTTCGTGTATTTCCCTCACTTGTTTTTGGGCGTTCCTGTCATGGTTCCTGTCAACTTCCCTGTCAGATGTGGCGGATAGATGACGGAAAGTAAGAGGCATTTTCAAGGAAATGGCAGAAATGTCTGTTAGCTCTGGCGGATAGGTGGCGGATAAAAGTGTTAGCTATGGTGGATAGGATTCACCAGAAAGCGTTGATCTCTAAAATTACCGCCAACTAAAGAAGGCTCTCTTTACAGGAGCCGCAGACCGTCGGAACACGAGGAAAGCATATTCCTAAGCTGTGCTCAATCCGCCATAAATCCGCCATGCTCTTCAAGAAAGCCTTTTCTTATGCTACAATAGCGGTACTTCTAAGCAATGGTAAGTAGCACAAGGAGGCGTAAAGAAGGCGTATGGGAAGGTTGAGCGAGTCGGTCGTAAGACAGCTTATCAAGAGTGGTGAGACGGTGACAGTGGAATTGAAACTCGCTGTTCCGCGACATACTGAGATGGCTGAGCGATTGTGTGGAATGGCAAATGCCCAAGGGGGAGTGGTGATTATGGTTGTGTTGCAGCAAATAAGCTGATCTGTTATAGTGAGTGGAAAAGAGGACTTCCTATGACCGAGCAGCATCCCTTCAAATGGCGTCATTTCCAGGCCGAGATCATTCTCTTGTGCGTGAGATGGTATCTGCGCTATCCGTTGAGTTATCGCCAGCTCGAAGAGATGATGGTGGAGCGTGGTTTGCATGTTGATCATACCACGATTTACCGCTGGGTGCAGCATTATGCTCCGGAACTTGAGCAACGATGTCGCCCTCACCTCAAGACGGCAACGGACTCCTGGCGGGTTGACGAAACCTACATCAAAGTGAAGAAAGAATGGGTCTATCTCTATCGAGCGGTTGATTCTCAAGGGAACACCCTCGATTTCTTCTTCAGTTCAACCCGAGATGCGAAAGCCGCCAAGAGCTTCTTGCTCAAAACGCGCACCGCCTCTCATACGGCTGAGCCACGAGTGATCAACGTCGACAAAAATGCGGCCTATCCCAAAGCGTTCGCGGAACTCAAAGCGGAAGGCCATCTCCCCGAATCGTGTGAATTGCGACAGGTGAAGTATCTTAACAATCTCGTTGAACAAGATCATCGGTTCATCAAACGGTTGACGAAGCTTGGAATGGGCTTTTTCTCCTTCGAGACGGCATGGCGAACTCTACAAGGCTATGAGATCATGAACATGATACGCAAAGGGCAAGTACAAGGAGTGGAGAAGGGAGATGTAGCAGGCCAGAGAACATTGGTTGCCAAGCTGTTTGGAGGAACAGCATAAACTGAACAAGGAGAGAACCTCCTTGCTCATTGTTGTTTGTTTCTTCTTTTTTTGCAACACAACCTATCTGTAGAGCCTGATATAGCTTATCGCACTATCGGCGTAAAATGGTGGGGAGAGGGTGCATATGAACGCGATACTATTGATGGAATACAAACAGCAGCGAAAACACTCTCAGTCGTCCATGAAAACGATCTCATTATCAATAAAATTTGGGTTCGTCATGGTTCTACTGCAATTGCGTCAAAAGCAGTTGATGGATGTGCTGCATCAGGAGAATTTCCAACCTTTGAGCTTGACAACACACGAATTTTGCCACGGTGGATGCATTGGTTGACTAAAACCCGTGAATTTTGGTACGAGTGTGATAACTTATCGCGTGGAACAAGCGGTAAAAACCGAATAAAACCAGAACTTTTTTTAACTATTCAAATTCCTCTTCCCCCCCTCGAAGAGCAACAGCGCATCGTGTCACGCATCGATGAGCTTGCGGCAAAGATTGAGGAGGCGCGAGGGTTGCGACGAGAGGTGATAGAGCTAAACAAAGTGGTTATAGACGTTATCCTTGGCAAAATTCTTGAAGAGAACGTTCATAACACCGAATGGGAATGGAAAGCTTTACCAAATTTTGTAAAGGTAAATCCTTCAAGAGAGCAAGTTGACTATTCTCCTCTCATGCCCGTTTCTTTCGTTCCAATGGCAGCAGTAGACGACAAAGTAGGACGCATCACGGCACAAGAAGTAAAATCTTTTGCCGAGGTTTCTAAGGGCTACAAAATGTTTATGGATGGTGACATAATATTTGCTCGTATTACTCCGTGTATGCAAAATGGTAAGTTTGCCCTTGCAGAGTATTTGATAAATGGTATAGGCTTTGGCTCAACCGAATTTTTCGTTTTAAGACCAGAAGCGAAAATTTTAGGACAATGGCTCCTCCTTATTATTAGACATAAAGACTTTAAAGATGATGCGGAAGCTCATATGAAAGGAACAGCAGGTCAACAAAGAGTTCCACAAAGTTTTCTTATGCAGAAAAAAATTCCTGTCCCACCCTTATTAGAACAACAACGCATCGTCGCCTATCTCTATGATTTACAAACTAAAGTAGACGTGCTCAAACGCATACAGGCAGAGACATCGGCGGAACTCAATGCGCTGTTGCCGTCTGTTCTGGATAAGGCGTTCAAGGGGGAGTTGTGAATATGAGCGATGAGGAGCGGCAAGCGTTGGAGGCAGAGGTTCTCGAACTGGGCGAGAGCCTGTTTGAGGTCGTGCTTGAGGCGAGAGGGGATGAACATAGTGAGGTTGAGGAACGTGAGGAGATACGAGCGGCGACGGACGAGTTTTTTAGTGCGCTGCGGCTGTTGTTGAGGATAAGGTAGTAGTTCAAGAATGAGACTTTCATAAAGAATATTCCCATCATAGAGACTGAAGTGAAGATGATAACAGTCTAAATCCATAGATTGCCGGTCCAGAAACATCTGTTCTAGCTTCGTTCCGCTCTATAATATTGTTATGGAGATAACAATGCTGTATAATAGTGCAATCAATTTAAGATGTTTCCGCAAGCTGTACGAGGATATTAAAATTGAACATGGCGAGTTTTATCCCATTCCACCCATTCCAGTAGTAGGAGATAGTGTTGAATATCAGCAAGGTGGAGGCACAGTGACTGGTAAAGTTATAAGTCGTCATTTCGCCTATCTGAGCAACCAGTGCTGTATCAATCACTATTGTTGTTACAGATTTTTCCGATGATAAAATGGCATCACGCATCAAAATGTAGCCTCAACTTCAGAATTCTACTGTCTTAACCTGAAAAATAGCGTTTTGTTGGACAAGAAAAGAGAGGATTCACTAATGAACATTGCTATTCATTGTTCCTTTGAGATAGATAAAGATATTGCCTTATTAGTATGTGCTATTGTTTTTCTCATGATTGTCGCTCTCATGATTCATTCAATGGCAATAACATATGCAGCTACACCTTCTAAACCGCCGATTATCATAGCCTATTAGTCACTGGAGCAACTTGAATGACTAGCGTGGACCCTCAAATTATCCAACAAATCACCCAAGTTTTAGCAACATATGGAACACCGGCTGGAATAGCAGCAGCACAATTTGTAGGTACTAGCGCAGCACAAGCATTAGGCAGTGATGCAAATAAAACTCTTAAAAACTTATGGGGAAAAATTAAGCATAAATCTATACAAGAAGGAAGTATTGCCGAAGAAGCTATTACGACATTTGAAAGTGACCCAAACACCGCAGAAAACCAACATACACTTGCATTCTTTATTAAGCACTTCTGTAACAACGACCCGGACTTTACTCAGGAAATCACAGAGCTATTCAAACAAGTTCAACATGACTCAAACGCCACACAATTTGTTCAGCACATCTCACATATTGCTCAATTAGGTGCTGGTGGACATAACTTTGGAACAATTACCCAAACATATGGTAGCACCGATTTAACACCACCTGAATATGAGCTTAGAATTGAGTTGAGCGAAGGATCCATAGGTCATCAAGGAATTACATCTTACCCTACTCTTTGCGTCTCTGTTCTAAACACAGGAAAAAAGACTTCTTACATCAGTTCTATACGTTTTGATGTTGACGTTGATGGTAAAGTTAAATTTTTCCAAATGCCTCTTTATGGGATAAGCCAAATGGTCAACAAATTTGGAGAACCTTTACTACCAGGACGTAGTCACAACTTCAACTATATTAAGCGCGACCTCAGTCAAGTTATCAAAGAAAAACAGAAAGTAATATTTCGTGCGGTCGTTGTAAGAGACGAAATTGGTCATTCATATGAAAAAGAATTTACGCCTGAAATGGCTCAAGCAATACTAAATGAATATACACCAGGATATAGCAACTTTGAGTAAGTATTTTGTCGTAACAAGAAGTCAGAGCCATCTGAACCCACTTTTTGTTGCTTCAAGAATGAACCTCATTCTAATCAAAAAATTGTAATTAGGTATCTAGCTCACGAGCCAGCTTCGCTATCTGAGGATTGTACCAAACGTATAAGAGGCTTTCATATTCTTTGTAATCTCTCACAATCATCGTGCCTATGGTACAATGAGCATATAGCCTATTCACTGGCGGGCTCACAGGCAAGGAGGAGAGAGCATGGCCGTCAACCGATCACACCGGAGTGATGGCCTCTACATGACGGAGGAGCAATACCTCGCGTTGGACGATGCCACTGACGGCAAGTATGAACGCCTCAACGGCATGGTCACGATGCTGCGTCCGCCTTCCAGTCTGGAAGGTGTTGATGCGAGCATTCTCGACCTGGCTGGCGGCTCCGATGCTCATGCCGCTCTTTGTATGCGCCTGGGCCTCCTCATCGGCACGCAATTGGAGGACGCGCCATGTCTGGTCTATTCCGGTGATCGGCGGATGAAACTTCCGCAAGGGAATCATCTCTTTCCCGATGTGACCGTCGCCTGTGGGGAAGATACCACCACCCTCCCGGCGAACCCAACCGTCATTATTGAGGTACTCTCTCCGGCTACCGAGAAGCGTGACCAAACCGCGAAGCTGACGGCCTATAAGACGCTCCCCTCAGTGCAGGAATACCTGTTGGTTGGCAGTGAGGCTCAGGAAATCATCATCCACCGACGCGAGAGTAACTGGCGACCCTACCACTTTCAGAGCGGCGACGTGGTGGAACTCAAAAGCATCGGCGTGAACTTCACCTTTGATGCAGTCTATCGTCGTATTCCTCTGTAGTCGCTCATGTACTCCATAGAGGACACAGAGGCTGACGAAAAACATTTCCCTTATCTTTTCTAAAGGGCCAATGTTGTGAGATATAAATACCAAACGAAACAGGAATGCTTGCAAGTATTCCTGTTTTTGTACTATAACTCATTTCATAACAGATCTATCATAAACGAGGGGATTACGTTGTATGGGACTCAAGGAACAGGTACAAGCGGCTGCGGAGGCGGTGCTGATGGAGACGCCGAACGGGTTGACGGGCGAGGCCCTCACAGGACTCGTTGCGAAACAGGTAAAACGGCAGATACCCATGGGGCAGGTGGCGTCGGCTCTGCGCGAGCGACCACAACGCTTCGTGGAGGGCGAGGGAGGACGCTGGCGACTCCGTGTGCAAGAGGTACTGTCCCTTCCCGATGAACCGTCCCTCGCACCCTTCCCTAATTCGCCTGTCGCATCAGCTTCGCAGAGCCTCAAAGGCGGCTGCTATGTTATTTTCGATCTTGAGGCGACACATCAGGATGCGACGTCACCTGCAACCGAGATTATTCAGATTGCGGCAGAGCGCTTCGTCGATGGCCGAGCGCAGCCCATGTGGAATAGCTTCGCCAAGCCGCTCATTCCCATTCCCGAATACATTATCCAGTTGACCAAGATCTTTAACGAGGATGTCTGTAGCGCACCGCCCATCGGCGAGGTCTTGCGTGACTTCTTTGCCTACGTCGGAGACCTGCCCCTGATTGCTCATAACGGTGCAAGCTATGATGGCCCTCTGCTCCGCACGACCTGCGAACGGCTGAATTTGCCTCTGCCCGCGACATTTCTGGTGCTGGATACGTTGCCGCTTGCGCGTGTGCTGCTTCCCAGTGAGGCTTCGCATACCGTCGGCTCCCTCGCACAACGCTACGGATGTGCGCGCGAGGATGCTCACCGCGCCGACGCGGATGTCGAGATGCTAGCAGGAGTTGTACACGGCCTGGAACGAGAATTTCAGAGTGGACCAGATGGAGCCGCCGTGTATGAATTGCTTCGTCTCGCCCGTGACCCCTGGGTCGAGCTACTCACTCCACCTGCACAACCTGCGTTGCTACCAGACATTCTCGCCACCTTTGGAGCCAATATCGTGCCGCTTTTGTCGGAACCGGAACGTGTATCCTCAACAGCGGGTCCGCTCGATGCCAGCGTCGTCAAAGCGGCCTTTGCACGCTCAAAACAGCTGGGACGCACAAGGCGCGATGCCCAGTTGGAGATGTCACATGTGTGCGCCGAGACGCTGCGTACAGGTGGCTATGCCGTCATCGAAGCTGGAACGGGGACAGGCAAAAGTCAAGGGTATCTTGTACCAGCAGCATTATATGCACGCGCTACTGGTCATCCCGTTGCGGTCTCGACATTTACCCGTGTGCTCCAGGCACAACTGGTCGAGCGCGAACTGCCTTTTGTACAACAACTCGTTCCCGATATGACCTTCTGCCAGTTACAGGGACGTGCCAACTACCTCTCGCTCTCGCGCCTCGCTGAAGAGGTCGAAGACGCGCTCTCGATAGAGCAACTTTCACCATCGCTCCCCGCGCCACGTGCATGGATGCTTGCAGCTCTTGTGCGCTTCGCCGCCACAAGTATGCACGGCAACCTGGACGAACTGGGACTCACGCCATACTCCTTCGAGGACTTTCTAGGAGCCGAGGGCAGCGTGTTCCAGGTACTTGCCAGCGTGCGTGCCAGTCGAGATGATCGTCCCAGCGCGGGTGTTCCCGATTTCTACCAGCGCGCCCGTGAAAATGCCGAACGCGCCGACCTTATAGTCGTCAATCACGCGCTGTTGCTCAACGCGAGCCTCGATGAGAGTGCTGAGGACGTGCCATTCGCAGAATCGGTCATCTGTGATGAGGCGCATAACCTGGAAGATGCGGCCACCAGTGCGCTTGAGCAGCGGGTCGAGGAGCGTGTGCTTCGTCGTCTATTGCGTGCCATCTATGACCCCCACACAGCAAGCGGTCTGGTGCGAGAGTGTCGCCGCAAACTGAACCTGTCCGCGACTGATCCGACGCTCATAGCCATGATGCGAGCAGTAGATGATGCACAGGCCGCACTCGAAAGTGTCGCAACGCAACTCAACCGCTATGTGGCAAATCAGACGGTTGTCGCACGCTCCGACCTGGAACGCTACGGTGTGCGCGTGCGTCTCGACAAGGAAGCGCTCTCTGCTGCTGGTGGTCCCGCGCTGCAATCCGCCGAACGATCGCTCGGCAACGCACTTTCAGCACTTCGCATCGCCCTCGATACGCTCATCGAGACCATGCATGAACAAGAAGGACAAGGAGGGCCAGGGACACAGGCAGGACGAGAGACAAGGCGCGTCCGTCGGATGATGCGATTGGCGCGTTCGCTCTCGCGTGACCTGAAACGGGTTGGCGACTCCTACTCCTGGTTCTGGTCGTTTCGCAACACAAGTAACTATGTACGCGTCGTAGAACTGGGCAAGCTCGAAGCCGTCGTAGGGGGTAGGGAAGGTAGGGGAAGTGGAGAAAGTGGAGAAAGTGGAGAAAGTGAGGCAAAAGGCAAGCGAGCGAGCGTGGTACGCGCTCAAGTCACGCTCAGTGCGGTGCCAATCAACGTCGGCCCTCTGCTCTGGGAACGCATGTGGTCACGACTCGACTCCGCCATTTGCACCTCGGCGACACTCACCGTCTACGGGCAAGGCTTCGACTTCTTCCTCAGCCGCGTCGGCCTGGAACAGCAGCGCGTAGCGCGTGCGGAAGGCATCAATGGAACAACGCAGACGAAAACGCTCGTGACGCGGGAACTACCACCTGCGTTTCGCTATCAAGAGCAGGCTCTGTTCATGCTGCCAAATGACCTACCCGCGCCACGTGATAGCGACTTGAAACGCAACTTTCCCGAAGCGGTGGCTGAGTTGCTCCACCGCTTTATCCCCTTCTTCGGTGGCAAGACACTCGCGTTATTTACCGCCAACTCGCGGCGCGATCTCGTCTTCGAACGCCTCGCCAATCCACTTGCCGAGCGTGGCTTTCCCGTGTTACGCCAGGGACAGGGGAGCTTACAGCGACTCCTTGACGACTTCCGAACACGCGAGGAAAGTTCTCTGCTCGGTTCACGTTCGCTCTGGGAAGGCGTAGACGTTCCAGGCTCGTCGCTCTCGTATGTCTTTCTGGAGAAATTACCCTATCCCAGCCTCGGTGATCCCGTTGAGGCGGCACGTATGACCGCGATTGAGAATGCGGGTGGCAATGCCTTCTACGGCTACCTGTTGCCAAAAATGATTATCGTCCTCAAACAGGGCTTTGGTCGCCTGATACGCGCCACGGGGGATAGAGGCGCAGCGATACTGCTGGACAAGCGACTCCGGAGCTCACTCTACCGCACCGAGGTGTTGCGCTCGTTGCCTGACCCAACCATCGGCTACGAATCGGAGGGAGACCTCTTCCGGCGAATCGCAGAATGGATGCATCAAGACGTTGACCCCGACGATCTACCCACACGAACGGTTTCCGATCTGCAACGAGTGCTGAACGAGCAACAATTGTCCACGACGTATGTGAGCGAAGCCGATTTCGAGCAAGTCGCAAAGCCGCGCCTACTCATGGTGCAAGAAGCGATATGGAAACAGTCCACCTTTCGCGTCGGTCAGGAAGAGATGATGCGTGATGTCTTCGCTGGAAAAGACGTGCTGACGCTGTTGCCGACAGGTGCGGGAAAGAGCCGTACCTATCAACTTCCCGCGCTGATTCGCCCCGGATTGACACTCGTCATCTCACCACTGATCGCCCTGATACGGGACCAGGTAGAGAAGTTACGCGAAGTGCCGGGGATGACCTGTGTCGCCGCGCTCGTCTCTGGTATGGACGCCGCCAGTCAGGAAGAGGTGCTGCGACACGCGGCGCAGGGACGGATCAAGCTGCTCTATGTCTCGCCGGAGCGGCTGCGCGACCCGCGTTTTCGTGCCTATATGCCTGCACTCCCGTTGGTGCAACTGGTCGTCGATGAGGCGCACTGCATCTCCACCTGGGGGCACGACTTCCGCCCCGACTTCCTTGACATTGCCAACCTGCTTCCCACTCGTGCGGATGGGAGAACCTTACCCGTTCATGCACTGACCGCGACGGCAACGCGACAGGTGCAGGACGAGATAACTGCAATTCTTGGCATGGGACAGCAAGGACGTGAACTCGTGGTGCGAACAGGCGACTTCGTGCGTGATAACCTCATCTTTCGTGTTTATCCGGTGGCCAGACGTGATGAGCGCGATATGCTGGCATTGGGTATCGTGCATCAACTGGTGCAGAATACAGAGCGTGGAGGTTCCGGCATCGTCTATGTCGCCACGCGCAAGGCGGCGACCCAATTCGCGCGTCTGCTTCGTCATCGCAACATCGCGGCGCAAGCCTATCATGGAGGTCTCCCAACACCGGAGCGTCATCTGATTCAAGAGCGATTTATGCAGGGCGAACTCGATGTTGTGGTTGCCACAACCGCCTTTGGTATGGGAGTCGATAAGGCCGAGATTCGCTTCGTCCTGCACTATGACCACCCTTCGAGCCTGGAAGCGTATGCACAGGAGGCAGGGCGAGCCGGAAGAGATGGGAATGAGGCGTATGCAATCCTGCTTTCACATGTGCAAACGCAGAGTACTGAACGTTTTATCGCACGCCAGGGCATTCCTGATACACGCGTCCTGCGTGCCTATCAACACGCTCTCCTTGCCACAGATGACGAAGACTCCTCATCCGTGCGACTCGCCGATGGGACGATCTTGTGTGACCCCGATGCGCTGGCGAACCTCGCCCACATCGAACCGACACAGGCACGTGTGCTCCTCTTCTCATTCGAGGAGGCGGGGCTGGTGCAACGTGGACCCGATTGTACTCTTGAGGCAACGATACTGCTCAATCAGCCCGTATCAACGGTACTGGCAACGATAGCGAATGATGAGGAACGGACACGAGCGGCCTCGCTGTTCGAATCCCTCAGTGCCACACAAGATATGCAGGTCTCCTACCGTGCCGCGCAGGTCTACGAACAAACGGGCATCGACCCGCGCACCGTTGATGCTTTGCTCGTCAAGCTGGCGGAGCGTGACCTGCTATTATATCGTGCCTACCATCGAGGTATCACCCTGACGTTGAGCGAGCAACTTACCCAGCAAGGCAAGCTAGAGGCCATTGAACAACGCTTCGCTAATCGCTACGCACGCTTCGAGGAGCGACTGAACACGATGCTTGACTACATCAAATTGCGTCCGGGGAACCATCACTGTCGTAGTGCCGCCCTCATCAACTATCTCACGGGTCGTGACGATGCACCCTTATGTGGGAAGTGCGACCTGTGTAGCCCTACCAGTCAGCATCTGCCCTGGGATCCCGGTATCCGTCTCTATGGTGAGCCACTCGCCGTCGACCTGCGCCTGTCCATCCTCGGTGCGGTCCGTGACCACAACGGCATTTTCGCACCACGCACGATTGAGAAGATGTTGTTAGGCATTCCGCAAACCAACTATCAGGGAAAGGTCTTTCTGCTTTCGGCGTCGGCTCGTGCATCCGACCACTTCGGTGACTTGGACGGGATGGGCGCGAAACCGGAGCGCGTGCAGCGTACCATCTCCGCTCTGACGGAGGGTGGCTATCTGCAACTGAACGAGCGCACTCTTCCCAGCAACGGCACGAAGTACACAGCAATTGCATTGACACAACGCGGACGTGATGCCCTGGCGGGCGGTGTCGAACTCCCGGAATATCGAGAGATTGAGGTGAAGCTGTGAGCAATACTGGGGATATGACCGACGAGTTATCGCAACTCATGAACGAGGCCGTTGCCCGTCTCTCATCGACGCGACGAACATTTACCGAACGTGAGGCCCTGATCGAGATATGGAACGCGGGCTACGAAGTGTCGATTCAATCGGATCCACGTTTTGTACTGGCACAAGAGCAAGGCAAGCAGCCGAGCCACTGGCGGTTGAGCAGTCACACGCTCGCTAACAATCGCTTGCTTCACGACCTGCTCACAGACATATGGGATGGTCGCGACCTGGACATACACCTCGCAGAACTGGACACAGCAGAGCAGACAAAAGAGACAGAGGAGCAAACTCCGCACTACGTCTATTGTCCGCTCGACTCACGACTCGTGCTGAACAAACAGGGTGTTCTCGAACTGCGAGAACAGGAACGCAATATCGCCGTACCGCGCCACGTTCAGACAACGCTCGACACACTCGAAGAGCACCTGCTCACGCGATGGCGAGAAGCAGGAGAATCAGGGGGTGGAGTCCCCTGGACACTTCGCACCATCATCGAGGAACTACAACAACTCGGCTGGCGGAATGAAGGCATGAGAAATGCACACCTCTACGTACGTGCATGGCTCTTGCGCTGGCCCGCAGTCGTGCGTGTTGGTCAGGACTACTGGATGCTTGCCGATGCGCTTCCACAGGAAATACAACGGACACGCCTGGGTGTGCTGCCTGTCTACGTCCCTCGTGGGCAAGAAGCAACGACCTGGACAGATGGCACAGGTGAAGAATATGTTTCCCCCACGATACAAAGAACTTTGCGCGAACATTCAGGCAACACGGGCGAGAATTCGGTCCTCGTGAGAGGAGAAGCAACGGCGATGCGTGCCACCTGGTCGCTACGCCTACGAACGGCTCACCTACTGGAAGGATTTCTACCCATTCCGGCACGAGCGCGAATTGCCTCACCACTTCCTGTCCCTGGGGAACAAATACAGACTCTACTACGAGGGGTCTGGTTCGACGACAACACGCACTTCTGGCTCTGGCTCAACCGCGTGAAGCAGCATTTTCACGGTCCCATGCTTGCAGATAAGCTCGCTTGGCAAGCGGCGGGAGATATCGTGCAGATCGAATGGGAACAGGATGTCGTTGTTTTTCGCGTTACCGGACATGATGACGAGGTAGAAAACGAAGAGTCGCGCCTTGTAGACCTCGACGCCCTCTCGACGCTTCGAGGTGGCATGGGTGAGTCTTATCGCCGTTCCCTGCAAGAAATTTTGTCAGAGCAACCAGAGGGACTTCCCTTTGCATCGATCCTCACAGCCTTACGCGAACGCCAACATCATGAAGTTCATCGGGGAACCATTCATGCGCTCCTCTCCAATGGCGGCTTCGTACAAAAAGAGCGACGCTGGTTTGCCGCGCCAGATACCACTATAGGTGCGCGTTCCCTACGAAACGCCTTGATCGAAACCCTCGTGCTACAAGAGCAGGAGAAACAAGGGAATGCAGGTGTTGTGGATGCCACGACGTCTGCAAAAATACGTGTGAAAGTAATACGCACGCGATTGACGGAGATTGTGGAGAGGCTTCAACGAGATATGTGAGTATCGCGGCGGATTGGCTGATAGGATGAGGAAAAGGTGTAAGAATGGACATTCACGAAGAAGTGCCCAGTATATACAGTATATTCTGAATGATCTCCAGATTGTTTTCCAAGACCTCTCGTCATATAATCATCACAACGAAAGGAACTTTGTGTAGTGTGAGAGTACAACCTTCATTCTGAATCAGGCAAACGCTTATTTTTGTTCTGAATGGTCTTGGCCTATTGCTCTTCAACATCAAGGCCAGAAGAGTAAGTCTATGCTCCCTGAACACAATCATAATCAGCCTCAACAGAATACCAAACCACAGCCTAGCAAGTCTGCCATTCATTCTCTCATCAACATCTTCGTAGGTTTCGCAATACTTCTTGGTGTGATAGTCATGGTTGGTTGGATAGGCGATCTCATTGGCATTGTCTATCAAGATATCAACAACTATATGAACCAAGTATTCTTGCCTGCATTCTGGCAGTTCTGTACCTTCGTCGGCACAAATCCAACAGCAATCGGGTTTGTGGCATTACTCGGCTTATTGATTACTTCTTTTAGTTACCTCGATAGCGGGAAAAAGAAGGACTGATTCAACCGTTTTTGCAGAATAGAGGTGTGCCTAAAAGCACAAAGGCTACACCTCTCGGGTCTTGCGTCAAAGAGTTGCTATCATACCGTCGGCTTGCTAGCTTTAGCTGGTAATAGTGATGACCTCATTCGTTACTGTTAGAGACTTCATCACCCTATCACTCACATCCGTCACTTTTTCTCTATTAAGACCGACGTAATAACACTATAGTAGCCAAAGGCGCTCATAATTTTTATCAGCTTCATCGCCCAAATCTGTTTCGTAATACTGATTATAGTTTTTGTCGTATACGTCTGAATCACTAACGCTTTCTATGTCTAAAGAAGAACCTCTCTTTCTTATGCCAGTTGTCCCTTCAATCATCATCTGGGCGTAATCTATTTCCTCATCCTTATCACTATCTTCCTCTACTGTTTCTAGCGGCATGACTTGCATATGTGAACAGGCATGCCTATAAGAAATATAAAAGGCGTATACGGGCACTCATCTCATCACTTCTCTCTGCACATACCCACTGCTTCCAGCTCAAGGAACGCTCTAAGCAACGTAGATGCACTATACTCTCATTACGATGAACAACAACGTCTCATCAGACATGATGAACGCATCAGTGTTCTGGGGAAAACGATGCCAAAGGAAGGCCATGCACATCGACACACTGTACCGGCACTCTCGTTCCCATCTGCTTACGGGGCGTGTTTGGGAGGAAGAGGCGGCCAATGGACAAAGAGTGGGGCGTGGCAAGATCCAACTAGTGGCCGGTGGGGACAGACGCAACTTTCGCCGCTCCTGGTCACCTTGCTCTCGGAGGTGAATTTCACAGCGGAATCGAACATATAAGACCTCCCTTCGATCTCGATGTCATCATTTCGAGACGTTCTAAAGGAGACACCTAATTTGTGGTGATAATTTGGAGCCGCATCTTCATCCTCTCATTCATGAGTCTCATGCCTCCCCTGATAAAACGATTCATTCATGCCGGTACAAGCCTGAAGATAATACCCATTTTTCAGGTATTCCTCTTCTCTCCTTGGCCAACCTGCACCATACCTACTCGTCTCTTTCACGTATTGCTGCGTTAAGAATCATAGCCTTTATCGTCACTTGTTGTGATAAGATCACTGCCTGATCATCGAGACGGTGCTGTGCTTCCTCAATCAACATATGCTGAGCACGGCGTTTTCTGTCATCCTGGCTATCCCAGGTGTCGCAGTTGAACCAGCCAACGAGGTACAACCCGTGCTGGCAGTGGTTATTCCGGAGATAGCGATCCACGAGCTGCGTTTGCATGGCCGTCATGAGCTCTGGATTCCAGCAACCCTTGACTTCGATGATGAGCGAGAGTCGTTCGTCTATTTCCTCTCGCGTCTTGCGCACCACGGCATCAATGCGGATATCGATGCGCTCATCCGACCGGATGACGACTTCACGATTGGCGATGATTCCCCAGGACCCGAGATCTGCTTGAAGATATCTTTTGACGTAGTCGGAGAATTCATTTTCATCAATCGGTCGATAGGTAAACTCACGTCGTCGGCGTCTTGTAGCTGTCGGCGTTTCAGACAGGGTGATAGGAAGACGATCCCACACATCTCTCCACGCGGGTGTCTCATCGCTGAAGGTTGCTTCCAGGCGTCGCAGGGACTCGATCACTACCTCGAGCAGTTGCTCTGCGTTCTGGACAAGGCGCAGACGGGTATCAGATATAACTTTCATGAGGTTTGCTGGACTGTAGGGGAGCCATGTTCGGCGGCGTGCGAGTGTTTGCGCTTGCAGTAATATCCACTGCATCCGAGCCCGCTCCTGCTCTACAGCTTGGCTAGCTATGCACTCGAGGGCATGGCATGCCTCTTTCGTTCCTCGTTCTTTGAGCTGTTGCAAGAGCCTCTCTCTCCATGTCGAGACGTCATCCCCTTCTCCTTTGATGAAACCCGTTCGATGGTTAGGTGGCTGAGCAGGTGGATACTGTTGAGCCATCCACAGGTAGAGGTCCGCCAGTTGCTCCTCTGAGAGTTGTTGCGCATTCCAATCAGACCGATAAGCGATGCTCCCGATAAGCTGGGTACCGAACGCGGGGTCGGACTTGATCGCAGGCCAGACCGCGGACCAGCCAGCGTCGTCAGCGAATCGAACGAGTGCGAGCACTGCGGCCAACGCTCGCTGCCGCTCACGTTGATCTGCAGGCAATGGCAGCGTAAGCAGCGATTCAGCTTGCACTTTCGCCGCCTCCACACGATACTTCAACAAGATGCTCAGCAAACTGCCCGAGCACTCCGGCGCTAAATTGCGGTCGCTAGCCTTTGCAAGCAGCGCAGCCGCCAGAGTAGTATCCCATGCCTCCTCCACATTGCGGAGAAGGTTCCAATAGGTAGAGGTGCAGTTCCATTGTTCTTTCTCTAACAGGCGGATGATTCCGGCAACGAGCTCGACAGGGGCGTAGTGATGGACGGCCGCGACCAACCTGCGATGTGCTAAACTGTTACTCTCATCGCCGGGTGCATCTGGCAGAAGCAAACCGGAGGTGAGTATGACCGGCACCAGCCGTTCCCACGCCTCTGTGGAAAGTGTCGCGAGAACATCGGGCTCCTTCTGAAGCACCAGGTAGAGTGCCTGGTAGCTGGACAGCGCGAAGTTATGGTGGTAGTGCATCACATTAAGGTTCGACCAGACCTTAGGATCTGGTCCTTCTTCCCGGAGGCACTGCTTCGCCGCCTCCACCATTCTCATCTTCAGGGATTCCTCGAGTATGTACCACGCGCGATATGCCGTCAGGTCTACCTTCACATTTCCCGGAAATTCGCTGTTTGACATGCTCATCATGCGTTGCGTGATAGATGACCAAGCCACATAATTACCGTACTCAAAGGCGCTCAGCTGGGTTTCGATGGGCTCGAAAGGCAGAGTAGTTCGCGGAGATGGCGGCTGATCTGGCTCCAGTGGCAGTTCTGCCTGCTGCCGCTCAAGCCAGTCCCGCTTCATCTGCACTGCCTCAGCTGAGCTGAGCGGAATCGGACGGAATATCCAGGCAACTTCATCGGCCAAGAAGGGAAGGCACTCGCTCGCTTCGAGCATAGTTTGCACTTGAGCAGGATCGTCACTGTCAATCAATCGCCCCATCAGGCGTGCCACCAACTGTTGTGTAGCTTTCTCCTGCGTATTGGCAAGGGTAGTGATGAGCCAGGAGAGATCTCTGGATAGGAGGAGCGGTGGCCTGGCAACGTACCAGACCATTGAATCGCTCGTGTACGGCGCAAGGAGGGGGAGCAAGGCTTCGAGCAGCCGATGCCGTGTCTCGTCATCGTCTAGCCATCTGGCTGTTTCTTGCTCGGTAGGAGTAAGGCCAAAGATCAGGCCGGACTGCAGCAGGCGTGAGAGGACGAGGTGAGCAACAGCGGCTATAACGCTTGGTTCATTCAGATGCTCCAAGGCAAGACGGATGATGGCATCGGCCAATGGCTTGAATTCGCCCGCCAGTCCTTGCATAGTAACCGTAGGCGGATGCTGTTCTACCCATCGTACGGCCACGGGCAGGTCCGCTCGTTCCAGGTGGGGGACGACCTCTGAAAAGAGAAAGACACGATAGGCACCGAAGAAGTCCTCCCGCCTAGGAGGGGTGAGTGCGGTGAACAGTTCTTCTGCGGTCACATGGACAGGCCAGACCGCGTGAAGACTGTGCCCTTTTAACTCGTCATCTGGGTCATCGTCATTCTCCCCGAGGGCCAGCGGTTTGAGTCTGGCCTTAGAGGCATCATCCCCGATCTGCGCCACGGCCTGCGCGGCCGCTTCTCGCACGAGGCGCGTTTCGGAGGGATCCAAGACAAGGACGACAAGCTCGGGTGAGAGCGTCTGCTGGTAACACGCTTCTGCGATCTCGATCGCCACGACCCTTCTGGTGACACCGTGAGCCCGGTCATTGATCACCGAGGCGAGTTGTGCGCCGAGGCCAGGATGGAGCAGCTTGCCATACTGCTGCCCCAGGTTCAGGTTCACGTTCCACAGGCGTTCCTCGGGCTCCAGGGCAAGCAAGGCAGCGACGAGATTCGCTCGGTCCTGCTCGCTGGCTGTTGCCACATCGCTTTGCAGGAGGACCTCCGCATCGGTTTCCATGATCGCTCTAAACACCGTGGGCTGCATTGTGGCGAGCCAGGCCGCTGTTTCGTGCAACTGTGGAATCAGCCTGCGTTCACTTGCATCGGCATGTAAAAGCAGCGTCATGATTTGCGGCAATGAGAGCTGGTGGTTCGAAAGATAGCGCGCTGCCAAAAACTCGGCGTAGGTTCGATGCGCCCATTCCCTCCGATCTGGCCCGCGCGAGGAAAACAGGGCTGTGGAGCTGGCCTCAGTGAGCAGCGTCTCGCTCACCGACAGCGGGTTCCCGTCGGCATCTTCTGTTCCACCGCTACATTCATAGAGCTGCAGACTTCCCACAGGTACGTCACCAAGATCAACGCCAATCCACACTTCACTGCGGTTGGCAAAGACCATCAGGTACGCCAGGCGCGTTGCGGCGGCCAAGCGTTGCCGAGCCGTGAAGTTCCCGGTGAAGTGAGCACTCCGCCGACTAGGGCTCACCTCCTGGCACAGGATGCGGCACCCTTCCTCGTAGAGGGCTTGTTGTGTCGAAGGGAACGTGCCGTGTTCGCGGTACAAATTGAGGAGGAAGTGGAGGGTGATCGGTCTATTTGCAAGAGGGACAGCTGCTTTGCGGTCAACCTCTTCCAGGAAGTGGTCAGCATCCAATCCATATGCAATGGCGGCAACGCGAACATCGTCTCTCCGCAAGGGGGCCAGTCGAAAAGCTCGCACGCTCGCACTACCCCAGAGTTCCCGCAACTGATCTTCCAGGTGGGTCGGCCACTCTGCCGTTCGGCATGTGATGCGCAAGCAGAGACGCGCGAGATGATCGCGGTAGCGGGCGAATTCGCCCGAAAGGTAGCTCACGAGGGTATGGATCGACAAGAGCCCCTCATCCAGGCCATCGAGGAAAAGATACAAGCGGTGTGTCCCACGCAACCATTCCTGGAATGTGGCATTGTCGAAGAGGGCCCGTGAGAGCATGCTCTGCTCCTGGTACGCGCTGAAATCGCACCAGAACACCGCTTCACCCAGGCGGTCGCGAGTAAATGTGTGCTGCTGGGTCAATTCCCGCGATTTCCCCAGCCCAGGTTCGCCCAGGAGGATCAGGCATGGGATAGGAGCGAGTTCTTCTAACGGTATGAGATTGTCGCCAAAGAATTGATTGGCCGATTCTGCCTCTGGCCTGTAGAGATACCCTCCATCGCGGAGTTCAATGGAGACCTCTCTTGGATACCAGAAGCGTTTCCAGGGATACACGTGATCGGGCATACTAGCACTCCTGCTCTTGCACTCCCACCTTGCACGAACGTTGCACAAGGAGTATGGTATTCACCAAGTCAGCCTGCTGCTTCCAGAGAGACGGAAGCAGCTGTTCCTTCCTAGGAGTTCAATGATGATGCTCACTTGTTTTCGTATTGCTGTGCATTGTATCGATTCTCCTGTCCTGCGCAAAACGTGGACAAGTGTTTCATACTCGTGCGTGATACCAACGCCACCTCTTCTGTTCACTTCGGCTGATCCCTTCTAGGACGGGCGGCCCCCTTTCAACAGTAGGTTTTTGAGAAAAGGGAAAAAAGGAACGACAAGACAAACCAATCTGTTACGATAGAAAGAGCCTCAAAACTTTCGTCGTCTTAGGAGGAGCGTCATGCCTACCTAGAACCCATTATCGCAATGGGGAGAAACCATGTCAATAGCCTTTCCCATGTTGAGTCGTCCGCAAGCCACCGTTTTAGCTCTGTGGAGCTATGGAATGGTGGTCGCGAAGTCGTGTGACATCACCACCGCCTGTGCGGCACTTGCTCTGCAAAAGGGATAGTCTGAAAGCTGCTTGACCCAAAGCTTACGCGAATGGTGTTACGATGCCAACGCCAATCCCTAGCAGTGACGACGTGTTGTGCGCCGTTGTTTGCCTGGGTGCTGTGAGGTTCCCTCCCCCACTTTTGTGGATCATCCGCACTTCCTAAATTAAGTTGCGATTGCCCTGGAGTTTATCCAAACATATGCAAGATAGAGTAAGTCAGCATGATATAATACTGCGCATGGATGAAGAAAAAGAAATGGTTCTTTAATGGTAGGAAATACCGTTATAAAATCTATTTCGATTTTCTTATGTAAATGTAGTGTCGACATGGCGCGTCGCAGAAGAAATATTCTTAGTGACAGAAAATGACTTTTGGGGTAGTGTGACTGGGTTATCGAAAAAATCTTTGCTTGTATCACTCAATGTCGATGGTTGAATAAAGACTATGAAGGGCTTACGCTGAGCAGTGAAGCGATGATTTATATCCCTTTGACTCATTTAATGATCCGTCGGCTGGCTGCTGTATAACCTTTTCAAACAGCCGCCTAGTGATTCCTTCAGACACCTTAGTGCGCAAGAAATCACTAGGCAAATGATGGCACAGGGATATGAAACAAACAGTGGAAATCCAGAACGTTATATGAGTAGAGTTTTGCATACATATCCCCATCTTTTTGAGAAGTTGACAGGAGGATGTTGGCATTTTTCGTCTCACTATTCCAATTTTCAGTCATATGAACACTACGCATAGATGACAGGAGGAAGGACCATAGAGCAATGATTGCACGACTAGATCGCTCACGCATGAGCGTCGAAGACTATCTGCGACTTGACCATGAGAGTACAGGGGAACGCTACGAGTATATTGATGGCTATGCCTATATGTTGGCGGGCGGCACTGCTGACCATGCCAAAATATGTGCGAACATGATACGTGAGTTAAGTGTTGCACTACAAAACAGTGCTTGCAGTGTCTATACCTCAGACTTGAAGATGCGCCTCTCTGAAAAACGCTATGTCTATCCCGATATCTCTGTCAGTTGTGATGCACGCGATGGAGGAACAAGAGACTTCTTACAATTTCCACGACTCGTTGTTGAGGTGCTTTCTCAGAGTACGGCAGCGTATGACCGAAGCCAGAAATTTGACTATTATCGGGCCTGTCCCACGATTGAGGAATATGTCCTGGTAGAGACGCAACGGCGAGCCGTGGATGTGTATCGGCGCGCCAAGAAAGACCTGTGGACCCTGCACTTTTTCCGCTCCAGCGACCTCATAGAACTTACGAGCTTGAATGTCAGCTTCCCTATGTCTGCTGTCTATCAAAATGTTCTGTTACCCTCTGATGAAGATATCGACGAATAATACATAATACATCATATAGCGTGGGAGGTTCGATTCATGACGATACAATGGTATTCAGCGATGAAACTATCGTTTCAAAATGAGTGGCAGTCTCTACCGCCGAAAGAGTTGCATCAGGTGTTGAAAAAGATTACCCGCTTCAATTGGATCAAGTCCAATACGAAACGTCGATGAAAACCTACTGGACAATTCATTCCTACAAACCATCTTTGTGGCAAAGGAGAAAACCTTTGGCAGGGAGGGCAATTGCATCTATTTAACCCCAACCAGCGTTTTCAAGAGGTAAAAGAAGAAGCACCGCCTCCTCATTCGTACGCATAGACGCGGGGGGTTGAGTTCTCTAGAATCCCCCTACATTTCGCAGTTTTCACCCGATTCGCCAAATCAGGTCTTATTGAGCCTATAATGCCGCTTTCCTCCTCTTGACCACTTGCTCGATAGTTCGTATACTTCTTATAGAATTTTGAGAACATATGTTCTATTTTTATTGTGTGATAGTAGGAGAAAACTGATGGAACGTCAGCCGCTGGATGAGTCAGCCAATCTTATTCGTTTTTCTTTGCCAGACTTGTTACCCGCAGGCCACTCGTTAGTCGTTCACCCAAACCTCTTGATCGTGACCCTGATCCGTCAAGAAGGCACAGAAGCTCAAATTGTGCAGCAATGCAAATTGAGTGTCAACGGCATCGCGGTGTTGCTTCCACTCGTACAGCTCGCCCCTGACTATTGCCCCTATCACGTGCTGCTGGCCAGCCTCTTTCCCAACCTCGGGAGCGCTGACGACTTCGCACACACCTTACAACGGGCCGATGGGGAAGACCTGTCCTATGTCATGCGTCCATTACGCAGAGCCATCCGTAGCCTTGTAGGCTGTTTACGAATGTTTGGGCTGGAAGTCCACTCGCTGCGAGGAAACGGGTACCTGCTACGACCCTATGGCAAGAAAATTTCTACCTCACACCTCATCTCCTTCAAACAACCGTGATTCCTTGCTTTGCTTGAGAAACACTTGCTACGGCTGCCTTTACACGTGTGGTGAGTATTGTTGTTGTTCCTTCCCGTTGAAGCGAATGCTGCCCTGCTCACTCTCACGAACTTCTCTCGGCTCATTTCTCTCCCTTCCCTTCCCTCCGTATTTGCTGGCAGGACGGGCGCATATTGGCTCTGTCGGCGTTCATACCTGACATAGCACGAATCTCCTCCCCCACAGGATGAATGCACAGGTGGTAGGGCAGGGCCGCACACTGGAGTGGGGGAAACAGCTTGACAAAGTGATGCATACCAGTGGCCAAAGTGAGGCGGCAGGAAGGCCAATCTGACCAAACACCATGGTATGTATTTGCAGTATTTTCACCTGCCAATCAGGTACAGTTGAAGCAGATCATTCGTTGATCTCTGCTGAGCGGACATGAGCATGCGTTCAGTAGTAGCCTTTTATTGACGTCAAGCAAGAAGAAAGGAGAACGCGCGTGTTTCAACCCCAGACCTGTTGCACGACCATTCCAGGTCTGGGGTTTCGTCCCAATCAGTTCCACGATAAGAGTGAAGCAACACAAGAGCAGTTATAGCAGAAAGTGTAGGTTTGTTTGGAATGCGTTTCGCACCCATTTTATAAGTGATCCATCTTTTTGCTGTCTCTGTCCGGTTATTTATCATGCCATCCTGTTGTCATGTCACCCTCCTAACTAGAAAGAACACGTAGAAGATTCTCCTCCCACTCACAACTCTTGTTTTGTTAAGCGATGAAGGGACAACGGAACGGCTAGCCTTCACCGGGAGGGAGTGTTACAACCTGCAAGGAGTGGCAAAAAGGGACAAGTAAGAGTGGCTAGCTCTTCCATGATGCATGAGGGTGCTCACGGCATGCAATACGAGGTGACAACTACTTTTCTAGCAAGGCAGTCAGTAGGAACCCAAGGAACCCAAGGAACCCAGCCTATCCCAAGACGAGCTAGTAGGCACCATTCCATGTTCAGCACACCCAATAGTTGATGGCCCAACATTGCTCATCGTCAACCGTCGCAGTCTATTCGTGCTCAGATATTGTGCGTGCATCACGTATAGTGCATCACGCATACCTATTGCGTACAAGGAGAAATGTTTCATGTTGACATTCCATTTCCCTACTCCATCAATGGTGGAGACACCTACGACTCCTGAAGGTACTCCCACATCACCTCGCAGGAGGCGCAACGGGTGGGGCCGCTACCGTTTCGTCGCAGTTGTGGCACTGGGCCTGCTTGGCTTGTACACGTTCGTCGGCCTCAAAGGAACGTCGTTACCAGCAGGAGCGATGATTTCTGAACAACTCCGTTCGTCTCAATCAACCACGATCCGCTCATCCACGCTTGTTCCTACCTCCGTCTCAGCGAAATCTCTGAAAACAGCAGGTGCAGGAACGACAGCAGGCAGCGTGAACATAGCAGGCACAACTAATGGAGCGTGCGTCAATCCGTTGGATCCCAGTTGCTGGACACAACAGATTGCGCAATGGCTCGCTCAGACGCTGTTGCAGACCATGCAGCCGCTCGTCGATGCCATCAATCACAGCAATTTCAATATTCTCACGCAGACGCCGCCGGACAACACGTATAACAATGCAATGGTCATGACGCTTTCCAACAACGTACTTCAGGTGGTGGATGCAGCCCTGGCGGTGCTCATAATGGTGGGCGGCTACAACGTCATGGTGGGACGCCAGATTGGCTTGCGCTCCTCTGAACTCGCGGAGTTTCTTCCTCACCTTATTTTGGCCGTACTTGCCGCACACTTCAGCCTGTTTTTCATTCAGCTCTTTATCGATCTTGAAAACGCCCTTTGCCTGAGCGTGATTCACCTGGCTGGTCTCTCCATGCTCACCAACACCATTGTGGCTCTCTTTCGGGGCAACCTGCTCGGGGCAGGATTACTGATCTACGCATTAGCGTTGATTCTCGCTGGCATCGAGCTCCTGCTGGCGGTGCAGATGATTGTGCGGCTGGCACTCCTCAATGTGCTCATCATTGTGGCGCCGCTCGCACTCCTGTGCTTCGCGTTGCCACAAACACAGCGGTGGGCACGCCTATGGGCCTCGCTCTTTAGCGCAACCGTCTTTGTGCAGTTTTTCCAGGTCGTCACACTTGCGTTAGGCGGAGTCCTGGTAACGTCCCTTGGGCAGAGCAACGTCCTCAACCTTGATAGCACGTTGGTGACGCTGTTCGTCAGCCTTGGTGTACTTTCCCTCGTCCTGCGTCTGCCCGGGATGCTCAACACATGGGCGTTGCGTCCCATGACGGATGCCTCAACCGCCGTTGCCCGAACAGCACAAGGAGCCGCAGCGTATATCGCCTCGACCGCTCCTCGGCTGCTCGCGTTACTCTGACAAGGAAGGAGCACATGCTATGCTGAGTGCAAACAACAAACTCCTAGCAGGAATGGGTACGCTCTTCGGTATTGGTGTGGTCACCCTCTTCCTGCTCTCGCTCATCTCCGCACCACTGGCGTTGGTCTCTCTTTCTGGATCGACACTCCTGGGAGCGACAGGAGGTGGACTATGTCTCCCGATAGGTGCGACACCATCGACGCCATCAACGCCATCGACGCCAGATGCGCCCCAGACACCCGTACCTGTGCCTACCGCAACAGGAACTGCTACAACTTCGACCTGCTCCCCTCCCACCAGCAGTGGCACAGGAGCAGGTGTGGCCGCAGCCGCATTGAGTATTGCACAACACCTGGCCGGCGTTCCTGATGCCTGGTACGATGCGGGCATTCCACGTCCCGCACTCGCGTTTTGGGCTAGCGCGTGTCCCGCGGGATCGGGTTGCTGGCTCGATTGGCAAGAGGGCAACCTGCAATGTGTAATGTTGGTCACAGGCACCTACGTTCTTGCAGGTTTACCACTACCCGCTTCTGGCAACGCTCTCGACTTCTGGTCGCTCTACCAGAATCGACCGGGTTGGATCGAGATTCCCTCTGCGGCTGCACCTCCTGCCCAAAGAGGATTGCCTGCACCCGGAGATATCATCGTATGGTGGGACGCGCCCCCTGCCGTGGGGCATGTCGCGGTTGCACTCGCGGTCCAGCCACCATTTGGCGGCCACAACGGGAGCATCACTTACGCCCAGGCCAATGGGCCACATCCCATCGAAACGATGGTGCTCATGCCCGATCTTTCCGTTGCCACCTGGCCCGGCTATGCAGTGCTTGGCTATATTCGGCCCGCTTCCCATACATCGATCAGCCTCATCACGGGTGGTTCCAGACAACAAGGTGCCGTGACGTGGAGAGGAGGAGGAGGAGGAGGGGCACTCTTGCCACATCTTTTCACCCATGTCAGTCACTCATTTATTGCACGCTTCAAGCACGCGTCAATACAGAAAGGCGGTACAACAAACAGATGAAACGTTTACATGATTCTTCCCTATCAACGATCGCGCTCTCAACAGAGGGCGGCCAGCGAGCGCACCATCCGTATCAGCATGGCTTCCAGTTCGCACACGTTATTCACCAAGTGCTCCACCCGACGAGTTTGGATCAGTTCCATAGTCCTCTCCTCTGGCAGCTCGGTCAATTACATTGCACCTCCATGTTCAACGTTTCCTTCCGGATGCCACGAAAGGATCGTCTTGTGCAGACACTTCTGAATACAACGCTCACGCTTCCCCATCTCTGGCACATGTGGTTCGTGCTTGGCAGCATCAGCGGATTCTTCACCAATTTGGCAGGAGACGTGACGGCTTTCGCGGTCGCTGCGAGTGTGTTTTTCTTTGTCTGGGCCGCCATCCTCTTTATGGCAACAGGCGACAATGACCGCACCAAGGCACATGCGAAGGGGGCATTGTATGCGGCCCTGGGAGGGTTAGCCCTGGCACTGCTGGCAAATACGATTGCCGGTCTGGTGAATACAGCGGCAGCCGGGCAATAAAAGCCTCTTCCGCAGACAAAAAGAGAAGGAATTGAAACGAGATGTATCAACGGCAACGCACATACAAACTTCCCACGCACCTTGCTCTGCCCGACAAAGTGGTGTTCGGGCTCACGGCAAGACAATTACTGCTGCTGCTGCTTGGCTGTAGCATTGGCTATAACCTCTGGCATCAGCTCGGCCTTTTGAGTCTCGTCCACGCAGCACACGGAGCCAATGGCATTCAAAGAGTACATAACGTACATGGAGCTCATAGAGCTCATGGAGTCATCGCAACCTACGCACTTGTAGGACAGGTCATGCGGATCGTCATCGCGCTCCTTCCCGTTGGTGCCACACTTGCACTTGCCTTCGTTCATCTCGCGGATCGACCTCTTGAAGTCTGGCTGTTTGTGCTTGTCCGCTACTGCAATCGTCCTAAGTGGCACGTGTGGCGCAGCGTGCGCACAGAATGCGATTCACAACCGCACCCTGAGCTTCCCAGCGCAGGCAAGCAGACAGAGCAGAGGAGCATATGCGAGAACACGTGCACGAAGAACCGTTCCATACAGAAAGGATGATGTAGCCCAATGCCACAGCGAAAGACATCATGGAAGGCAGCGAGCAGAGGAAGCGTTCAGTCACAGTTTGTACGGCTGCGTGAGATCGCACAGGATATCCTCTGTTTGCGTTCCGCCACCACACCGACACGCCATGAGTACCGTGCCGTGCTAGAGATCTCCAGTGCCAACTACTCGCTACTATCTGAGGATGAGCAAGAGAGTATCATTGTCGGCTATCGCGCGTTTCTCAAAGCCCTCACCTTTCCAATTCAAATTCTGGTGCGTAGCCAGCAACTCGACCTCCGTCCCTACCTTCAGCAGCTCGCGGAAACGGCTCGAAGCACCTCTGACGAACCAATGTGGCTGGAACTGGCGAACGCGCATGCACAGTTTGTGCAGGAACTCGCGGCCCGCCGCACTCTGCTCGAACACCGCTTCTACCTCATTCTGCCCTCCGATCTGAGTATCAGCACCCGGAACGATACGCTGAGCACCCTCCTGTCATTTGGTCGCATACCTACACGCCGTACACGCCGTACACGTGTAGAGGCGGAAACGTTGGACAAAGCGCGGCAGCAACTCGATCTACGGGCTGATGGAGTGATGCAACAGCTTGCCTCCCTTGGCTTGCATTGTCGACGACTGGCTGGAGAAGAACTGATCACGCTGTACTACAGCTGTCTGACACCCGAACGTGCCATGCGGTATCCCCTCGCCCCACAGACCATGGCAGGTGTTGGGCGACCAACACACATCAAAACGCAAGGCCGCAAGCAGACACACCTAGACGTTACACCTTCCGCGGGTCATGTGGCGGAGCAGACCAGTCAGAGCAACGGTACCTCAACACGGAGCGTTGCACAGCCTGTAGACAATGCCAAGAGGCAGCGTACCCACTCGGCCCACCTGACGACGCATACCTCTTTTTCAGCCCCCTCACACAACTCACCTGCTACGCAGGACAGGCAGGGGCGTCACAACCACAGTTCACAGCAAAAAAGCAACGTCCCACTCCCACCTGACCTGCCCCACCTCGCAGATCTGCTCGCCCCGGCAAGCGTGGAGGAGTGCCGTGATGCACTCCGGCTAGAAGATGAATACGTACGCGGCCTGGTCGTGACTCACTTCCCACGAGAAGTCTCACCTGGCTGGCTAGCCCCTCTACTCTTGCATGACGACATCACCGAAATAGTGTTGCACCTCCACCCCCAGGACTCGTCGTCGATGCTGCGACAACTGGTACGACGCAAGGCGGATTTCCAATCCTCACGCCAGGTCAATGCACGTCGGGGGCGACTCGATGACCCAGAACTGCATGTGGCAGAGCAGGATGTGGACACGCTCATCAGCCAGCTTGCCAGTGGTGAGGAACGCGTGTTTGAAGTTGGCTTCTACGTTCTGGTGCGTGCGTCTGATCGGCGCGCACTCGATGAACGGACGGAACGCCTGCTCGCAGTCTTGCGCAACTTGTTCCTGGTTGCCCGTCCTGCGACCCTTGACCATGCACTCGCCTTCCGCTCCTTTTTACCGGAGGCGCACGACGCCTTGATGCGAACCTCGACCTTGGATAGTAGCAGCCTGGCAACGGCATTTCCCTTTATCTCCAACTCGTTGTATATGCCCACCGGCGTTCTGGAAGGCATTACGTCCAACGGGGAGCCGGTCGTGATCGACGATTGGGATGAATCGCTAGACAATCCTCATCGTTTCATTGGCGCGATCACGGGTGCGGGAAAATCCTATTTGTGCAAGCTCAAGATTCTGCGCGAACTGCTGATGCAGAGAAGCAAAGGCTTGCAGATCACCGTCATTGACCCAGAGAAAGAATATGTAAATCTATGCACGAAATTGGGCGGGGACGCTATCCGTCTCGCACCAGGATCCGAGCAGCATATCAATCCCTTTGATGTGTTGCCCTATGGCAGTGACATGCACGCCTATCTTGAGGACAGGAGTCGCGGAGATAGGCTCGCTGAAAAGGTGCAGGCCCTGCACGCCCTCTTCGATATCATGCTGGCCGATCGCCTCCCAAATGGAGGGAATACGCTTTCGGCAAAAGAGAAAGGCTTGCTGGACCGTGCTATGTACGAAACCTACCGCAAGGTGGGCATCACCGCCGACCCACGCACGCATGATCGCCAGCCACCCTTGTTGCGTGACCTCTATGACGTGCTCAAAAGTGGTATTTGTGGACAAGATGAGTATGATCTAGCGTCAAGACTCTATCGCTACGTCTATGGCAGTTTGGCTGGCCCCTTCTCCGCACCCACGGATGTCACGCTCAACAACCACTTGGTCGTGTTTGATATTCGTGACATGTCAGGCGAGTTGCGACCGGTGGGAGTGTTTTTAATTACAGATTTTGTGTGGACGCAGGTGCTGCAGCAACAACGCCCACGCATTCTTTATATTGATGAGGCCTGGTCGTTGATTGCCCATCCTGAAGGTGGACGTTTCCTGGCAGACCTCTCACGCCGTGCTCGCAAGCGCTATCTTAAGCTTGTAACCATCACGCAAAATCCTGAACTGTTTGCCAACGATGAGTGGGGGAGTGTAGTCGCGGCCAACGCGGCAACCAAAGTACTCAAGAAACAGGATCGTACCAGCGCAGATGCAGTGACACAACGCTTCCAGCTCACGCATGGTGAGCGACAACGCCTGCTCACCTTTGGCAAATCCGAAGCGCTACTGCTGGTAGGCAGCAAACGCGTCATCATTTCCATTGAAGCCAGTCCCCTTGAGCATGCCCTTGCCACTACCAACCCACGAGAACTGGCACAGCGACAAGCGCAAACACAGGCGGTTGTCATGCCGTTTGTCTCACCGGTTTCATCGGTCCCACCAGTGAATCAAACGCCGCCAGTCCCACCAGCCCCACCACCAGTGGCTCCTTCACCTCCTGGGCAGCCGCCGACACAACCGAAAAAGACGCCTCGTGCCTCGGGCGGTAACACATCCCATGTCACGAATGGACCACCATAAGGAGGTGCGAGCAAGGAGGCAAATGAGAGAGAGAGAGAGGAAGAAGACCTGAAATTAATAGTAATGCACCTGCCTGCCATGCATGGGTGTCTTCCCTCGTTTTCTCGAGTCTTGCGAATACCCACACGTTTCCGTAGGCACGTAGTAGTTAGCCAGGCAGACAGGCAAACAGGCAGAGGTCAAGCACAATGATTCTAAAAAGAAGGAAGGAAGGAAAATACAGATGACACGACACATTGAGGTTCTCGAAAACAGTTTTCAGCAGATCGTTCCATATCAAGATGCTTTTGCAGAGGCATTGTATGAACGGCTGTTCACACAATGCCCGCACGTACACGATTTGTTCGCGCATACGGATATGCGTCAGCAACGCAAAAAATTGATGGCATCCTTAGGACTTGTCATGAGTACACTTAGACAACCTGAACAACTTCCAGCTATACTCAAGCAGTTGGGACAACGCCATGAAGCCTATGGCGTTCAGCCGGAACACTATGCACTACTCGCAACAGTTCTCTTGGAGACATTGGCCGACTTCCTGGGAAATCAGTGGACGACAGAGCTGCGTGCCGCATGGCTAGCAGCCTATGAAACTATCGTCGCGTTGATGCTGGCGGGCTACTCCACGCCTCTTGAGGGGAAAAGCAAGGTCGAGGTAGAGATCGAGATCAAGGTCAGGGAATAGCCAAAGGGCCTTCGCTCAGTCTAGAAAGAAAGAAAGAAGGACTGATATTCTATGAGAAAGGTGTTGTTGTGGGAGCGTGTACAGGTGTTGAAGAGTATGCAAAGCAAGCAGAAGGTGCTAGCGGACGATGGCCCTCAAGCATTAGTCGTACAGGTCATACCACCTCGTTCGGCTGGCAGCAGGGACATGGCCGGCTTCGAAACGGCCTTACAAGCGCTGGCCCTTGATGAACACCACCCGATCGCATTGGAACTTGCGGGAACAGCGAAAGCACGTCTCTTTCTTCTTCGAGCGACCTCACCCGAGTCGTTACATCATCTCACGCAGCAGATTCAGGCCCACTATCCCCAGGCACAGTTGCAAGCACTAGCGTATGAGGACGATCCTTTGACGATCAAGCCGGGCGAAAGCAATGCCGTGGTTGAATTACAGCCAGGCGCAGCCTCCTACCTGCCGATGCGTTCCTGGCAAGAGAGAGAGATGCTCAAAGAAGGTGCTGATCCTCTACTAGGACTGCTGGCAGCACTGGGGCATCTTCCAGCGAGCACACGCGCCATTGTGCAACTGGCACTCGTTCCGCTCCCAGCAACATGGTCGAAGGCGGACCAGCGCAAGGCAGTCGAGCATCCATTGGAAACAGAACGTATGCGCCAGCGTCAAGAACTCACTTCTTCCGGTATTTCTGCACCCAGTACGCCAGCAATCGTTGGGCTAGCGGTCCTCGTCGGCATACTGCTTCTCTCCCGTGAATACGCTCGGCGCATCAACGCTCTCCTTCCACGTTGGATGCAACAGGCTGCCCTACAGGCTCTCCGAGGTCAGCGGCCTACCTTGACGCCGTGGGAGCTGACCCTACTACTTACAGGAAGCGCGAGCGTCGCAGTATTTTGCTTGCTGCTCCTGCTCTTGCTCAAGCGCATACGTCGACGCATTGGAGTTGGAGGCACACCGATCTACGATATGCGCCTCGTAGCTGAGAAAACGGGTCGTCTGGCCTACCGCGCACGCCTACGCATCTTCGTCATAGGCACAGCTGAGCCAGGAGTGCAGCAACAACACCTCACGCGCTCGCAGATGGTGGTACTCGCTGAACTCACTGCTGCCTATAAGCAATACCATAGAGCAAGTGGAGGATACTTTCTGCCCCGTCATCTTTCTTCAGGTCAGGCACAGCGTTTGCTACTACGGTCCACAGGCGGTTCTTGTTGCGGCCATTTTTCTCGTCCTCCACTCTTCTCTCGCTTATTTATATTTAGAGGAGGAGGAAGAGGATGGACTGCGCATCTGAGACGTTCCCCCCATATCCTCAGTGTTGCCGATGTAGCTGCGTTGTGGCACTTGCCTCAAGAACAAGATATAGCTGATCTTTCGCTCCTTGAACGGGGTCGCGCACGCACCCTGCTCGTTCCTGCATCTCTGACAACAGCGAAGGGGTGGAAGATCGGCACATCAGTTCATGCTGGCTATCGTCTTCCAGTCTCCCTGCCAGCTCAATGTCTGCGCCAGAATCTGTTGGCGGTCGCCAGCACGGGCAAGGGCAAAAGCACACTGTTCTTGCACCTCGCTCATGCTGTACTGTCCCTGCCAGAGACAGCCCAAGACGCTCTGGTGATCGTCGATCCCCATGGCGATGGCGTCTCCACCTTGCTTGGCCTGATACCGGTCGCGCGGCAGAAGGATGTCATGTTACTTGATCTGGCCGATCACCACTTTCCACCGGGCATCAATCCCTTAGACATGGCACAGGGCCGCACTCGTGACAAGGCCGTCGATAACCTCATCACCATTTTCGAACACATCTGGTCGAACTCGTGGGGGCCACGAACCGAGAATGTGTTGGAATATGCCCTGAAAACGCTCTGTGATGCCAATGAGACACTCGTGCAGGCCGATCTTCAACAGGGGCCGGATCAGCAATATACGCTACTCGATGTTGTGCCCCTATTGCGCAGCACCTCCTTTCGTCATCTGGTGCTCAGTCAGGTGCATGACGATGCGCTCCTGACCTGGTGGCGTCAGTACTACGAGCCAATGGATTATCGCTACCAATTGGAGGTAGCCGGATCCGTGATTAACAAGATGTCAAAGTTTGCGAGTTCACGTCTCACCCGCCGCATTGTAGGGCAATCGCGTTCCACACTCGATCTTACAGAGATCGTACGTCAAGGCAAAATTCTGCTGGTGAGCACGGCCAGCGGTGTGGTGGGAGCAGATATTGCCTCCCTGGTCGGGGCCACAGTGCTAGGCTTGCTGCATAGTACGCTCGCAGAGCAAGCGCAGGTAGAAGTGGGGAAGCGACGACATGCCTACACGCTGATCGATGAGTTCCAGAGCATCAGTGGAGCAAACTATCAGGCAATGCTCTCCGAGCTACGCAAGTTTGGCGGCAGTTTTGCCCTGGCGACGCAAAGTCTTGACTACTTAGACAAGCTGGATCGCACGTTGCGTCCGACGGTGCTGGCGAATATAGACCATTGCATTGGCTTTAAGATGAGTGCTGCTGATGCGAAAGTCATGGCGACCACGCTTGGGGTCGTCACGGAAGATGACCTTCTCAATCTCGATGACTTTCAGTGCTATGCCCAGTTCTCGCTTGACGGGAAACGTGTTCCCGTCTTCTCGCTCGCACTCGATGCCCCTCCATCAGGCAACACTGACCAGGCAACAACCATTCGCCTGCAGAGTCAGCAACGCTATGCGTGTGCCGCCGAGAACGTGGATGCGATGCTCGCCCGAGCTTCGGCTCGCCATGTGCCTGCACACCTTGAGTACCATGAGTCTAGCAACAACGACAGCAATGGGAAGAGTGAGAAGAGTGAGAAGAGCAGGAACGCTAGAACACTCTCTGATGACCAGGATGGAAAAGAAGAAAAGCATACCGGAGGACAGGATGAGTTTCGCATGATGCAGACACGCCGCCACAAACACCGTGGGAGTGCAGGCAAGAAGACATCCTCGACACAACAGACACAAGAAGGACCATCGATGAGTACGTCACCACGTATGCCTATTCCACTTCTCTTCGATGCGACGCCTCGAGAGGAGCGGAAAGACGTTGGGCTCGTTGAATAGGATACAGACGCCTCTTCTTCACGTTCACTCCAGTCGACGTGGACGCAAGACGCTTTTGCAAGCGGACGTGCAGGCACATCTGAAGCAGCTTGACGACGTGGACATCTCGATACTCCAGTGGCTGCTGCACTATCCATTCCAGCGAGCGGAAGACCTGGCCATTGCCTGGTTGAAGCCAGATGGGATGAGCATGGCGACCGTGTACCGTCACCTCCTGGTTCAGCAGCAAGAGGGTCTGATTGAAAGTGTGACACCTGGAGCATTGAGCATACATGTGTCTGCCCTCTATCACCTGAGTAACCTTGGTTTGCACTGTATTGCGTTACATGAGCACACCGATCCGCTTCTTTTGGCGCAGCGATGGAAGACGGATGAGCGAGGATTGCTGCATCTGCTTCCACGCCTCGCGAGGTTGATGACGGTACAGCAAGTCATCAATGGGCTGGTTGTACATGCATCTACGGCTCTATCTCCTTCCCAACATGCCTCAAGCGTGCATTGGCATTGGGTGCGCGACTACCGACATCATTTTCGCTACCGGGAGCAGGAGCTTCAACTCGCTGTTGATGCCGCCTTGCTCCTTCACGTTCGCTCACATGGTTCCTCCTCTCCTGACGAGTTCGCGCAAGTGCAGCGGTACATGCTCTTCTTGTTACTCGATACACAGCTCAGTGACGTGCAGCAGATCCGTCAACGCCTCGACCGCATCCTGCGCTTTCGCGAGTCGCCGGAGCGTTGGTCCGTCTATTCGCATTTCCCACCTATCGTGGTCTTGACCTCGTCTATGCATCGCCTCGAGCAGTGGAGACGTTGCATAGGAGAGGTGACGGCGACGTTGCGTGTTGCTCCACCTGAGGGAGTCATCGCCTGTCTCCATGCTGGAAGTGGGATACAGCGTTCCTCTCCCTGGCACCTACCATGGAAAAGCCTTGCCACCAATGCCCCCTGCCACTTGCAAGACGTGCTCATGCCATTGCCCACCCAAGCACTGCTGCCTGCATTGTCGGAATATGACGCTCTATCAACGCTTCCAATTGTACCAGCAACTGCACCAGTCACACCCACTCCATCAGCTGCATCGGCTCCTCAGGGGGGCACCGATCGTATCATCAGAATCATTGGTGGCAATTTCACCGAACGTGCAAAGGAATGGAACAAGAAGAGCGTTTCCTCTCAGGACAAAAGGGACGAACGGGAAACGCTTGCACTACTAGGGCTACGTATAGGCCACCGCTGCATTGATGTGCTCACCTACCTCTTCAATCATCCACTGCTCAGCCGTGAGGAACTTGCCCTCCTACTCGATCTTCAAACAAGTACTATCACTCGTTATCTGGGTGAAATGCGTCGTTGCGGCTGCATTGAATCTCTTGCAACACAGGTTGGTCAACGGTGGCGATTGAGTGCGCGAGGAATACATCTGATAGCGGTAACGCAGCAGGTAAGTCTCAAGAGCATTGCCATCATGTCAACACCCATCAGTGAGCAGGAAGAACCAAAACTGGTACAGCGTGGCCAGGAAGTACTCCTGCGGCAAGTGCATCATACCGCAGGCGTCTACAGCTTCTTCGCCTTGTTAGCGCAGGGAGCGCAACAAGAACGAACACGCGGTGGGCAGCTTCGCCTGCTGTGGTGGGAAAGCGGAAGAGCATGCATGCGCAGCTACCGCTCTTCTGCTACCTGGCACAATCTTCGCCCCGACGCGTTAGCAGAATATGCCATAGGAGAGCAACGTGTGCGCTTCTGGCTGGAATGGGACAATGGTACGATGAACGTCCGAGATCTGGCTGCGAAGTTTTCCGTCTACGCCCACTATGTCTCCTCACATGAGTGGGCGAGGGAAAGCTCATTCCTGCCACTACTGCTGGTTGTGGCACCGGAGAGAGCACAAGAAATGCGTATTGAACGGGTCGCAAAAGCCGTTCTGGCGAATACACCAGGCCTCTTTGTACGAACCACGACCGCCATCCGGCTCAACGAAAAAGGACCGCTTGCAGCCATCTGGAATCCGTTAACGCAACGGTGTGGATCCGACCAAAGGGATCAGCAGGAGAATCGGCAGTCCATTCAGAAGACGCGCATACCCTTGCTAGAAAACAATGGGATTGATATCTGATATCGCCCCCCAACAAAGAGGTCGGTTCCCTTCCTCTTGAACGAGGGAGGGGTATCCTCACATACCATACCTCCTATCTCCTACATGCCAGAGCCAGCACCAACGCTATTGTTTGTCTTCAAACTTTTTTCTAAAGGAGATGTGACTGAATGAAGTCTATGGCTATACGAATTCACCTGCTTCATATCTTGCACATCAAAAGGGTGTCATCATTTTTGAATTTGCTGCCACTGTATTCCATCGTAAACGTTAGCTTTTTTGAGCGCGTCATTAACTTTAGAAATACCGTCGATTTGCCCATATATTAGAGGAGGTTGCTGTTGATCACATAGCAACTTTAAATAGTATTCCAATACTAAGCCAGAAATGGCTCCGGCAGCTAAAATATGCCCTACCTGAAGGAGAATATGAGCTTCATTGATCCCACCATCGTCTACATATTCCTTTTGGGAACGAGTAGACTTCCGGGCGTTACAACTACTAAGGGCAAGTTGGCCATTTGCCAAAACAGTCTTGCCGCCTTTACTATGTGGGTAAATATGATCTACTCTGCTGTCATCAAATGAATGAATTTGATTTTTACATATTGCGCACGTAGGACTAGCTTCATACAATTGACGACGAAACTCATAACTGAAAAAGCTTGGTTCGACTGTCTTATTCAGTATATTCTGGACTTCTCCCTTAAGGCCGTACCAACGCAACTTAGTTGCGGCTTTGCCAGTTGGCTGACGTGAAATAGCAAGTCGTACCTGTGTTAACTTGAGTCTTTCGCCGATAATGCCCATAACATTCACAATTTGTACGAAGCGCGCATTAGTATCTTAGCCGAGGTTGGCGAAAAACGAAGGAATGGCATCTCTCCAGGAGAGAGTCTGGACATCGATATACGAAAACTTGCGGTTATTCTGAAGCATGGAGCGCATCCCTTCCCGCATCAATCTCCTATCTGAATAGCAGGTTGAAGCAATATTGCCAGCTATATAGCAATACAATTTTCATAGTGTAACGCATGAGAAGCATTCTCGCAATAGTCTCGTGCTCATACTTATGTCGGTAAATTATGGCTGGCAGGCATAGAGGAGAACGTTGGAGCTTTCTGTGACGCAACAAAATTTCCCAATGGCTTTTCAAGAAGGAATGTAAAGAAGTTGGTTCCATCGCTTCCACCCTCATTGAAGGAAGTGCATCCAAGATGTATTCATCCGCTCACTTTTAAGCAGAGTGAGAAATGGGACCAATACCATGCTGGAATTACACCGGGAATTACATCTGGAAAGCTCGGCTGATTTGTTACCATCACTCGTGCAATGTTCCCAGTACATTGCTCTGGAAGATAGTTACATTGCATACACTTAAATCGCACAATAGACTATTACTGAATGTCATATTTAAGCCTTTACTATGTTTATAAACTCCCCAAAGATGTAGGAAAAGCTGTTGATTACCCATATCTTTTGTGCATCTTCATCGAAGCGGCTCACGAGGCTCTTTCACATAAATACATGTTTAAAAAATGAACCATATCAAGGCGCTTCTAAAAGACATCACGAACTTATGGCTAATCACCAGAAAAAATTTCTTGCTATTTTGTCTGGAAGTAGTTATGATGTAGTGCATCACATTGTGAAGACACCATTAGAAGCTATTTCTATTACAATTTCATAATATTCACTTTAGAAAAGGGGATCATTAACTACCACACTCACATTCGAGAAGCATGCAAATTTTGACCCCCGTAACGAATACTGTACGTTAGAAATGGTTCAGAGACCGTCGCGATGGAAAATAAGTAGGTTATTCAGATACACACAATGAATGTTATACATCCGTAATGATTCAGGAGCATAATTATGGCTCAGCTTAAACAAGCTGAGGACGGTCACTTTTATATTCTCGGTGGCCCAAATAAAGGGACCTGGCAAATTCATGAAAAGGGATTACAGTGGCTGCGCTTGAATGGGTATCGTATGCCTAATCAGGAGAACAGTACATCTCTTGATAGAGGCGTATATCGTTCTTTAAAAGATAAAGACTATCTCTTCAAATACAACATTGCGTATGATCGTACCAACAATCCAGAACCCACAGAAGATATGGTTGATCCTGCTCCCCCTGGTTTACCACTTTTTTTACAATTGGGGAAGCAGGCTTTCTCTACATGGACACTCAAGATTGAGTTGAGCGAACTTAGAAATGATCCAAGCGCGTGGGCAGAATTACAACGTTATCATGCCGACTCTGTCACCGTAAATGCTGCCATCACACCCGCAATTGCACAACGACAACTTCTTAACATTCCCTGCTTGTTAGATGTTCGTCCAGAAACTCAACCCTATCTGCTTCAGAGGGAAGACGTATATCATGCCAGACATCCATTGCAACATACACCTGTTACGCAGGGGCTTAGCACTAACTATCAGGGGAATGTATTTGTAGAAAACAAGCAGAAATTTGGACAAAAATCTTATCTTTGGCATCGATGCTTGCCGAATAGCACACTCTCGTTTACTGGAACTATCCTTTGGTTGGCAAAAATCGAATGTCAACATGAGTGGCCCGGCAATGCTCAACGCGTAGGCTCACCACATATGGAATGGCAACTCTGGCAATTGGATATCTCTGACTCTTCTACAATTACCTGGGACGAGATAGAGAAATGGTTTAGTTACCGTGCGATTGATATCGTCCATCAACACCAGCAAATTCAACTGATCACGCCGTCTAAATTTGTGACCGATGATGGATGGTTTACCTGTTTGCCAAGCACACCTTTGCTCATCCAATGCAGCCCACCACGTCGAGTAATCGGCGGTATCACTCAACAAAGCTCTTTGTCTGCAGTAGCCTTCCAGAGCAATGCATTTCAACTAGATTGGTCATCTCAAACTAACTCAGTGCCACTACTTGTCGACCGGACAAGCTTTCTTAGTTGGCAACCCACACTCCCCGGTCAATACCATATCCGTCTCAATGGAGATACTACAGCAGAACCGCTACTCATACGCATCAATTCGACAACTACTACTCTACCACAGTGGTTACACGGCATCAGGTGTTCAATTACCTCTGGATATACACAGCAAACATTCTGTGCCTTTCAAGACTCGTTAACAACTGATCAACACGCTGTTAGAAATATTCTAGATCAGTTCACACAAGATGAGTTAGCGACGTTATTATGGACGAGTGAACCGGAAGGATTGCTCATCCGTGTTACGTGGGAATATGGGACAGAGCAGGGCACGCAATATAGCGATAGTCCATATTTTATCCGTTCTAGCCGCGAACTTACGACGTGTTGGCAGGAACGCATCTGGCCTAGTATTGCTGAGAGTACCAAGGCAAGCATTTTATTGGATGCAGGAAGCTTTGGTTTCATCGAACTATCACTCATTCCAACAACCACACCGGAAAATGCCAAACCGTGGTGGTCAAACGAACGGCTGTGTACTCAGTTCGTTTGGTTAAGCAACGTTGCTCAAGACAGAAATACCAAGCCGCAAACAACAATGCCTGCCCCACTTCGACAGGCTCTTCGCCAACATTGCGAGCAAACCCAACATCTGCCTGTCCTATGCAGAGCTTTACAGCGAATAGCTTCAACCGATACAATGTCAAGCTGGATACTTATCCGATTACAAACCCTGCTTAAAGATGTAGAACAATAAGAGAGAGTTTTACTTTGTAGAGGGGAGAACGTTCATAGCGATGCTTACACATATACGCAATACAAGTGACGGACAAGATGGTGACATGAATGAAATACGCACGGAAGATTACAAATGGCTCGGCATCATATATCCAGAAGATGTTAGACCAAACGTTGCCTTTATTACACCTCTCGCCTTCTTTAATGATGACGATGTCTGGTATCCATTCCCAAAAGATATACTCAGCAAATATTTTCCAAACAATGGTAAAGCGGCAGTATTTGTCAGAGATTTTCCCGCTTCCAAGATTAGTAGGCTCTGTTATTTCTGGCCCGAACGCAATACTCAGTTGAATAATCCTGAAAAACCACGATATTCACACTATTTGGTCAGCAACGAATTGGAATTGGAATTGGCTTCCTGTGCTCAAATGCTCGATTGGACATCCAGAGCCAAAGAATCTCTTGAACTGCCCAATCTTCTTCAAGAAGGTATAGAAGCGGTAAGCTGCTTCACTCAAAGCCTCTACATACGTTTTCAGAATTACTTGTACGGTCCTATCAAACTTGAACGTATAGCGGACTTACTTAGACCCCGCGAGTATGTTCAGAGTTCAAATAGTGGTGGACCACCATTACTCGTTTTTGTGTACGAGCTTTCAGAGAACGATATACTTACGTTGGATGGAGAGAAGCATCAACTCGCTGTCTTCTATGAAGATATGCTTGATTCACCACTGAGGCAGGAAGATTGGTCGTTGCCACAAGTCGTCATAAAGCGCGTTTTGCAAGCCAGTAGAGAAATCGTAAGCACTACTGGAGATGTTGGCCTTATTGATAATCATATTCGTAAACTCGCACGCCTTAGTAGCCAGAATGGGCCATTAACATTACACATCGAGGAGGCCACGCTCAAACGAGGCCAGTACATCATAGATCACGAGATGGAACGACTGCACGATATGCAATTACTTATTGAGGACTTATTAGTACTACCCGCAGAGCACCCTCTTCTCAGGGTCGCTCGTGAACAAGAGATTCGGCTGCGTAGTACAGAAATCGCTCAGAAAGCTGAAGAACAGATACAGGGTCAAAAGAAAGAACTGCAGCAAGTGCAAAATGAGATACGAGAAGCTGAAGCAATACTGGGTAATTTGAAAAATGCCGCAATAGTAGCAGAAGAAGGTCGAGAGCAAGCTTTGGAAATAGAACGTGAGGTACTGCAACGATTACTGCAACTGCGCGAGGAACCAATGCGGATGCTTGCCGATCTTCTGATTTCCACTTCCTTGTTTCCACTACTGGCTCAACATAAACATGATGAACAATATTCTACTGAAGCACGGAGACAGCTTTATACTCCTGCTCCTATTCCATACCATCATGGCACACAACAACTATCGTCTTTAGAAGACATTGTGAAATGGGTACCGAATACGGATATGGAAATGGTACCTACTGACCTGCAGGCCTTGCAGAAGAAGTTCTGGGTTCGGTTTGCACAACAGAACGGTATCCGATCGGAACAAGTGCGTGTGTGTGTCGCATTGCTACTGGCAGGATGTATTCCAGCAATAAGTGGTTTTGCCAGCACTTCTTTGGTACGCGCAATCGCACAAGCGATCGCGAACGATCGCATGTGGTCTGTACCTGTTCCATTAACTGCACTAACTCCACTTGATTTGTTTGGAAAAATTGATCCCGAAGGTCGTATGTTCATCCCAGCAACGGGTAGTTTAGCCGATATTATCCTGCAGGCACAAATGCATCCCCAGGAACTGGCAATTGTACTGTTGGAGGGCATTGATCGTGTTCCCGCGACGCCGGTAGCTGTTCCCCTTCTTCGCCAGTACATTCAGGTTCGACAGAACAGGATGCAACCAGGTCCATTGAATCTCTTTCATCCACGAGCAATTACTTCTGACGATCCCTACTTGGAACTGGTGCAATTTACCTGGCCTCGTAACATCTTACTCGCGGTGACCTGCGATGACGACAACAGTAGTCTGCCACTTCCGGAGATATGTGAACCCTGGCTTGCTTATATTGAAGCCAGACACAGCACTGCCTCCCTTGCACCATCTTCCAGTTCTTTCCCATCTGTCCCATTCGATACCTGGCAACGTTGGGAAGAACATATACGTCAAGAAGCTCTACAAAATAGAGAGAGCGGCAGAACAGTTGAGCAGGAAATGGTGTACAAAGCTCTGGTAACTCTGAATATCAATAATCCTGACGAGGTGATACAAGACCTCTGGTCTTTGGAAGATTCTGATAGGAATATGTAGGAGACTCAGTGATGTCGCGACAAGGTTCACCCTGGAAAGGTCCTCTTCTCATAGAAGAGGTTGTCAATCAGCTCAATATGGCTCTGTTCAGCACTCGCGCAGATCAGGCCAACTACGAAGCATCGAAAGCGGAAACACTACGAGTAGCCGTATGGGCATTAAATGTATTGAAACAAGATCCGCTTCGCTCTGATACAGCAGCATCCACATACAAAGTGTTAGCTCAAGCTAGAGCTATGTGGGAACCTCTCCGTACTGCTAGTGTAGTAGACATTACAAAACAAAATTTAAAAACATCAAAAGAAGATGTAGAGAATACATTACTTGAAAAAGAATTGCTTGATTCATTAGAAGAGCAAGG
>JAABUX010001130.1_pt1 | contig 41504 bp, 54 predicted proteins | sample 5561851 | NCBI WGS metagenome assembly JAABUX01 (sample SAMN10711883, study PRJNA513361) | rock metagenome | isolation source: Antarctica rocks | place: Antarctica: Victoria Land, Richard Nunatak red sandstone | collected 2016-01-03 | reverse complement strand
GGCGGGTTTGGTGAACCGCCGCCTGGAGAAGCGGCCGCTCAAAGCCTATGTCCAGGCGGCAGCGGACTAAAAAGGCCGCCAAAGGCGATCAGTCAGAAAACATAAGCAATTACACCACGACTCTAATAAATATTATACCACGTTTTGACACAACTCACTGCAACACATAATGCCAAAGGGAGAAACTTCAAAAAGTTTCTGCGGCATTCATCCACAGGGACAAGCCGCAATGGTTTTCTGTCGCTCGGATTATAAACGAGGTAAGGAAGTCAAGAAAGTGCCTGTCTTTCACCAATCCGAGCGGTTTGGTGAAGAAAGCCGCCCATGCCTCTGTATGAGGCATGGGCGGCTTGTGGAGCGTCGGCTTGTGGAGCGTCGGCTTTGCGCTACGCGGCCGCAGCTTTGCGCCGGCGGGAGGCGACCAGGAGGCCGCCGAAACCGAGCGCCAGCAACAGCCCCAACGAAACCGTCGTCGAGGCTTCGGGGACCGGGGCGGAGGTGACGCCGACGGTCAGGAAGTCCACGGCATAGCCGTCGCCGCCGTCGCCGCCTTCGCCGCCTTCGTCAATGCTCAGTTTTAAGACGCGATCGCTCGTCAAAAGAGCAGGGTCCACGCCGAATGTGAAGAACAGGTCGGAAGGATCGGTCAGCGTGACGTTGTTGAGCTTGTTGGTCAGGCCGGCGGAGAAAATGCCGTTGATGGTCGCCGTGAACGGCTGGCCGTACTTGGGGGCCTGGAAGTCGTCGGCAGCGATTCCCAGCGTGAGGGTTTGCAGCGTCTGTCCGGCGGGCAGCAGGGAACTGTAGTCCAGGGAGAATGTGTCCGGCCCCTTGACGCCGGCCTGACCAGTCAAAAATTGGTACGAGTACCCATCATGGGCCAGAGTCGTAAACGTGCTCCCGACATGGATCGTGTCGGTTCCGGCAAAATCGCCCCCCGACGGTCTTGTTTTAAACTCGTCGTGGCCGGCGGATTGGGGACCCTGCGTGATCGCGCCGGGCGCGAGACCGGCCAGGGTCGCTCCCGCTTTGGGATCGGACGGGTAAGGCCCGGCTCCCGACTGGTCTTCGTCGCCGTACTCCAAAACGCCAGGACCGAGCGAGGTCACCTGGGCGTGCGACGGGATGGGTGCCAAGACGAGGAGCGACAAACTCGCCAGGCCGACCATCATCTTGGGTGTGAGGTTCATCGTAAGGTTCCTTTACTCGAGTTCTCCAAAAATCTCAAGTAGAATGCGCCTATAGTTCCCGCCGGACGCAGAAATCAAACCGGTGGGAACACCTGCAATTTTCATAGTGCATAAACCATGCCAAAGTAGGAAAATAAAGGGAATCTAATTCAGTATTTTTCACAGTGCGTACCGTCGCCGGCCCAGCCGACAATGACAACCGGAGGCCATCATGACCATTTCAGGCACAATCAGCCAGGTGGCGGCGGCCAACCCCGTCGTTGGTGTGGCAGTGGCAAATCAAAGCATGAACAGCGCCATACTCGCGGGGCTGCAAACCGGCGATACCCAAACGGCGGCGCTCCTGGGCGCGGCGAGCGGCCAGGCGCTCGAGGCGAGCCAACTACTCGCGAGTCTGACACCGCACCTGGGGCAGAACCTGGACACCACCGCCTGAAACGGAAGGCTGAAAGAGTCGCCATGACCGGCACGACACCCATCCTGCCCGGTTACCCGGCGCCAAACACCTGAATAGCTGCGATTTGTCTAAAAATTTATCTTTGGTAGCGTGAATGCTTGGGGAAAGTACATTTCTACTTTTGGTCTTGTGAAAGAGCAGGAGCAAGCGAACTCGTTGAGCCAAGAACCCCACCTGCTTTAACGGTGGGAGATGTCAGAGCCGCTTCTCCCGCGTGATCGTCACCGTTTTGATTTGCGTTTGTGCCCTTTCCGGCTCCCCGGAAAGGGAAACATCCACCTGTACTTCATAAGGCGAAGCCGGCTCTTGCCGGTCAGCATGGTCGAACCGAACCACGAACGGATTGCCTTCCGGGGCGGGGACGCCGTGACGCCATGCCCCGAACACGCCGGCAAGGTCCGCAAGGTGCAGACGTGTTTCCGGGCGCAGAGTCGCCTCGAGATAATAGGGTGTTTCTCCGGCGGGCGCGCCTCCATGCGTCGCCGTCTGCCAGGCGCGCGGATACAGGCCCAGGAAGAGATGCCCGAAGCGCTTGTCCAGCGGCGCGATGTCGTACCCCGCGTCCTCCTGGCGCTCCTGGACGTGGCCGAGGTGCGGCAGGAGTCCCTTGACGGAGGCGTGGGGGTCGCGCAGCCGGCGCATCATGTCCCGCAGCGCGGCGGCTGTTTCCGCTCCCGCCGCGTGCGGGTGGGAATGAATAGTCACGTCTGTCTTTCCTCCAGAGAGGCGCGCGTTCGGCGGCGCCGAAGCCGGGGCGCAGGCCGCAGGGACTGCCGCCCAGAGCGCCCACAGACACGACAGCGCGCGCGCCGCCGTTCCCTTGTCACCATTGCAGTAGTTTCCCATCCCAGTCCCTTTCCACTTGGTGTCCGGTGGCATAAGCGTCGGCTTCCTCCGGCAGAGACTGGTAGGCGGCGTTTGCCAGGCTCTCCTGGCGCTGCACGTTGCGCTCATGGGCCTGGGCCTGGTTCAGCAGGTTGGCATCGTGCTGAAGATGGGCCTGCTTGTGGGGGTCGTTGGCCTTTTGTTCCGCGTCAAGCCGGGCCTGTGCCGCCGCTTCCTGCTTCTTCACGTTGTCCAAATCCACTTCCTCCTGATGGAAGCGTGTCAGGGTGGCGTTTCTGGCCGCTGCGTTCGCCCCGTAAATGCTGTCATACATCTGCTGCGCGCATTTCGCCTGGGGCGAATTCTTGGGCAGCGGGTGCTTCTGCGCCTGCTGCGCGATGGGGAGCGGAATCGTCAACTCCTGCGCGAGCTTCTGCGCCTGCTGCTGCGGCGTCAGGCCTCCCGCGGCCTGTAGGTCCGCCGCGCGCTTGCGCGCCGCCAAGTACCACTGCTCGGAATGGCGGCTTTCATGGTAGACCATCGTCGCCAGGACTTTGGCGTCCCAGTCCGAAAGCTGGTGCGCCTGCGGCCCTCTGCTCCCGGTGAACTGATCACTGATGTGCATCGTCCAGTGCTGGAAGTCGAACTCGCCGCCCGTGCCCGCGTCGGGCGCATGGTACTGCCGGAAGATGAGGGCGGGTGCGCCGGTCGCGTGCAGCTGCGTGTTGACGAGGTTTTGGATATGGAGCCGCCTCTGCTCCGGTGACAGCTTCGGCCACTGCTTCTGCAGCTGCTTGAAGCCGTGGACATATTTTTTAACGTGCGTCTCCGAATGCAGCCCCGTGCCGGCACAAGGTTTCGCCGGCGGCTTCGGGTGGGCATGATGCTGTCCGTGCGGCCCGCCGGTGATCGGCAGCACATCTTCCACAAAGGGATGACGCTGAATGGGCCGCATCGGCCTGAGAACCTGTGTAAAAAGGCGTCAGATCGCCCCCCCGCCCCCAATTCTGGGGGAGCCGGAATAGGAGCAACGGGTCAGCGGTCCTCTCTGGTCCCCCCAAAATTGGGGGCTAGGGGGTCCATTCGGGACTTTTTACACAGGTTCTGAGCGATCCGCTCATACGATTTCTACCTCGCTGGCATTATACCTTAGTTGACAACCAGCTTTCTGCCACGGTGAGGAACCTGGCGAGGCGCTTTTCGTTGAAAACGATCCCGATCGGGATGATGTTTGAATTGAGCGTGAGCATTCCGGCAGCAGGGGAAACGCGGGCAGCAGGGGAAACGCGGGCAGCAGGGGAAACGCGGGGTTCGCCTGATAATACACCCAATAATACACCCAAGCGCTGTCCATCTCGCCCCCCAGGATGCCCGCTTCGGTCAGCATGGCAAGTTCGCGCTGAAGACTAGACGGCAGCAGCGTCGCCAGGATGTTCTGCCGGGTCCGTGGAAACAGCGCATCCAGCATATTAGTCTTACGCATCGTGCGTATATACTAACGCGAAATGCGTAAAAAGTCAAGTGCCGTTGATTATACCGCTAGCACAAGCGTCGTTAAGAAGCGGTGTCTTGGCACACGATGAGCGGGTCTATGCCGTGTGGCTAGTTTAGTCGAGGCGGAAATCCCAGACGACGGTAGAACTCTGCGGCGGCCCTGTTCGACCCATCAGGATTACGCCCGCCGCTTCTGCAAACTTCTGACGGTCTAGGGCACCACACACGGCGGGGAACCGGCTGTCTAGGCCGAGACCATCATGGATGGCACGAGCGGTCAGGGACACAGTCTTTTCTCCGCGTTGGTGCGCGGGTAGGATATACTGACTGATAACGTATTTTCTGATCTCTTCTGCGGTTGCCATGTTCCCCTCCCTAAATCTGGTCTGTGCCGAACGCCAGCACTAATGCCACGGCCTGCGAGTCTTCCTGCAAGTCCCGCCGCAGTGCGTCCTGGATCATGTCCTGCTTCGCGTGTTCCCCCAAACCATCGAAACAGTCAGAGATAAGGCGAACATAAACCTGCCCAGCTTCACCCTCATCAGTGCGGATGGCCGCATTGGGGCCAAACGCCTTTCGCAGCGTCTCGCAGACTTTGATGCTTTCCTGTGTGTAGTCGAATGAAGAAGTCTGCATCAGTTCGCTCCCCGCATGGCTTGGGCGTAGGCGTCCCATTTGTTCATGGCTGATCCTCATGTATTGGGTATGATAGTCAAGCAGAACGAAGTCGCCAATCGCCACCGAATACCCGCCCTGAGTGGCGGGGTAGCAGGCTCTGCCTGATTAGGAGCGATGGCGGCTTTGCTGTTTTTACTAGTTTGAGCCACTACCTAAAAATTATATTATTTGTCTGAACCCATTTTGAGGAGTCGTTGCCTCTTAGCTACTAGAAGGCGCAAAGCGCGGTTCACAAACACAGGTTGATATGTCCATAGTTGTTGACGATCATTTGCTGATAGCGGCCCAAAGAGGCGACATGGTTGCGTTGGAACGAGTGATCGCCCAATGCCGGCCCAACCTGCGCCGCTACGCCTCCCGGTACTGCGTGACGACTTCGGACGCGGAAGAAGCGGTGCAAGAGTCGCTGATCATCCTCTACCGCCGCCTTCCGGCGCTACGCTCAGTGGGGGCGTTCAGCGGGTGGCTGTTTCAAGTGATCCGGCATGAGTGTCAACGTCTGGCGCGAAAGATGTTCCATCAGCACGTTCCGCTGGATGAGGCTATCGAAGACAGATACCTGACGACCCGCACGGATATTGAACTGCGCCTTGATATTGCACTGGCTATTCAATCACTGCCCGACATTTACCGGGAAATCATCGTACTGCGCGATTTTGAGGAGTTGACGGTCAAGGAGATCGCCGTTCGCCTCGGCTTGTTGCCAGAGACGGTGAAGACCCGCATTCACCGGGGGCGGTTGCTCATCCGGGAACATCTTTTAACGTGAACATAAGGGAGAAACATTATGTGTCCGACGAAACCGCTTTTGATCCATTTGGTGCGTGGAGTCCTGGGCGTGGTCTTTCTCATCGCGGCCTTTTCGCTCACGGGTAGCCTTCCCGTTGTGGCGCTGCTGCTTGGGGGCGGTGCGCTGGTTGCCTTTCGTGGCTGCCCGACGTGCTGGCTTGCCGGACTGTTCGAGGTGGCATTTACGAAAAAGCCTGAGCCGCCCGCTGTCGTGCCGGTTCATCCGCCGACGCGCGAAAACCTGATCCAACACCACTAGCAAAAAGCCGTTAACCAAAGAGGAGAAAAACGATGCAAGAAACATACACTGCCAAACCGGGCCGTGCCATTGTCGCGGGTCTCGTTGCCACTGCCGCCATGACAATAGAGTTGTGGTGCAAATAAGCCTTTTGGCTCTGTAAGGCTCCCTGAGCGCATTATAGCTTCCTGAATGAAAATCTTGTCAATTTATCGTCACCAGGGGCCTCACAGCCGCTCCAAGCGGCAAGAAAAGCCATTCCTGAGTCAAGAGACTGAATAATTGCACCACAACTCTAATGCTTATTTACATGGCCCCGCACATGGGGATGCCTAACATGGACATCGCCGGGATGCTCGGCTCGATGATGAACGGCGGGCAGACGCCCGCTGTTATGAGCGGCCCGTGGCTGATCGGGATGATGATGCATTTTGTTCTGGGAACGTTGCTGTTCCCGCTCTTCTATGCCTATTTCGTCTATGGGCTGCTGCCGGGTAAGCCGTGGGCGAAGGGCCTGATCTGGGGCGTGGCGCTCTGGGCGGTGATGCAGGTCATGCCGCTGCCGATGATGGGCAAGGGCTTCTTTGCCAGCAAAACGCCGGAGCCGCTTCTGTTCGTCATGGGTACGCTGATGGGGCATTTGCTTTACGGCGCGGTCTTCGGCGCTCTGGCGGGCCAGCAGGCGCAGCGCCGCGCCGATACGCTGTCCGGCCATTCCCAGACTACGGTCTAAGAATTACGTCCCTCAGCGGGAGGGTCAATCGTTTACAGGGCAGTGGCGGGGATGCTGCTACCCTGTAGATACAGGACAATCATGCCCTGATTTCGCGCGGTTCCAAAGGAGAATCAAAATGATACTTTCGCTCACTCCCCGACTGGCTGGCGTGTTCGCCGCCGTCGCCCTGGCGGGCTTGTCCGCCGCGCCGATCGCTCAGGCGGCTCCCGCAGGCAAGATGGCGCACAGCAAAAAAATGGCGGCGCACACTGTCTATGTCTGCAAGGACTGCAAAGCCTTCTACTCGCCCGCAATGGCAAAGAAGATGGGCTACAAGGACAACATGGGGCATAAACTGGTCAAGCAGGCCAAAGCGCCCGCCGGATACATGGACGGCAGCAAAATGAAGATGTAACGGGCGCATCGCCCGCTCACAAAGTCGCCCGCCTGTTCTCAAACACAGGCGGGCATTTAGCACAGGAGAACCCAAGTATGAAACGTTTCTTCGGAAGGATCGGGCTGGGCCTCGCCACGCTCACGCTGCTGGCGGGGGGCTGGGGTATCAGTCATCCGGCGGTGGCGCAGAACCCCATGCCGGCAATGCCGCAGGGCAATATGGTGGGTGATCACGCCGCCATGATGATGAAGATGATGAACGCGCGGCCCAAAGAATTGAAAAAGGCCGACATGACCGTGATGCAGGCCAAAGCCACGGCCACGAAAAAAGGAATGTATAATTGTTGCCTGAAGCATCCCTGCGACTGGTGCGCCCTGAAAATGGGGGCCTGTCCGTGCGGCAAGAGCGCGGCCATGAGTATGCCAGTCTGCAACGAGTGCAAGGGCGGCTGGGCAGCGGGCGATGGGGCGATCCCCGGCCTGACTACCGACCAGATCAAGACATTCCCGCGCATGGACATGATGCCGATGGGTAAGCAAGTGGGCGCGGTTCCCGGTTCAGGCGCAAGGCAGATTGTGATCCATACCTGCCCGATGACCGGCGGGAAGGTGATCGGGGCCGGGGCAGGTATGTCGCGGGTCGCCAATTACGAGGTGCATTTCTGCTGTGCAGGGTGTAAGCCGGAGTTTGACAAGCTGCCCAAAGCGGCACAGTTACAGAAAATCCGGGCAGTGCTGGCAAAAAGCTGAACCGCCGCGGTCTCATAAGCCAAACACAAGCATGCGGCCCGGTCATTCTCATCAGAGAGGCCGGGCCTCTTCAATGTTGCAGCGTTGGGAGTAATTTTCCGGGTAGTGGCCCAAATGCGTCTGACAGTGGAAATAACGCTCGGTTGTTCGCAACGTAATTTCACGCGGGATAATCGCACCCAGGTGACAGGCAGCCGCTGGAATGAGGGCGGCTAGTCAGACGCATTTGGGCCACCACCCTGTTTTTATTCTTCGCTTCCTCTGCGCTCACCCATTGCTCCCTCGGGAAACCGAAACTTCCAAATGTTGAACCGCGTGTCTCGCCCCCAGTGGTCGCGCAGGCGATCACAGCCAATACTCGCCGCGATGTGACGAACTATTTCCACTTTCGCCGGGCTTTCGGCCCTCTCCTCAATATCATACCTGACAGCTCCCAGCAGCACGTCGGTGATCTGAAGCAAATCCTCTGCTTTAGAGTCACGCGGTTCCACATTGCGGACGAGGCTGGTCGTCGCGCCTTTGAGGAGCCAGTGGTAATTTGTCTTCGACTTCAAATCAGTGAGACGGTTCGACTGCCGGTTCTGCCGGTTATCAGTGAACACCAAGTATTCATCTTCCAAGCGCAGGTTGCGGGAAAGGGCTTGAAAGTAGAACTCGTAAAACGCGGTTTCCCGATCCCCTTTGTGATAAGCCTTGTCAATTTTGTGCGTGTCAACCACGAGGCAGCGGAACTCAGCCACCCCATGATTGAAGAAAACGTCTACAAACTCTTTGTAGACGTTCATTTTGCCGTGAGAGACTTCTTCCCACTTGAACTCCCCGGTTCCCCAATGACGCTGCTGACGTAACCGAGTGCAGTCCTCGCGCAGTGATTGTTCCGGCTCTCCTCGTGGAATGAACAGAAGCCCATAGAGCATGTAGCGGTGTGCGTCCTGCCGACTCTCGTCGGCGTAGACATGGTAGAAAGTCAAAGCGTTGTCCTGAGCGTCACACGGACATAGAGAAAGAGGGCGGGGGCAAGCCCCGCCCTTACAGAAAGACTAAACCACCTGCATGGGCATGAGGACGCAGAGATAGTCGGCGGTGTCGGTGGGGCGGATGATGCTGGGGCGCAGCGGCTCGGTCAACTCAATGTGTTGCAACATTAGATCTGATCGGTGCCGAAGGCCAATACTAATGCCACGGCTTGCGAGTCTTCCTGCAAGTCTCGCCGCAGGACGTCCCAAATCATGTCCTGCTTGGCGCGATCCCCTAAACCGTCGAAGTGGTCAGAGACGATGCGGACGTACACCCGACCGGCCTCGCCTTCATCGGTGCGGATGGCCGCATTGGGGCCGAACTCCTTTTGCAGCGTCTGGCGGACTTCGGCACTCATCTGCGCGTAATTGAATGAAACAGTCAGCATCGTTTATCCTCCGAAAATCTTGGGAGAAAGCCAGTCTACAGCCGCCTGCACGTCGTCCAGGAACTCCCCTGCGTCCGTGTGTGCTACCATGTCCGTCTCGTATCGCCAGGACGAGCGCCACTGAGCGACTCGCGCCCACCGTTTCGGATCATAGGCGGGATACTGCGGCAAATCGGTTAGCTGAAGCAAATACAAGATTTTATGGCCTGCCGCCGTCCGCGCGATTTGCTCCACGGGTTCTAGACCTTGCTGCCGACGCTGCTCGTTGAGCGTGTCTACTGCCGCCGCGAGCGTCTGCGCGTTCATATGCTGGATGAGATACGCCTTCACCAAGCACTCTGCCGCATAACCGGCCAAATACATCGCTCCGCGTAGGTGACGGCGGTCGGCGTCGGAGCGCTGCGGGTCAAGCGTGGGAAGTTCCAGAAGCTCTTTGGCGTCCTCCAGACGCCGTGCCGCGCTGCGCCGATAGTCTTGAATGGTGTCCCGAAAAGGCATTGTCCGTCCGGCTCCGTTCCGTGGTGCGGGAACCCAGGAGCAATGGGGGGTTATAAAGCCAACCCCCATTGCCGTTACTGGAATTATACCACCTGCATGGGCATGAGGACGCAGAGGTAGTCGGCGGTGTCGGTGGGGCGGATGACGCCGGGGCGCAGCGGCTCGGTCAGCTCGATGTGCAGGCCCTCGGTGTCCAGGACATTGAGCACGTCGGCGAGGTACTTGGCGTTGAAGGCGATCTCGACGGGGCTGTCGTCGCCTTCGCGGGCGACTTCGACCTCCTCGTAGGCATTGCCGACGCTGCCGCTCTCGGCGGTGATGGTCAGGCGGTCGCCGTCCTCGGTGGTCCGCAGGACGACGCGGCTGGCGGAGTCGCGGGCGACGATGGAGGCGCGCTTGACGGCCTGGGCCAGCGGGGCGCGCTCGACGGTCAGTGTCTTGGTCGCCTGGGCGGGGATGACGCGCTCGTAGTTGGGGAACTGGCCGTCAATGAGGCGCGAGATCAGCGTGGTCTTGCTGCCGTCGCCCTTTTCGTCCGCTTTGCCGTTCTCGATCTGGAACTGGATCTGGTTGCCGGACAGGGTCACGACGACCTCGCCCTCCTCGTTGCCGATGATCCGCAGAAGCTCGTTCATGGCGCGCGACGGCACGATGGCGCTGGCGCTGCCCGTGCCCTCCTTGACGGGGCAGTCGCGGACGGCCAGCCGGTGCGTGTCGGTCGCGACCAGGCGCAGGCTGTCGCCCTGGAAGACGACCAGAACGCCGGTCAGGATGGCGCGGGTCTCGTCGGTGGACGTGGCGAAGATAGTCTGCTTGATGGCGTCGCGCAGCGTCTCGCGGTCCATGACGAAGCGCGAATCCTCCTTGACCTGCGGCAGCAGCGGGAACTCGTCGGCGCTCAGGCCGAGCAGCTTGTAATTGGCTTTGAGGCAGCGCAGGTGCAGCGTGTTGGTCTCGTCCTCCACCGTCACGGACACGTCGGCGTCGGGCATGGCGGCCAGAAGCTCGGTGAAGTTGCGGGCGGGCGCGGTCGCCGCGCCGTCCTCGGTGATGCCGACGCCGGGCAGGGTGTGCTCCATCCACATTTCCAGGTCGGTCGCCATCATCGAGACCTTGCCGTCTTTGGCGGCGATGCGGACGTGGGTGAGGATGGGCAGGGACGAGCGGGTGGCAACGGCCTTGCCGACCGTCTGGATGCCCTCGAACAGTTCCTTGCGCGGAGAGGTGGCCCGGAGCAGTCCGGGCGCGAGTGTCTTGGTTGCCATTGATCGTTGTCTCCTTGTTGGTTGGTCCCCGCCCTGAACGGCGGGGCTGTAAAAGTTCACGCTGCCCGCCTTCGCGGGCGCAAGAGCATCATGCCGACGGCATTCAGCCCGCGAAGGCGGGGTGTTGCTTTATTAAAGCCCCGCCGTTCAGGGCGGGGTTACTCCCCCGGCCTCTTCAGGATCGAGTAAAGGTTGCTGTAGTCGTCGGTCCAGGCGTGCAGGCCGGGCCGGGTTTCGGGCGTGGTCGCCGCGCCTTGAAGGCGCGGCGACCGGAAAAAGTCGTGCCGGGCGGACACCAGCACCCATTCGGCGTCAGAGGTATCGTCGGACTCGTCGGCTCCGCTGCTGACCACACGCGCTTCCAGTCCCAGCGCCCTCGCGCCCTGCGCGACGACCGGAGACAGGGCAAGATAGCGGTTGGAGACGTGGACGGCCAGCACGCCGCCCGGCTTCAAGTGCCGCAGGTAAAGCGCGAACGCTTCGCGCGTGAGCAGATGGACGGGGATGGCGTCCCCCGAAAAGGCGTCCACGGCCAGCACATCGAACCCCTGCGGCGGCTGGCGCTCTAATGACAAGCGAGCGTCGCCCGGCACGACCGCCGTCTGCGCCGGCGTCCCCGACAGAAACGTGAACTGCGTCCGGGCTAACGTAATCACCAGCGGGTTGATGTCGTAGAACTCGTAAAAGTCGCCGCGCCGGCCATAGGCGGCGAGGGTGCCCGTGCCCAGGCCGATCACGCCGACGCGGACCGGGCCGCGCACTATGGGCCCCCGCCCCTGGGCCTCGCGGACCGCCAGGCCGATGCCCGACTCGCGCCCGTAATAGGTGGTCGGCGTCCGCGCCCGCGCGGGGTCCAGGAACTGCTCGCCGTGGTTGATCATGCCGTTCGCCAGCGACCGGGTCGCCCCCTGAGCCGCCGGGTCGGCGGGGTCCACGACGCGCAGGACGCCATAGAAGTTGCGCACCATCACCCGGTTGCCGTCCGTCACCTGCCGGACCGTGTGGTGGAGGAAGACCATCAGGCCGACGGTCAGCGCGGCCATCGTCAGGAACGCGGGCTGGGCAAGCTGTCTCCAAAGCGCCCCTTTCGGCTCGCGGTACAGGGCGAGGAGCGCGACGAGGGCGCAGGCGGCCAGAGCGATGGGCAGCTCGTAAGACCCCCGGAACAGGCGCGGGGCGAGCAGGCCGACGAACAGCCCGCCCAGCGCGCCGCCGACCGACACCATCAGGTAGAACTGCGTCAGAAAGCGCGGGTGCGGCTTCAACCGCGCCAGTTCCCCGTGGCAAAGCAGGCAGCAGACGAACAGCCCGCCGCAGAACAGCGGGAGGAGCACGGCGATGCCGGTCGTCGCCTCCTGCAACTCCGGCGACAGCGCGTAGGCCATCGCCCCCAGCGCCAGCGCGGGCAGCGGCAGAAAGGCAGGCGTCCACCGCCAGCCTCGGCCCCCGAAGCAGACGATAGAGGTCAGCAGGTACAGCGAGAGCGGCAGCACCCACAGGAACGGGATGGCGGCGACATTCTGCGTCAGGTAGTTCGTCACGGCCAGCAGCAGCGTCGAGGCGACGGCGGCCAGGGCGATCCAGACCAGGGACAGCCACCGCGCGGGCGCCTCCGCGCCGCCTTCGACTTCGGCGGCAGGCCGGACGCCGGACTGCGACCGCCAGGCGGCCACGCCGCACAGGACGATGAATAGGGCGTAGCCCGCCGACCAGACCAGCGCCTGCTGCTTGATCGTCAGCGCCGGTTCCACCAGGATCGGGTAGGACAGCAGGGCCAGCAGGGAGCCGAAGTTCGAGAGCGCGTACAGCCGGTACGGGAACGCCGCCGCCTGCCCCGCCCCCGCCGGGGGACGGGCGGCGTACCACGCTTGCAGCAGCGGCCCCGTCGTGGACAGCAGCAGGTACGGCAACCCAATCGTCGCCAGCAGCAGCAAGAGGATTGCCCAGGTCGGCTCCTCGGCCCCGGTCGGCTTCCACGAGTCGCGCGGCAGGACGTGCAGCGCGAGCAGGCTCACGCCCAGCAGCGCGAGATGGAGCCGCGCCTGCATTTTGGGCTGGAGGTAGCGGATCGTCCCGTGCGCGTACAGGTAGCCCCCCAGCAGCACGAGCTGGAAGAACAGCAGGCACGTCGTCCACACCGCCGCCGACCCGCCGAACCAGGGCACGATGATCTTGGCGATAATCGGCTCGATCTGGAACAGCAGAAAGGCGCTCAGGAAGATGGTGACGGCGTACAGAAGCATGATCGGTTCAGCGCGGGCGGCGCGCGGCGGTCGGCACGGACGTCTGCGCTTCCCGGTGCTCGTGCAGCAGCCGGTCCAGGGCGCGCTCGACGAACCAGTCGTCGGGCCGCTCGGCGGGGGCCGCTTGCAGACGGGCGATCGTGGCCCGCAGGGCGGCGACTTCCCGCGCCGCGTCCGGGTGGGCGGCGAGATAGCCCTCCACCCGCGCCCGCAGCGCTTCGGGCAGGGCGTCGTCCACATACAGGTCAATCAGTTCGTCCCGCTCGTCTTCCGTCATGGGTCCTCTTTTCTCAGCATCTCAAAAGCGTCGCGCAGGGCGCGGCGGGCGCGGCCGTGCAGGGACTTCGTGGCCGCCGGAGTCCGGCCCAGGACGGCGGCGGCCTCCCCTGCCGTCAGCCCCTGCAAGTCGCACAGGGTCAGAACCAGCCGGTGGTCGTCGGCCAGCGAGGCCAGGGCTTCGTCTAACTCGGAAGTGGAGTCCGGCCCTGGTGAGAACAGCACCCAATCGCCCCGATCCGTCTCGGTCAGCCCGGACAGCGAGAGGGTGGGGAGGCGCGGCTGCCGCCCCCGCTCCAGGCAGACCCGCCGCGCGATGCCCAGCAGCCAGGTCTTGAAGCGGCTTTCGCCCCGGAAGCCCCCCGCCCGCAGCGCGCGCCCCGCCCGCAGCCACGTTTCCGAGGCGGCCTCCTCGGCGTCCTCGCGCGTCGCTAAAAAGCGCCGGGCGAAGGCATAGGTCGCCTCGATGTGGCGGCGGAACAGCGTCTCCAAAGCCCGCGCGTCCCCGTCCGACCCGTAGCGCGCCGCCAGCCGCTCGTCGTCCTCCCACTCAGCCATGCCCATCGCCTGTTCTCATTACCTTTGTGTCGTTTCCCGGCCCAAAAGCGCCGCGCCCGCGAAAAATAATTTCGTGGAACTTTTCCGTGCGCCTGTGCGCTTCCCAAGTTGAACTCAACCCCGCCTTTGGAGGCAGCAAGGATCAAACCTATGAAGACATTCGCCCGCATCCTCTCCGCGCTCGGCCTGGCCGCCGTCCTCGGCGCGACCGCCGTGTTCGCCCAGACGCCCGCGCCCGCCAAGACGCACGTCCAGGGCTATACCAAGGTGACCAAGACCGGCCAGGTGGTCCATGTTAAGGGCTATAACCGCGCGGCGAAGCCGGCCAAAACGACCCGCGTCAGCGGGTACACCAAGATGACCAAGACCGGCAAGACCGTCCATGTCAACGGCTACAACCGCAAAGCCCCCTCAAAGATGAAAATGCCGTCGAAGATGACGCCGGGCATCAACCCCGGCGCCAAAATGTAGCCCGCGCCTGCGCTGGAAATCAGTGTGACACAAAAACGGCCCGGCGCGTCCAAAAAGACTCGCCGGGCCGTTTTTCGTGCGCGAGGCGTCTACTGCTACTGCACCTTGCGCTGCTTTTCTTCGATAATATTGGTCAGCACCTCGTTGCCGATTCGGCCTTCGGGCCGCACCGTCCCCTTTAGGCCGACCTTATCCCCTTCGCGCGGCGCCCCCGCCCGGCTGATCACCCAGGCCTGTCCCGTGCCGTCATTGACTCGGTAAGCCGCGATGTCCGCGATGCCCAGCGGCAGCTCGTAGACCTTCGTCACCTCGCCTGCCACGGTGACATCCTTGTTCGCGAACCCTGCCGGGTTGCTCGCGATGTCACGCAGCTTGTCCGTGTGCTCGTTGCAGCCCGCCAGCAGGACGGCGGCCAGCGCGAACGCCGCCAGCCATAAACTCATGTGGGGCGCGGGTTTACGCCAAAGTCTCATAGTTCGATACCTCCTCAAACGCCTATGTTTCTTTCCGACTCGCAAATGTTCTGTGAGGTTCCCCTACACACCGTAAAAAAACCAGTATTTATTTTGCGCAACGGAACTTTTCGGAATTTGTAAACGCTATAAGTCGTGAAATCTATCTCAAGGAGGCTTCAAACTAATGAAGTTGATCAGCAAGCTCGTCGCCGTTGCGACCATCGCCACCCTTGTCGTTCCCGCCTTCGCCCAGACCTCCACCATGAAACCCATGCCCAAGTCCGGGACGATGATGCACAAAGGCACCATGATGCACAAAGGCACCATGAGCAAGTCCGCCATGATGAAGAAGTCGGTTGCCATGCACAAGAAGGCGACCGCCATGCACAAGAAAGCGACCGCCATGCATCAGAAGGCCACCTCGATGCAGCAGAAGGCCATGAAGAGCGGCACGATGAAGAAGACCATGTAGTTTCGCTTCTTTGCGAAACGCAGAAGCGCCCCTGCCGACGGTCGGCAGGGGTGCTTTGTTGCCTTTTTCTTGGGCGTCTTTTCACGCGCAGTCGTCCAGCACAGATTGAATGAACGATGCCTTCGCCGCCGTGTAGTCCGCCCGCCGCTCGGCGTACTTCTCGCTGAGGGCGATCTTCAGCGCCTCATACTTTCGCGCCAGCGCCGGGTCGGCCCGGAGCGCATCCCGGAAGCAGATCGCCTCGGTCCAAATGACGCTGCCGTATTCCACCACATGCAGCAGGTGCGTCCGCTCCTCTCCCCTGCCGAAGATATGATGGCCGGGCACGACCTTGTCCCCGGCGTACTCATACCCCAACGCGGCCAGCGGCTCGATCAGCGCCGGCCCGTCTTCCAGCCGCGCGATGCCCGCCAGGATGTCAATAATCGGCTTGGCCCTGATGCCGCCGACCGATGTGCTGCCGTAGTGCTCGACGGCGAGCAGGGCCGGCCCCAGGGCGGCCCGCAGCCGATCTTCCTCCGCCCGATACAGCGCTGCCCAGAGCGGCGTCGGCTCATGCAGACGCACCTGCGTCTGCGCCAGCCCCAGCACCCCGAAATGATCGTCCATAGGTGCCATCGCATCCTCCGCGCGGTAGATTCGGTGCTTCTCGCTCCCAGCCGCCTCCGCCTGGTTCTTAGATCGCTCTCAGTGTAGCATCATCGGCATCGGCTGTCGAATAAACAGGGGTGGCTTCTGTAGACGGACGCGAACAAACGAAGCCCTCCTGCGTCTCCCGGAACTCGTCAACGCCATACTCCTGCAATGCCTGTCGCAATGCAGCGGTGGGTTTTGACCCATAAACTTCAATCACTGACCAAGCCGGATCATGGCTGTACTCGCCGTGGTGCAAATCAACGGCTGTGAGCCGATCAAGCACCATATCTTCCGGGCTGTCGTTTTCGCTCACCTTAAAAGTAGTCGCCCCAGCTTCGTTCCAAACTGCTTCCAGAGGCAGGGCGGCCGCGGCTCTTTCGGCTGCCTGACGGTTAACCGGCGTGTCACAAATCCAGATATGAAACACCTTCGCGATGCCCAGCAGCCGGTCGCCGAAGTGCCGATCCACCACTACACCGACTTCGCCAGGTTGCGGGGCTGGTTAAGCAGCCTGTGATTCCAGCAAACGGCTACTTTGGGCATCTCTGACGACCTGCCCTCCTTGAACGGCGTCGTACAGCCCTGAGCGAAACAGCCACTCTTGAGACTGATTGTGTCCGTGGGGCTTCCGCGTCTGAACCAAGTTTGACAGCCAGGTATGGATCATGTTCTCGTATCGGTCCGCTTCATCCTGCCCCGACGGCTGTGACGGCTGATACTCTTGCAGCAGGGCTTGGGCATCTATCGTATATTGTGGCGGTGTTTCCGGCTCCGGCGCCTCTGATTTTGTCCAAAGGTAGAACGGCTCTGGATACACGGCGAACAGGAAGAAGGCAGAACTTGGAATGCCTGAGTGAAGCAGCAGATTGCGGTGTACCCGTGTCGCCCAGCTTTCCAGGTCGGTCGCCACCTCATAAGGCCGCTTCCTCATCTCCACAACGAGTTGAAGATAACCGGCGTTGTCGTATACCGCGAGGTCGAACTGCCGGCTGATGCGCGCCCCCGGATTTTCCCATTCGCCGAGCCGGACCATCTCCTCCAAGCAGCGGCGGCAGACATTGATCTGTCGCCGACCGGGGGAACCCCAGACGGCCGTAATCGGGGCCGGTTCCAGAGCGGTGCAAAAGGGCGTCTGTATCTCGCACTCGCCGATCATCACTACGCCGGATGGTTCAATTCTCATGATCTACCTCTTGGCTGACAGAATGGGCCAGCCCCCTCGTGATCTGGTCGCGCGCGTCTTCCACGAGATCGTGCCTATCTGTGCTGCTGAGTGGCTGCATGAAGGAGGCATGAAGGCTGGTCTCCGCTTCATCAATGGCATTCGCGGTTTCTGTGTCGGGCCTGTCATAACCCAGCCGAAATCTCTCCGCATGTGCCAGTTCGTGCGCCAGACAGGCGAGTTCGGACATCCTGACGCGCGCCTCCGTACCGATTCCTGGTTCGACATCTGCTCCCAAATACACGACGTTTGCTGTCTGATTATATCTGGTTCGCGATCCATGTTCAGAGGCTTCCCGGATGTCAAGGGGGCAAACCTCGTTCCCACCAAGCAATTCCCATATTGCCTCGCAAATGGCTATCTTCCTCCGAGAAAGGCTCCTCTGGTTCCGGCTGGATGAGAGCATTTGCCGCCTACTCCACCGTCACCGATTTCGCCAGGTTGCGGGGCTGGTCTATCTCGCGGCCCAGATCGGCGGCGATGTAGTAGGCGAGGAGCTGCATCGGGAGGATGGACAGGACGGGCATGAAGGTGTCATGGGTGGCCGGGACGCGCAGGATGCTGTCCACGAAGTTCTCGTCCAGGCCCTCGTCGCCGGCCTTGACGATGCCGATGGCCGCGCCGTCGCGGGCCTTGACCTCCTTGACGCTGGACTGAATCTTGTCGTAGAGCGCGGACTGCGTGGCGAGGCAGACGACGGAAACGCCCGGCTCGACCAGGGCCAGCGGGCCGTGCTTCAATTCGCCGGCGGGGTACGCCTCGGCGTGGATGTAGGAGACTTCCTTCAGCTTCAGGGCGCCTTCCTGGGCGACGGCGTAATCGTTGCCCCGGCCCAGGAAGAAGAACGAGGACGAGTGGGCGTGCTCCTTCGCGACGGCCTGCACAATGGAAGTATCGGCCAGGATTTCGGAAACCTGTTCGGGGAGACGCTGCAACTGCTCCACATAGGCCGCGACCACGCCCGGCCCTAATTTATTCTCTTCCTGCGCGATGTACAGGCCGAGCAGGTACAGGCCGATGAGCTGGGTGATGTAGGCTTTGGTGGAGGCGACGCAGATTTCCGGTCCGGCATAGGTGTATAGCACTTCGTCGGCCTCGCGGGCGATGGAGGAGCCGACCACGTTGACCAGGGCCAGCGTCGTCGCGCCCTTGATCTTCGCCTCGCGCAAAGCCGCCAGCGTGTCCGCCGTTTCGCCGGACTGCGAGATGATGATGGCGAGTGTCTGGGCGTCCACGATGGGGTCGTTGTAGCGGAACTCGCTCGCCACCTGCACCTCGACCGGGCGGCGCAGCAGGTGCTCGTAGAAGTTCTTGCCCGCCAGCCCCGCATGATACGCGGTGCCGCAGGCGACGATGACGATGCGGTTGAAGTGGACCAGCTTGCTCGTCGGCAGCTTCAGTTCGGGCAGCGTAACCTGGTGCGTTTCGGTCGTCCGCCCGCGCAGCGTGTCCCGAATGGCCTGCGGCTGGTCGTAGATCTCTTTCAGCATGAAGTGCGCGAACCCGCCCTTCTGCGCCGTGGAAACGTCCCAGGTGACATGGAACACGTCCCGGTGCAGGGGCTGCCCGTCCAATGTCGTGAGCGTGACGCCGTGGGGCGTGATTCGCGCGAAGTCGCCGTCTTCCAGAACGAGCACGTTGCGCGTGTAGCCCATCACGGCGGGGATGTCCGAGGCCAGGAAGTTCTCGCCCTCGCCCAAGCCGATGATCAGCGGCGAGGCCGTCTTGGCGGCGTAGATGACGTCCGGCTCCGCACTGGACACGACGCAAACGGCATACGCGCCCGTCACCTCGGACAAGGCCGCCCGGACGGCCCCTTCCAGCGACCCCGCCGTTTCCCAATGGGACTCGATCAGGTGCGCCAGCACTTCCGTGTCCGTGTCGCTCGCAAAGACGTGCCCCGCCGCCGTCAGCCGCTCTTTCAGCCCGATGTAGTTCTCGATGATGCCGTTGTGGATCAGCGAGATGCGCCCCGTACAGTCCGAATGGGGGTGGGCGTTGACATCGTTGGGCCGCCCGTGCGTCGCCCAGCGTGTGTGCGCGATAACCGTTCCACTCGACTGCCCCAGCCCGTCCAGCGCGGCTTCCAGATTGGCGAGCTTGCCCTTCTTTTTGAGGACGGTGACGCTGTCCTCGCCTGGCTTGACCACGGCGACCCCCGCCGAATCGTAGCCCCGGTATTCCAGCCGCTTCAGATTATCCAGCACCAGCCGGACGCTGCGTTCGCGCCCGCCCACATAGCCCGTGATTCCACACATTAACTTGCTACCGCTCCCCTTCGAGTTCTGCGAACCGTGCCTATGTCCCCGGAATGAATTCCGGGTCTTTAGGAGTGCCAACGTCCGCCTGCGCGGACAGAAGAACCGAACTCGATACCTGTCTTATGTCCACGAAGGTGGACAATCGCTCTGCCGAAGACCCGGAATTCATTCCGGGGACAGCCGCTAGTTTCAGTATACCTTATCACAAGACGACGCCTCGCCCACGCCGGTTCCCGTGCCTAATCCGCCGCCCCCGCCAAATACTCCGCGTCTGTAACCTGCTCTAGCCAAACCGCATCTATGCCCGCCTCGACAGGCTGGATCGCCAGATGCACCATCAGTCGCTCTGGGGATGCCCCGTGCCAGTGCTTCTCGCCCGGCGCGAAGTAGACCGTGTCGCCAGGCCGCACGGCCTGAACTCCCTCGCCCCATTTCTGGACGCGCCCCACGCCCGCCTCGATGTGCAATATCTGCCCCTTCGGGTGCGTGTGCCAGGCCGTCCGCGCTGAGGGCGTGAACGTCACGCGGAAGGCGTTGGTCCCCGTCTCCGGCGGAGACCGGAGGATTTCATCCAGCCAGACCACGCCCGTAAAATACGCCTCATCCCCCCGCCGCGTCGCCCTCCGCTCCGCCCGCGTGATCTCCATATGTTTGCCCTCGTTTCTGTAGGCTTGAAAGGCGAGTATACCCCATCACCCCCTAGCCCCCAATTCTGGGGGGAATCGGAAAGGGCGAACACAACGGGGGCGAACACAAGGTTCGCCCCTACGGGCTTTCTTCTCCTGTCCCCCCAGAATTGGGGGCCAGGGGGCGATCTGCTTGACGCCGCCCGCTCCCGGTGCTACAATGCAACAAGAAACGCCGCCCGCGCGGCGCCCGGAGAATGGTCGCCATGTCACTTGTGCTGGACTCCCTAGAAATCAAAAACTTCCGCGCCTTCAGGCACCTGCGAATCGAGAAGCTGGGGCGGGTGAATTTGATTGTCGGCAAGAACAACGTTGGGAAAACCAGCTTGCTTGAAGCACTCGCCTTGTTTGCCTCCAAAGGTGAGCCGTTTACTGTTTATTCTCTGCTGAAAAAGCATGGCGAGCTGCCACAAGATGCGGTCAACGACGATGTTCGTCTTAACTCCCCTGGGATGCAGGAAGTGGTGGATGCCTTCCGGTATCTGTTCTACGGGCGCGAGGATGTCAGCCGACCTCAGAAGCCTATCCAGATCGGTCCAGCTCAACCTGTGGACGCTGCTGGTGATGTCGCTGACAACGGAGCTATTACAATCAGCGTGACCTTCAACCCTAACCCGATAACAAACCGCTATTCCGAGGATGACGAGAACACAAACATTCCTGTCCATGCCCCACGTCTTCAGGTAGGGACCAGCCTGCACTCATCAAGTACTTATATCCTCGGTCGCAACTACTACATGGACAGTCTAATAAAGCGATCCTCTTGGCTCGAAGGCCCCCACTTTACCGAAGTCGGAGTTAACGGACTGAGCCTCAAAGCAGTGGAGGATTTTTGGGACAGGATTGCTGTCTTTGGCTTGGAAGATGACGTGCTAGCGGCCTTACATATCATCGCCCCAGAGATAGAACGTATAATTTTTGTCGGTCACGGTAAAAGCAGTGGTTCCCGTGTTCCGTTTGCCAGGCTGAAAGGCATGGATCGTGCGCTTCCTCTTGGGAGTATGGGGGAAGGCATGAACCGTATGCTTGGCATCGCCCTTGCCCTTGTCAACGCCAAAGACGGGATGCTGTTGATTGATGAAGTAGACACTGGCCTGCACTACTCGGTGCTACCTGACCTCTGGAAACTGATCTTTGAAGTCGCCCACCGCCTCAATGTGCAGGTGTTCGCCACGTCCCATAGGTGGGACTGCATTCAGGCTTTCCAGAAGGCCGCCGACGAGAACAAAGAGGAGGAGGGCGTACTGATTCGGCTGGAAAACCGGAAGGATGGGGTGCGGGCCGTTCTGTTTGACGAAGAGGAGCTAAATGTTGTGGCCCGTGAGCAGATCGAGGTGCGCTAGGAATGGCAGACTCCTGTGTGATGCTGGTCGAAGGGCCGGATGATTGGAATGTGTTGTTCCATCTGATTCAGCATCACTACCCAGCCGACCAGCTAATCGTCACACGGCAGGGCGATTACCGCCCACGACAGGAAGACGCACCCACGGGGATCAAGCACATCCTCTTTGATGTCGTTCAAGGTGACAGCCTCTTCAGACCCAAGTCTCTATCGGCAAAGTTGAAGGCGAGTGGATTGGAGCGGATCGGGATCATCGTGGATGCAGACACCGATCTCCAATCCCGTTGGCTGAAGTTGTGTGACGCTCTTGCCCATTTCGGCTACACCGCCCTTCCGGTCAGTCCCGCTCCCGGCGGCACGATCATTGAGCAGACAGATTACCCCATAGTCGGAATCTGGGTCATGCCGGACAACCGGTTACCCGGAACACTGGAGGACTTTGTCGGTTTTTTGAGACCCGCAGACGACACGCTCTGGGCAAGGGCCGGAGAAGCAGTCGCGCAAATCCCGGCTCAGGAACGCCTCTTCAAACCGCAGGCGGCGGTGAAAGCGCATATTCATACCTGGCTTGCCTGGCAGGAAGAACCGGGAACGGCAATGGGGCAGGCGATCTCCAAACGCTATTTAGACGCAACATCTTCCCATGCCCTACTTCTCGTGGACTGGCTGCGGCGCTTATTCGATTTAGACGGCCCATTGGAGTAGCAGCCTTATGAAACAACCGAAACGCTTCTCCCATCCATCTTTGATGTGGCTGGCGGGCCTGCTGTGCCTGCTGGGGCTTGCGCCGCGCGTCCATGCGTCGCCGGGGGAGTATTACCGAATCACGGTGGTGGATGCGGACACCGGGCGGGGGGTGCCGCTGGTGGCGCTGACGACGGTGAACGCGGAGACGTTCTACACGGACAGCAATGGCATCGTGGCCGTCCATGAGCCGGACTTGATGGGGCAGACCGTGTGGTTTGGGGTCAAGAGTCACGGCTACGAGTTTCCCGCCGACGGGTTCGGCAACCGGGGCGTGGCCCTGCCGGTCACAGCGGGCGGACAGGCGCAGATCACGGTCAAGCGCGTCAACATCGCCGAGCGGCTATACCGGATTACGGGGGCGGGCATTTACCGGGACAGCGTCCTAGTTGGGCAGCCGGTGCCGATTTCGCATCCCTTGATGGGCGGCTTGGTGATGGGGCAGGATACGGTCATGGCGACGCCGTACCGGGGCAAGATTTACTGGTTTTACGGGGATACAGAGCGGCCCGGCTACCCATTGGGCCAGTTCGCGACTTCGGGGGCGACCTCAAAGCTGCCAGGGCAGGGCGGGCTGGACCCTAACAAGGGTGTGGACCTGACCTACTGGACCGACGCGAGCGGATTCAGCCGACCCATGCTGCCGCTGCCAGGCTTCGGCGGCCCCGTCTGGGTGGGAGGGGTCTTCTCGCTCAAGGACGGCGCGGGGCGGGAGCGGCTGTATACCCACTTCAGCCACTTAGACGACAAGGGAAAGACGGCGGAGCACGGATTGGCGGTCTTCAACGATGCGAAGGCCGTCTTTGAGCCGGTCTGCCGGTTCGCGCTGGAGGCGCCGCTTTACCCCGACGGGCAGCCGTTTCATGCGGTCGTGAACGGGCAGCCGTACCTCTATTTTCAATCCAAAACGCTTCAAGCCTACCCCCTGGTGCGCGTCCGCGCAGACGAGGCGCATGTCACTGACGCCCATGCCTGTGAAGCATTCACCTGTCTTGCGCCGGGCGCACGGTATGAGGGCGCAAACACGCGGCTGGACCGGGGGCGGGACGGGCGGCTGATCTATGCCTGGAAGGCGGACACGGCCGTGCTGGGTTACGATGACCAGCAGGCGCTTGTCACGGCGGGGAAACTGAAGCCGGAGGAGGCGCTGACGCCGCTGCGGGATGTGGAGACGGACGCCCCAATCCACTCGCACGGCGGGTCGGTCTTTTGGAACGCCTACCGGAAGCGCTGGGTGATGATCAGCGGCCAGGCGTCGGGCACATCGTCCTACCTGGGCGAGAGCTGGTTTGCCGAGGCCGACACGCCGGTCGGTCCCTGGACCTACGCCCGGAAGATCGTCACGCATGACCATTACACGTTCTACAACCCGACCCAGCACCCGTTCTTCGACCAGGAGGGCGGCCGGCTCATTTACTTTGAAGGCACCTACACCGATACCTATTCGGGCAGCGCCGACCTGACGCCGCGCTACAATTACAACCAGATCATGTACCGGCTGGACTTGGGCGACCCGCGCCTGTCCCTGCCCGTCCCCGTCTACGCGCTGGCGGGGCCGGACGGCTACGGGCTGCGCGAAACGGTGGACGCTCGGCACGAGTGGGGCCAGGTGCGGGGCGTGCCGTTCTTCGCCGTCCCGCCGGGCCGCCCCCATGCGGGGCTGATCCCCGTGCCCGCCGCCTCGTTTGTCAGCGCCGGCGGCCCGCTGCTCTTTTACGCGCTGCCGCCGACGCCGGCGGCGGGGGAGAAAGCGTCGCCCGCCGTCGTGCCCCTGTACGAGTACCGGGACGAGCACACGAACGCCCTCATTTACCTGACGGACCCCGCCTCGCCGTCACTCGAGCGCCTCTCCGCCCGGCCGCTCTGCCGCGTCTGGCGCAACCCGTCCACCGTCCACGCCTGGGACCCGGCGGCGAGGCCCGCTCCGCAAGACTATCCGAGCCGAAGCAGAGCAGAAACGGGAAAATGATCGGAGGGAAAGGGGCGGCTGCCGTCGCCTCGAAGAACCTGGGCGGACAGCGCCTGCCACTCGTGGGAATGGAAGATGTAGTCTATCGGGCCGTGCGACGCTGCGCCGGTAAAGCCATGAAATGTTCCTTCGGCAACCGCCGCCAAAGCGTTTTTCAGCAGCGGTGAAGACGCTTCTTGAAGCCGTAAGACAGCGGGATTGTCCGGCTCTGCATTGAAGTCTCCTACAACGATCACAGGCACAGGGCCGGACTCGGCGCGGTGTCGGATGCGTTCGAGAAGGAGGGCGACGCCGTTCTCGCGCGCCGCCTGCGCCTCGTGATCCAAATGCACATTGTAAACGGAAAACGAGGTGTTCGTGTCCGGCTCGACAAGAGTGACCCAGGTGCAGATGCGCGGGTGCCGTGCGCCCCAGGCCAGGGAGCCGGGCGTCTCCGGCTCTTCCGAAAGCCAGAATGTGCCGGAGGTCATTGGCCGGAACCGGTCCCGGCGGTACAGGATCGGGCAGAACTCGCCCGCCGCCACGCCGTCCTCGCGCCCGACCCCCACGGCATCATACTCAGGCAGAGCCTGCCGGAGATAATCGAGCTGGTGCCGGAGGGGTTCTTGAAGACCCAGCACATCCGGCGCCCAGGAGCGCAGGAGCGCCAGCAGGCGCTCGCGCCGCCGCTCCCACCGGTGCGCCCCATCGTCGGGGTTGTCCCAGCGGACGTTGCAGCTTCCTACGGAAAGCGGTTTCTGTAAAGTCATGGGTGTTTCGCTCCCTCGGCCTGTTCCCCTGTCAGCAAATCCGCCGCGTCATCCAGCGGCGGGTCCACTAGCTCCGCCCCCTTCGGCTTCATCCACGTCCGCGCCCAGTCCGCCAGCGCCTCGAAGATGCCGTTGAGCGCCTGCCCCTTCTCGGTCAGCGCGTACTCGACATGCGGCGGCATGATGCCCAGCACGGTGCGCGTCACCACCCCTTCTTCCTCCAGCGCGCGCAGCCGCTCGCGCAGCGTGGCCGGGTTCAGCCCGATCTCGCGGGCGATCTCATTGAAGCGCTTCTTCTGCCCCAGCAGGCTGCGGACGATGTGCAGCGTCCACCGCTCGCTCAAAAGGTTGAGGGCGGCGTTGGCCGGGCAAAATATCTCCGGGTCGTGTGCGTGCTGCTCCATAACGGTTTTGTCTCCTACAGGCATAACACCCGCCGGAAAAATAATGTGCCTGCGGGGGAACTAATCTTTTTCAGGCGCTATTACGCAAAATGTGAGCGCATTAAAAAATAGTGTGCTTTGCAAATTATACCATAGAAGGAGGAAAGAGTGATGAGTAATGTGACGCTAGACACCCCCGTCGCGCGCGCTGAACGAACGGGGATAGACACGGCGCTGCTTTTGGCTCGGATCGCGCTGGCCCTGCCGTTCGTTTTCCACGGCGCATCCATCGCGTTTGGAGCGTTCGGGGGCCCGGGCCTGCAAGGATTTTCCGGCTTCACCCACATGCCCCTGGCGATGGCCGTACTGGTCGGCTACGGCGAGTTTCTGGGCGGCCTGGGCATCCTGTTCGGCGTGCTGTCGCGCATCGCCAGCGCCGGCATGGTTCTCATCATGCTGGGCGCGATCGGACTGGTGCATCTCAAGAACGGCTACGACGGCACCAAGAACGGATTTGAGCACCCGCTGACCCTGCTGATCCTCGCGCTGGCGATCCTCGCCGCCGGGCCGGGCCGTCTGGCGCTGGGACGTCTCCTGCCACTGCCCAAGAGGGCCGGGACCGACGAGCCTGTGCCCGCATTGGAATGAAGTTCACTTTGACCGACACTCGATAAGGAAACACACATGGACCCCGTCAAGATTTTGATCGCCTTTTACTCGCGCAACGGCTCGACCGAGGCGCTTGCCAAAGCCATCGCCGAGGGCGCGCAGGCCGAAGGCGCGACCGTGACCCTGCGCCGCGTCCGCGAGACCGTTTCCCGCGACGTCATGGCCCACGCGCCCGGCTGGACCGAGAGCGCCGACCGCATGAACGCTGCCTACCAGGCGCCGACCGAGGCGGACGCCGAGGGCGCGGACGCCATCGTCTTCGGCACGCCCACCCGCTTCGGCAACGTCTCCTCCGAGCTGAAGGCCTTCGTGGACAGCCTGGGCGGACTGTGGTTCCAGGGCAAACTCGTCGGCAAGGCCGGCAGCGCGTTCTGCTCCACCGGCTCCCCGCACGGCGGCAACGAGAGTACGAACCTGACCATGTACAACTTCATGGCGCACCTGGGGCTGATTATCGTCCCGCTCGGCTACGGCGACCCGATCATGTTCCAGGCCGGCACGCCCTACGGCGCGAGCGCGATTTCGGGCCAGAACGCCGCGCCGCCGACCGCCAACGACCTGGAAGTCGCCCGCTACCAGGGCCGCCGCGTCGCCCAGGTGGCAAAGGCGCTGAAGGCCGCGAAGCAGACGGAAGCGAAGTAGAAGCGCACTGCGCCCGGCACTGGAAGTGCCGGGCTACTCGGGAGTGAAAGTGCCTCCGGCACTGAGGAACATTCCCGTAGGGGCAGGGCTTGTCCCTGCCCTCCTCCTCTCTCCTTCTTCAGTCGCGTAGCGACTTTCACTCACGAGTAGACCGGCACTTCCAGTGCCGGGAGCCTGAGCCACAGGAGCCTCGCATGACCACCCAACTGACGGGCCTTCATCACGTCACGGCCATCGCCGGAGACCCGCAGACGAACCTAGATTTCTACGTTGGAGTCCTCGGCCTGCGCCTGGTCAAGCAGACCGTCAACTTTGACGACCCCGGCTCGTACCACTTTTATTACAGCGACGCCCTGGGCAGCCCCGGCGCCCTGCTGACCTTCTTCGCCTGGCCGGGGGGCCGCCGGGGAAGGCGCGGGCTGGGGCAGGCGACGGCGGCGGCGCTCTCCGTCCCCGCTGACTCGCTGGACTTCTGGCGCGAGCGCCTGACGCGGCAAGGGGTGACAGTAGACGAGGCCCAAACCCGCTTCGGCGAAACCGTTCTGCCTTTCTATGACCCGGACGGGCTGCGGCTGGAACTGGCCCCGACGGCGGGCGACACGCGCCCCGGCTGGACCGGCGGCGCGGTTCCCGCCGCCCATGCCATTCGCGGCGTCCATGCCGTCACGCTGCCCGAACGGTCGTCGGCGCGGACGGTCGCCTTGATGACCGATACGCTCGGCTTCCGCGCCGTCCAAGCCGAAGGTGACTGGACCCGTTATACACTGGGCGACGGCAGGCCGGGCACGTTTGCGGACGTGCAGGCCGCGCCGATTATGTCTCCCGGCCAGATCGCCGTCGGCAACATCCACCACGTTGCCTGGCGGACCCCCGATGACGCGCAGCAGGGGGCATGGCTGCGGCAGATTTCCGGTCTGGGGCTGGGCGTCAGCCCGGTCATGGACCGCGACTATTTTCACTCGATCTACTTCCGCGAGCCGGGCGGCATCTTGTTCGAGATTGCCACCGATTCGCCGGGTTTCGCCACCGATGAGACGCCCGAAACGCTGGGCGCGCATCTGCAACTGCCGGCGCAATACGAGGCGGACCGCCCGCAGATCGAGGCCCACCTGCCGCCGATTCGTGTGCCGGGGAGAGACGAAGAATGACCGATCTCGGCTTCCTCCACCAATTCGTCCCCGCGCCGTCCGGGGCGAGCGCGGACACTCTGCTTCTGCTGCACGGAACGGGCGGTGATGAAAACGACCTGCTGCCTCTGGGTAAACTGCTCGCTCCAAACGCCAACCTGCTCAGTCCACGCGGCAAAATCTCCGAAAACGGGATGCCGCGCTTCTTCCGCCGCCTGGCGGAAGGCGTCTTCGACATCCCGGACCTGATCGCGCGGACGCACGAGCTGGCCGGGTTCATCGCGGTGGCCTCAAATGCCTACGGCTTTGACCCCAAGCGCGTGGTCGCCGCCGGTTTCTCCAACGGCGCGAACATCGCCGCCTCCCTGCTCCTGCTGCGCCCCGGCGTCCTCCGGGCTACTGTGCTGCTGCACGCGATGGTCCCGCTCGTCCCTGAGACGGTGCCGGATCTGACCGGGACGCGCGTCTTCCTCGGCGCAGGGCGACAAGACCCGGTCGCGACGCCGGATGAGACGGAGAAACTGGCCGCCCTGCTGCGCGGGGCGGGCGCGGACGTGACAACCCAATGGCAGCCGGGCGGGCATGGCTTAACCCGTGAGGAAGCCCTGGCCGCCGCCGAATGGCTGGCTGGATCGCCGGGTTCTTGACACCGCCGCCCCTGCTTGCTACAATGGGCGCATGGCCGGACCGAATTGGACCTTTCTGACCAACCACGCCCGCGTGCTGTTCTCTTTAGCGGCCCAGCCGGACCTGCGGCTTCGAGAGGTGGCGGAGGAGATCGGCATCACCGAACGCGCCGTGCAGCGGATCGTGACGGACTTGGAGGCAGCGGGGATACTGACGCGCTCGCGCGAGGGGCGGCGCAACCGCTACGAGATCAACCCCGCCGAGCGCCTGCGCCATCCGAATGAGGCGCACTGCACGGTGGGCGATCTGCTGGCGCTGGTGCGGGATGAGGTGTGAGAAGCTGTGGCTGGCTGCGGGTACAATAGCAGAGAGGAAAACAGATGAGCACAACGCAAGAATTGGAAAGACGCCTTGCCTTAGTGGAAGAGGAAGTCAGGCGTCTGCGGATGCAGGCGGCTCGGGAACGAGGCATGGTGTCCGGCAAGACCGCCCCCGACTTCCTGGAGCGGTTCTCAGGGATCTTCGCTGATGATCCCACGTTCCCCGAAGCGGTACGCCTGGGCCGCGAGTGGCGCGACGCCGACAGGCCGCAGGAGGACGAGCCGCCGGGGATCACGGAACCGGCCCCATGATTTATCTGCTCGACACCGATCATGTGTGACACTCCACACGGGCTAAAGAATAAATCCTAAAGCCCGATGGCTTCTCGCTTCAACGGGGACGGTGACTCACTGGCAAAGCCAGCCCCTCTCGTCCTCTCAGCGAAGGTCTCGTCCAGACCTATTCGGAGTATGTTCAGAGCCGCGTTTGTGTCTCGGTCGGCCACATACCCGCAGTACGGGCAGATGTGCGTCCGAACTGATAGTGACTTCTGAACTAACTCTTTGCAATGACTACACCTTTGACTGGTGTAGCGCGGCGGGACTGTCACGAACTCGCGCCCGGCACTTTCAGCCTTGTACGCGAGGAAGAAACGAAGCAGTCCCCAGGAAGCGTCCGAGATAGACAACGCCAGTGAGTTGTTCCGAACCATGTTTGCAGGCTTCAAGTCTTCAACAACAATGGTTTTGTAGCCGTTGACATACGAACGACTCACCTTATGCAGTTTATCTTTGCGCTGACTTACAATCCGTTCATGCACACGCGCTACTTGCTTCTTGGCTTTGTGACGACGGCGACTACCCTTCCTGCACTTCGCCAATTGCTTCTGAGCCGAAGCGAGTTTTTCGGCAGATGCCCGAAACGACTTCTGGTTTCGGACAAAGCCGCCGTCACTGTCGGCCACAAGATAGGTAATGCCCATGTCTAGTCCGACCGACTTGCTGCTCGGAGCCAATCGTTCGCCGTCATAGTCGGTGACGCACTGCACATACCAGCCCGAAGGCCGCAGAACTAAACGGGCGAAGCGAAACGTACCCTCCAAAGGGCGATGCACGTTGACACGGAGTTTGCCCCCGCAGATTTTCGGGGTCTTCAAGTAGTTCCCGTCCAGGCAGTTGGCGGCGTCGCGGAACTGAATAGTGTTCCAGGCGTCGGCGGACTTGAAACGCGGGAAGCCGATGCGTTTGCCGTCCTTTCGTCCTCGGAAGAAGTTAGCAAACGAGCGGTGCAGGCGTTTAAGCGTGGTGTCTACGACAATAGCAGGCAGGTCGGGGTGTTCCTTAGCCCCGTGCCGCTTATCCTGCTCAAACAAGTTCATGTGCTTGCCTGTGGCTTTGTAATGCTCCACGAGTTCTTGCAGTGCGTCGTTGTAGAGGCGGCGCGACGCAATGAGGACAGCCCTGAGTTGGGTTTCCTGCTTCTTGTTCGGCCTTGCTCGGTACTCATAGGTTCTCATGCCAGGGACATTATACCACATTTTGACTATAATCAAAACTCACCTCGTTCGGGCTATCCCAATAAAACCCTAAAGCCTCTTTTGCGTAGGGCTTCTCAAAGCCCGCCTAACCAAAGGTTTTCAACGCCTTGCTAAAGCCTTAATCCTAAAGCGGGGGTGCTTGCGGCGGGCTGAATACGGTCAGCACTTCAAGGTAATGCTGAGGCGGGCTATCGCCTCGCCGCACGCCTTCGCCAAATCGCGCCCGATGATTATGGCACCACCATCATCACCTTTGAAGAGCAGATGCGTGGGCGTTTGGCACAGGTTGCCGCGTCCGGGCGGGCTGCACATCAAAACGTTGCGTTCTACACCCTATTGAACAGTACGCTCCGGTTCTACTATAACATTGCTGTCTGGCAATACACGGATGCTGCGGCGCAACAGGTTGGAGCGCTGCGGGACGCGGGGGTACGGGTCGGAACGCAGGACCTCAAAATAGCAGGTGTTGCTCTTTCGTCGGGGGCGACGTTGCTAACGCGCAACGTCCGCGACTTCGGCAAAATACCCGCCCTGCTTTTAGACGACTGGACAGCCTGACCCTTCCCGCGCTGGCGCTATTCCCCTACCGCCACCCCGAGAACTCCGTTCCCTTCATCACCACACTGTCAATGCCTGCGATCAGGGGCTGGCCGTTCGGGTACAGGCCGTCCTGACGGGCGGGCCAGCCTGGGTTGGTGTAGAAGGACGCCCAGGCGCGCTCGCGGTGGGCGAGGTTCTCGAAGACCAGCATATAGGTCAGGCGCGGCGCAACGCCGATGTAGGTGGTCCAAAACCCCATCGCGAACAGGCCGTGCGTCTCAAACGCGGGGGCAGCCTGCGCGCCGAACCAGTCCACGGCCTGCGCCAGCTTCGCCATGTGGTCGAAGCGGTAGGTGCGCAGCTCGAAGACGCCGCCGGCCAGCCGGTGGGGCTGGTTGTCATGGCGCGGCGTGCGGGAGTAGTCTGTCGGCTGGAGGATCGTGCTGCCTATGGTGTGGATCGGGCTGCCGCCCCAAGCGGCGTTGGTTTCACGGCGGACCTGCTGCCATTCCGGGTCGGCCTCGAAAGAGTCCCAAAGCGCCTGCCGCTGGGCCAAATCTTTCCAGGCCAGGAGGTAGGTAAGCCGGGGGCTGGGCGAGCCGAGGATGACGCTCCAGAAGCCGACCGGCTCGATGCCGATCCTGCCCCAGATCCGCAGAATGTGGTCGGCGAAGCGGCTGCTGACCAGGGTCAGGCCGCGACTGCTGCGGGTGTCGTAGTGACGAAGCTCGTAAAGCATAATCAGTCGCTCCGGGCGGATGATGTGCCGGTGTCCTTCAGGTGAAAATAGGCTTCCAGCATGGCGCGGGCGACTTTGCCCGCCGTGCCGCCGCCGTGCCCGCCGTGCTCGACGATGGCGGCGATGGCGATAGTCGGGTGGCTGTAGGGGGCGAAGCAGATGAACAGGCCATGCGTCTTGACATTGCCATGAGTCTGTGCCGAGCCGGTCTTGGCGGCGACGGCCACATCGGGGAAGCTCACCACTTTGCCGGTCCCGTTCGTCACCGTCACCCGCATGGCCTGCCGAACGCGCTCCATGTTGGCGGCCCGGATGGGGACGTGCCGGATGACGGTGGGCCGGCTCTGGTACAGCGTCCCGCCCGCCGCGCCCCCCGAGACCTTCGCCACGACATAGGGCTTGAGGACGTTGCCGCCGTTCGCCAGGGTCGCCGCCACGCGCGCGAGCTGCAAGGGCGTTGTCAGCACATCTCCCTGCCCGATGGACATGTGCAGCGTGTCGCCCCCGTACCACTGGTCAAAGGCCGGGCCGAACTTGTGGAAGCGCTTAGCCTTCCAGGCGGGCGAAGGAATGGAGCCGATGTCCTCGCCGCCCAGATCAATGCCCGTTTTCTCGGCCAGGCCGAACTGCTTGGAATAGTAGGACAGCCGATCCGGGCCGATCTTCTGGCCGTAAACGTAAAAGAACACGTCGCAGGACTGCGCGATGGCTTTGGTGAAATCGGTCGCCCCGTGCGTCTCCCAGCAGCCGAAGCGCGCCCGCCCCAGGTGGTATGAGCCGGGGCAGTAGACGCCGCTGCTCGGCGTGATCACGCCGGTCTCCCAGCCCGCCGCCGCGACGACCGGCTTGAAGGTCGAGCCGGGCGGATACATCGCCTTGATGGCCCGGTTGAGGAGCGGGTGAGCGGCGTTCTTGTTCAGCGGGTCCCAATTCTTCGCCGTGATGCCGGTCGCGAACTTGTCCGGGTCGAAGGTCGGCGCGGACGCCATCGCCAGCACCGCGCCCGTGCGCGGGTCCAGGGCGACGGCCGCCCCGATAAAACTATGCTCCTTGAAGACGCGCTCCGCCGCTGCCTGCGTGGGCGCGTCCAGCGTCAGTGTCACCGTGCTGCCGGGCGCGGCGTCCTGCGCGCTCAGAGCGCGGACGGTGCGGCCATGCGCGTCAATCTGGACATCCGTGCCGCCCGCCGTCCCGCGCAGGTAGGACTCGTAAGCCGCCTCGACGCCGGATTTGCCTAAAAAGTCGTCGTTGAAGTACCCCTGCCCCTTGCGCGCGTTCCACTCGTCCCCATTGATCCGGCCCATCGTCCCGATGAGGTGCGCCGCCAGCGACCCTTTGGGATACCAGCGGACGGGTTCCGGCTGGGTGCTGACGCCGGGCAGGAACGGCTTGTTTTCCTCGATCTGCGTCACGGTCGCCATCGGGACGTCCAGCGCGATGCGCAGCGGGTCGTAGGGGTTCTGCTGGGTGTCTAGGATGGTCTGCCGGATCTCGTCCGGCGTGACGCGCAGCAGCATTGCCAGCCGCCCCAGAACAACAGGGTCTTTGGCGACATCGGGCGTGGCGTAAAGGGCGAGCCGGGGGCGGTTGGCGGCCAGCAGGACGCCGTGCCGGTCGGTGATCGTCCCGCGCGGGGCGCGCAGGGGGATGCGCCGGTGCTGGTTTGCGGCGGCGCCATCCCGAAAGTCGTCGCCCCGCGCGATCTGCAAGTACCACAGCCGGGCGGCCAGTGCCAGGAACAGCAGGAGGATCAGGAGGCCGAAGCTCCAGGCGCGCTGCGCCGCCGCCCGCTTGGTCTGCTGGCGGGACGGCGCGTGACGGGGATCGGGCGGGCGCAGGGACGGCTTCGGCGAAGTGATCATGGCGCGGCTTGGCTTTACTGCTCGCCGGGCGGCGGCGGATACATGCGGCTGTGCCGGTGCGGCTCCTGCCCACGCGGGTAAGTCCGCGTCACCGTCTGCGGGTCCCAGCGGGTCGCTAATAGGCCGTCTTCGGGGTTGATCGTCACGGTGACGGTGTCGCCGCTCGTGTCGCGTCGCCGGTATCGCCGCGAATGGGATGTGTCTTGGGATGTGTCTGGCGAAGCCGAAGAGGGTGACGAGTCGCCGGAGCCGCCGGGCGCGCTGCTGTCGCCGTTACTGCTGGTGTCAGGCGATCCTGTATACTGCGGCGAGAGCGTGGTCGGCTGCGTCCCCGAAGTGAACGTCTCCGGGTGCGAGTTCGGCGAGCCGTCCGGGGCGAGCAGATTGCTGCTGTCATCCACGGTCACGGTGACGGTGCCGTCGCCGTTGTCGTGGGACTGGCTCCGGCGCGTGCGCCGCTGCTGGCGGGGCGTGTCGCTCGCAGAGGAGTCCGAAGAAGAGTCGGAAGAGGCGTCCGAGGGCGACGCTTCCACGGCCGCCGCCGTGTCCGCGCTGGTAACCGGCTTTGCGACCGGCGGCAGCTTGGCCTTCTCCCGCGCGGCTTCCTTGGCTTTTGCCGTTTTGAAGATGGGCAGCGCCTGGCTCATAAACTGCGCCCAGATCGGGGCGCAGACCGTGGCGCCCCAGGCGTTGCCTTCCATCGGTTCACCGTAAGCCGGCGGCAGGTTCTTGGACTTGTAGATTGGGTGGCCCGCCCAGACTGCGCAAACGAGTTCCGGCGTGTAGCCGACAAACCAGACATCTTTGTGTCCCTGCGTCGTTCCCGTCTTGCCGCGCGCCTCCGGGACAAGCCCTCCGACGGAGCGGCCCGTGCCTTCGGTGACGACCGCGCGCAGCATGTCGTCAAGCTGCGCCACCGTTTCTTTCTGGAGGACGCGCGTCTCGATGGCCGGCGGCACGTCTTCCAGCACGTTGTCCTGCGAATCGGCCAGCCGCGTCCAGGCGGACGGCTCCGGGTGGTTGCCCCCGGCGGGGAAGGTGGAATAAACGCTCGCCATTTCCAGCGGCGTCACCGGGCTGGAGCCGAGGGCGAGTGAGATCACTGGGTCGAGCGGCGAATGGATGCCCATCATGCGCGCGTAGCGGACGGCCGCCGGTGGCCCGATCAGATGGAGTACCTTCACGGCGGGGACGTTAATGGACTGCGCCATTGCTTCCCGCAGATCCACCCTGCGGTATGAGTAACCGTTGTCATCTTTCGGGGTGTAAGGCTTCGGCACGCTCGGAAACGAAACAGGGCCGTCGTAGATCATGGTCTTGTGCGGGCCGCTTTCCAGCACCGAGCCGTCGTTGATGGCCGCCGAGTAGACGACGGCTTTGAAGGACGAGCCGGGCTGACGGCGGGCTTGGGCGGCGATGTTGAATTGGCTCTTCTTGTAATCTACGCCGCCGACCATCGCCTTGATTTCGCCGGTCTTTGGGTCCAGGCACACCAGCGCGCCCTGGTTCGGCCCCAGGCCGCGCACGCGCGCGATCCCCTCGCGCACCGCCTGCTCGGCGCGCTGCTGCATCGGCCAGTTCAGAGTCGTGTAGACCTTGAGGTTGCCGTTGGTGATGTAATCCGGCCCGTACTTGCGCCGGATTTGGTCCACGACGTAGTTGACGAAGTAGGGCGCGTGGAATATCTGGCTGCCCTGGGACGGCGGCTTGGCCCCGGCCAGCTTGATCGGCGCCTTGACGGCCTGGGCGTACTGGGGCGGCGTGATGTAGCGCTCCTTCAGCATCTGGTCCAGGACACGGTCGCGCTGGCCTTTGGCGGCGTCGGGGTCTTTGTAGGGGTTGAACTCGTTCGGGCGGTTGGGCAGGCCGGCGAGCAGGGCGCATTGGGCGAGGTTAAGCTGCTTGACGTGCTTGTTGAAGTAGACCTCGGCGGCGGCCTCGACGCCATACGCGCCGCTGCCGTAGTTGATCTGGTTCAGGTACATCGCCAGGATGTCCTGCTTGGTGTAGGAGCGCTCGATCTGGGTGGCGATGATCAGCTCGTTGAACTTGCGCCCCGCCGACTTCTGCCGGGTCAGCCCCTCGACGCCGAGGTTGCGCGCGAGCTGCTGCGTGATGGTGCTGCCGCCCTCGCCCTTCAGGTCCTGGTGCCGGATGTTGCTGTAGAGCGCGCGCCCGATGCCCTGGAAGTCCACGCCGCGATGCGTGTAAAACCGCCGGTCTTCGAAGGCGACCGTGGCGTTCTGCAAGTCCTTGGGCATGTCCTCGATGGGCACGACTTTGCGCCGCTCGGTGAAATACTCCGCCAGGGGCGTTCCGTCGGACGAATAAATGTAGGTGATGCCGGGGGGTGTCGTCGGCAGCTCGATGGTCTTGGGCGCGGTGTAAAGCCGCCAGCCGACCCAGGCCATCAGCGTGACGAAGGAGACCAGAATCAAGATGATAACGAGAGAGAAGAACGCCTTGATGCGCCCCCAGACGGGGTTCCGCCGGCGACGCGGCGCAGGCCGTTCTCTGCCGCCGTTTCCGTTGCGGGCCGGAGGGCGCGGCGGGGCTGTCGGGCCGCTCTGCGCGGGTCTTCGTGGTGGTGTGCCGGTTGTAGCCATAATTTCCCTACCGTATTATAGGCCCCCAACGTGCCTTTGTCAAGCAAGCGTCCGCGTTCATGTGCGGTTCTGGTATAATACCCATGTTTTCGGCGTGATAAGTGAGGCTTCTCATGGCCCGCGTATCGGCTTCCACGGTTTATGGTAGAATCAAAGGGAGGAAAGCAGCATGGACATGGCATCAACAGTGGTCATTCCCGACAACCCCAAGGAGATGAAAGCCGCAATATCGCAGATGCTCCGCCAGATTGATGAAATCCGCGAGCAGATGAAGGCCACTGACGCTGATATTGCGCGCATGAACGCCCAGTATGCCGCATCAAGGGCTGAGACGCTGGTTTTGCGGGAAGAGACGGAGATCATCCTCACACGCCTGCGGGAGACCATCTGACCCATGCTCAAGCAACTACTCGAGCTAACGGCGAAGCTCTTTTCTCTTTCGAGAGATGTGCAGCAGAACAAGGCGGACATCCAGGACGTCAAGCAAAAACTCAACGACTTGCAAAATGACATCAAAGACTTGCAGCGCGAAATGCGCGATCTGGCGCGCGGCTTTGATCGCTTGGCCTACGAGATTCGCCGTGTCAGCGACAATGAAGCTCAGGAACGCAAGATGATAGCGCTCCAGTTGGAGAATGACATGCTGAAGTTTGAGCGTCGCCTGCCGGTTTCCAAAGAGCCTAAAGAACCGGGAAGTTAAAGACTCGCTATGCTGTCGGTGCTGATGCCGGTCTACAATGAGGAAGACACCGTGGAGCGCATCATCCGCGAGGTGCTGGCCCTGCCGCTCGACTTGGAGTTGATCGTGGTGGACGATGGCTCCACCGACCACACGCGTGCGCGGCTGCATTCGCTGGAACAGGCGCACGACCCACATCTAAAAATCGTCTACGCGCCCCGAAATGCCGGCAAAGGCGCGGCGATCCGCGCCGCCCTGGCCCATGCGACGGGGGAAGTCGTTGTCATCCAGGACGCCGACTGCGAGTACGATCCGCGCGACTTCGGGCCGATGCTGGAACGGATCGAGGCGGGCGCCGCCGTCGTTTACGGGACGCGGCTGTCGCGCGAGGCCGCCCGGATGAACTGGGAAGCGCGCGACAAGTTTTATGTCGCCCGCCGACTGTTGCCCTGGCTCACCAACGCGCTGTTCGGGACGCAGATCACCGACGAGGCGACCTGCTACAAGATGTTCCGCCGGGACGTATTAGCCTCCATCCCTCTGCGCTGCGCGCGCTTCGACTTCTGCCCCGAAGTGACCGCCAAAGTCATCAAGCGCGGATATAAGATTTACGAGATGCCGATCCGCTACCACCCTCGGACCGCCGTGCAGGGCAAAAAGATCAGCTGGCGCGACGCTTTTGACGCCGCTTGGGCGCTTCTCAAATTCCGCGTTTTGGATTGATCCCCCATGCCTGTCACCGTCACCATCGTTCAGACTCCTGCCGACCACGCGGCCTGCTACGACATCCGCAAGACCGTCTTCGTCGAGGAGCAAGCCGTTCCGCTGGAATTGGAGATGGACGAGTATGACGACGCGGCGACCCATTTCCTGCTCCGGGGCGGCGACGCGCCGCTGGCGACCGCGCGGCTTTTGGACAAGCACGGCCTGGCGAAGATCGGCCGCGTCGCCGTTCTGCGTGAGGCGCGCGGGCGGGGGCTGGGGCTGATTTTGATGCGGGCGGTGCTGGACGAAGCCCGGCGGCAGGGGTTTTCCGAGGCCGTCCTGGACTCGCAGACCTACGCCATCCCGTTCTACGAGCGGCTGGGGTTTGTGGCTGAAGGGGACGAGTTTGATGACGCCGGAATCCCGCATTTTCTGATGCGGCGGCGGCTGTGAGTGTACCCCGGCACTAGCCTAGTACTCTCCAACGGTGTAACTCCTAAAGTGTTCAAATAGGGCGGCCCTTCAACGTCAGGACAGACCGAAGTCGCGCGCGTACAAGTCCTGCACCTTCGCCAGTTCGTCCGCCGTCAGCGGGGGAGCGTCGGGGGCGGCGCAGAACTCTTCCAATTGCTTCTCGTCGTAGATGTTGGGCAGGGCGGTCGCCATCAGCGGCTCGGACCAGAGCCATTGCAGGGCGGCTTGGCCTAATGTCCGGCCCGTGCCTTTGATCAAGAAGTCGAGCCGTTCGATCTTTTGGAGGCCGTCTTCCAGCCATGCCTTGCGCTTTTCGTTAGTCGAGACGCGGAAGTTGCGGTGGTCGCCGGGTGCAAACTCGGTGTCGCTGGTGTAGGAGCCTTCCAGCAGGCCCGAAGCGTGGGGGACGCGGCACATGACCCCGCCGCCGGTCTCGCGGGCAGCTTGGAACACGTCCGGCCCCAGCATCTGTTCCAGCAGGTTGTAGATAATTTGGACAGACGTCATCTGGCGCGTCCGAAAGGCGACTGCGCCTTCCTCGGCTTGCCGGATGTCTATGGCCGGGCCGAGGGCCGCTCCGTAATGCCGGATCTTGCCTTCGGCTTTTAATCCTTCCAGAGTGACAAACAGGTCATCCCGCTGCAAGGCGTCCACGCGGGGGTTGTGCAGTTGGTACAGGTCAATCCGATCCGTTGCCAGGCGCTTCAGGCTGGCCTCGCAGGCGCGCTTGATGTAGGCAGGGGACCAGTCATGGGGCCGCTCGCGCTGGCCGGGCTGCTCGCCGGGGGCGGTGTACCAGTCATAGCCGAACTTGGTCGCCAGGGTCAATTCGTCCCGGTGCGCGCCCAGCGCCTCCGTCAGAATGGTCTCGCCCAGGCCGTCCCCGTAGACATCGGCGGTGTCGTAGAAGGTCACGCCCAGCTCAAACGCCCGCCGCAGCAGGCGCAGGCGGACGGCCTCGTCAGTGACGCCCCACATGCGCGTACTGACCGTCCAAACGCCGAAGCCGACGACGGACGCGCGTAAATCAGTCGTTCCAAAGTTGCGGTACTGCATGGTCGTCGCTCACTCCCTCACAAACAAATCGCTCACGCGGCAGGAAAAGCCCGGCAGCAAGTCGCCGGCATCCAGCGTGTCATCGGCATCCAGCGTCCGCATCTCGGTCGGCGAGGTAAAAACGATGACCCGCTGCTCTTCGGGGAAGACGTGCCAGACCTGCTCCGCCCCGCCGTCAAAATACTCGCGCACCTTCCGTGCTATGTCCGTCGGCTTCTCGGAGGGGGAGATGACCTCCACGCACAGGTCGGGAGCGAGGTTGCCAAAAGTGTCCGGGGCGTGTCCGCCGGGGAACCGCTCCTTGCGCGTGTAGGACACGTCAGGCGCACGGATATTACCGTCCACCATGCGGAAGCCGCCTTGCCCGGCGGTCAGAATGCCGCGCCCTCGCGCGAACGGCAGGAACAGCGCGATCAGATTGATGCCAATTTCTTCATGTCGTATGCTTGTCGGCACTTCCGTGAGCCTCCCATCCACGAGTTCCCACTTGCGCCCGTCTTTCGGCAGGCGCATCATCTCGTCTTCCGTCATGCGTGTCCATGATTTGATCTCCGCTTCGGCAATCGTCATTGGGGGTTCCTCCTGACTCGGTGACTCCATTATACCCGGTCCTGCTGGCGCGGCGGGGTATAATGGAGCCAATGATTATCCTCCTCAGCGGCTCCATCAACTCCGGCAAGACCACTGTGGCGAAGCAGCTTGTCCGACTGCTGCCGCGCATGGCGCATGTCGAGGTGGACAGCCTGGACGATTTTATCGACTGGATGCCGCTCCTTGAGTCCATTCCGCTGAACCTGGCGAACGCCGTCGCCGTCACACGCAACTTCGTTGCCTATGGTCTGAGCGTGGTCATCAGTAATCCACTGCCCCAGGACAGCTACGACTACTTGGACAGCTACGACTACTTGATGCGCGAACTGGAGCCGCTGGGCGCGCCGATCCACTGCGTCACGCTCAACCCGGACTTGGCCGTCGCGCTGACCAACCGGGGAACGCGAGAATTGACTGAATGGGAACTGAAACGCATTCCCCAGCTCTATGCCGAGGGGATTAACGCTTGATGTGAAATCAAATTGCTTATTTTGGTCCTTGAAAATGTCAGCTAGTGCCGATTGCTATCAGCTTGCTTGGTTTTCTCGATAACTCTGCTGAGATTTGGTGGCTTTTTAGCTGACAAGCGTTAAGTTTTGCAAGTCTAATATCTATACAATAAATATCAATAGTAGCATCTTCGCGACAATGCCAGTGCAATTTGATTTCACATCAAGCGTGATTAACAACCCGCCGTTCGGCATCGTCATGGACAACACGCGCCTGACGCCCGAAGAGACGGCGCGGCGGATTATCAGCCATGTTGTCCCATAAACCCTTCACAGAGCGCATCTATCAAGGCTCACGGGTGAACTTCTTGGTGCTGAACCGCTACGAAGTGGAAACGGTGATGCCGGAGGTCCCGTATCTTGTCCTCTCGGTCACGGACCCGGAGAGGCCGGAGGCGATCCTCGCCGCTTCCTCTCATCAGCGCGCCGTGCTGCGCCTGCGGTTTCACGACAAAGGGAAAGGCCGCCCGCCCGTTGTCGGCAAAGTGGTGATGACGCCGGAAGACGCCCACGCCATCATTTCGTTCGTATACGCACATTTGGCGGAGGTTGAACTGATCGTCTGCCAATGCGAGGCCGGAATCAGCCGGTCGGCGGCGCTCGCGGCGGCGTTGTCCCGCATCCTGCAAGATGAGGACCACTTCTTTTTCGAGCACTACGCCCCGAACGACTGGATCTATCGCACGTTACTGGAAGCGGCGGATGGAGGAAGGCTTAAGGATGTTGACAAGTGAATTGACAACGGCTCTGAAAGAGTGGGCCGTGGTGCAGCGGTCGCTGCTGGAGGGGCACCAGATCATCCTGCTCCGCAAGGGCGGGCTGATCGAGGAACGCGGGGACTTCGACCTGCGGGCCGAGCAGTTCCTGCTGTACCCGACCTATGAGCACGAGACCGAGCGGGCGGGGGACGTGCAGCCGTGCTTCGGGCAGTGGCTCCGGGAGGAAGAAGCGCGCAAGACGCCGCCGACGGAAATACGGATCGAGGCGGCTGCTGAAGTCACTGACGTGGTGCGCGTGGACGACCGCGCGAAGCTGCTGAGTTTGGCCCCGCAGCACCTCTGGAGTCCACAGTTTATCCACGGGCGGTATGAGTGGGAGCCGTACAAGCCCATCTTCGTGCTGCTGCTGCGGGCGTACCGACTGGCTGCGCCGACGGTGCGCCCCGTCCTGCGCCAGTACGGCGGCTGCCGGTCGTGGATCGAGATGGCCGCGCCGGTGTCAACAGCGGGGGCCATCCCCGCCGTCTCGGATGAGCGTTACGCGCGGCGGCGGGAACTGACTCTGTCCCTGCTTCGGGAAGGATAACCCGCGCCGCGTCGCGAACAGGCGCCCCGGAGGACCGACAATGGCAGTCTGCGGATTTCACCTGGATCAAGGCAACGTGCTGGAAAAGATGATCTCGTTCACGGCGATCGTGCCGGAGGGAAAGACCGGCCCGTTCCCCGTCTTCTACCTGCTGCACGGCCTGTCCGACGACCACACGGCCTGGACGCGGCGCTCCAGCATTGAGCGGTACGTTGCGGGCCTGCCGCTCATCGTCGTGATGCCCAACGGCGAGCGCGGGTTCTACACCGACGCCAAAGACCGGCCCAAAGCCGCCTTCGAGACAAATCTCGTCAAAGACATCGTCGGCTTCGTGGACCGGACGTTCCA
>JAABUX010001129.1_pt1 | contig 41550 bp, 39 predicted proteins | sample 5561851 | NCBI WGS metagenome assembly JAABUX01 (sample SAMN10711883, study PRJNA513361) | rock metagenome | isolation source: Antarctica rocks | place: Antarctica: Victoria Land, Richard Nunatak red sandstone | collected 2016-01-03 | reverse complement strand
GGGATAGATTCAACTTTGACGGGCATGCGCTCCGGGATCCGATAGGAATGGCTTCAACATCCAAATCCTACATCGTATCAGCGGCTTGTCCCAGCCCGTCACCCTTGCTGAATTATCCGGGCTAGAGCATCGCCGATAGGTCATGCTCTGCCTGCCTTGGCCGGCGGTCGAAGCCGACGGACCGGCGACCGCATTGCTCGCGACACGGTTGGCCGCGCCTGGTCGATACGGTGGATTATCCGCCGCCGGCCGGCACCAGTTCCAGGGCGGGCTGGCCGCCGGCCGCATTCAACCGGTTCAGCACCGCCACGATTGCCGGGAGCGGGCGCCACAGCACCGTCATCTGCTGCACCAGGCCTGCGTCGTCGAGGCGGATATAGTCCATGCCGTCCAGCTCGGCCGACCCGACCGTCAGCCCGAACGACACCGCCACGTGCTGCGGGCCCTGCATGATCTCGCGGAAGTAGAACTTGTCGACCACGCCCATGAGGGCGACCACGACCGGCCTGATCGCCGTCTTGCCCCTGAACGGCTCGGGCACGAGCGGGGTGTTCAGGATCATGTCGTCGGCCATGTGAGACAGCATGGCCTCCAGGTCCTGGCGCTCCATCATCCCCTCGATGAAGCCGTGCAGATGAGTCAGGTCCGTGGGAAGCGTCTCCTTCAGGCAGGACGTTGCCGGATGATCCGGCACCATACTGTCACTCGCGGTCGGGATGATCGCCCGCCGGGTGGACAGGACAAACCGAGGCTCGCCTGCCATGGCGGGAGTGCCAGAACCCCCTCGCTTTCCGCCAATGACGTGCCCTGCCGTCGCGGTGCGGCCGTGATCAGAGCGAGGCGTCCGGGAACGCCTCGCCCAGGAACTGCACGAACGCCTTGACCTTGCTGCTCGCCAGCCGCCGCGACGTGTGCAGGGCCCAGATATCCACCTTCCGGTCCGTGGCCGCGCCCCAGCTCACCAGGCGCCCGGAAGCCAGGTCTTCCGCCACGATGGAGCGGGGCAGCAGGGCCGCACCGGCACCGGCGTATACGGCGTCCCGCACCATGATCATCGAGGAGAGCCGCAGCACCGGATCGGGCAGAAGGACGAGGTCGTGCCGGTCGTTCGAGATGCGCCACACGCCCGCTTCGGGAGCGGACGTCAGCATCACCGCGGGCACGGATACGCCCGCGTCCGGATCGCCGGCGGGCGACGGGCGGGTCAACGACGCGGGGGCCACGACCAGAAGCTGATCCCGGATGAAGCAGCGACCGACCAGCTTGTCGTCCGGCGGCGGGTTGATGCGGATGACCAGATCGTAGCCTTCCTCGACGGGATCGACGAACCGGTCCTCGGCCGTGACCTCGAGGCGGACCTCGGGACAGGCCTTGATGAAGCCGGCGGCGATCCGGCCCATCGCGACATGGCAAAACAATACCGGGGCGCTCACCCGCAGCCGTCCACGCGGACGATCCAGGCCGGCGCCGATGGTCTCGCCGACTTCGGTGATCTCGTTCAGCAGCCCCTCCGTGCGCGCATGCAGGGTGCTGCCCGCCTCGGTCAGCCGGAGCGAGCGCGAGCCGCGTTCCAGCAGGCGTACATCGAGGCTTGCCTCCAGTTCCATGACCCGCCGCGAGAGCGTCGCCTTGGGCCGCCCGCTGGCCCGGCTGGCTCGGCCGAACCCGCCATGGGCGGCGACCAGGTTGAAGTCGGCAAGGGCGAGAAGGTCCATCGAGTGATCCACTGGTGAGACGGGTTGTCCCAATTCTACCGGCTTAAGCGTCGACCCGGAACAGCCTATCTCCACCGCTTACAACCGAGGGATCGACCACCATGACCATCCTGATTACCGGAAGCACCGGTTCGATCGGCTCGCAGGTGCTGGCTCACGTCGCCGGCAGGGGCGCCGAGGTCCATGCGCTCGCACGCACGCCCGAGAAGACGCAGTTCCCCGACGGCGTCATCGCGGTCAAGGGTGACCTTACCGACGTGGACACGATGCGCGCGGCGCTGGCGAAGGCGAGCACGCTGTTCCTGCTCAACGCCGTGACGCCGGACGAGGTCACGCAGGCGCTGATCGCGCTCAACCTCGCCCGCGAGGCCGGCATCGAGCGGATCGTCTACTTCTCGGTGCTGCACAGCGACAAGTACATCAACGTCCCGCACTTCGCCGGCAAATATATCGTCGAAGGGATGATCGAGCGGTTCGACCTCCCCGCGACGATCCTGCGCCCGGCCTACTTCATGCAGAACGACGCCACGCTCAGGGAAGCCGTGCTGGGGCATGGTGTCTACCCGATGCCGATCGGCGGTGTCGGGATCTCGATGGTGGATACGCGCGACATCGGCGAGGTCGCGGCCCTGCATCTCCTGCGCCGGGAACAGGCCGCCGGCCCGCTGCCGCGCGAGACGATCGACCTGGTCGGACCGGACGTGCTCACCGGTGTCGGGATCGCCGGCATCTGGAGCGAGCTCCTGGGACGGCCGATCCGGTATGCCGGTGACGACTTGGCCGCCTTCGAGCAGCAGTTCCGCGCCTTCATGCCGGGCTGGATGGCCTACGACATGCGGCTCATGATGGGTCGCTTTCAGCAGGACGGCATGATGGCAAGTGCCGACGACGTCGATCGTCTGACCGCCCTGCTGGGCCGGCCGCTGCGTTCCTACAGGGACTTCGCTGCCGCGACGGCGAGGCGGTGGCAGGCAGCCTAGGCGGGTATAGACTCCAGGCAAACTTGGGGACCACGCATGACCTATCGCCACCTGATCGACCCCGAGCTCGCATCCATGGTCGAGGACGGCCCGACGCTGGAGCTGTCCGACGCCACCCTGCCCGAAGTCCGGGCCATGCGTGGCAGCCTCTACGCCGGCGGAGCCAGCCCGGCGCTCCGCTCCGAGGTATTCGTGCCGGCCGGCGACGGCAGCCCGGATGTCCGGCTGATTGTCCACAGGCCTCCCGGTACGGCGACGGACCGGCCGGCGATCTTCTACATCCATGGCGGCGGCATGGTGCTCGACGACGCGACCATGCGTGAGGATATCGATGGCGCAATGGCGCTGCGGCATGGCGCCGTGGTGGTCGCCATCGATTACCGGCTCGCACCGGAGACGCCTTTTCCCGGTCCGATCGAGGATTGTCTCGCAGGCCTGGTCTGGCTCTCTGCCAACGCCGCGTCGCTGGGCGTCGATCCTGCCCGGATCGCGTTGATGGGCAGCAGCGCCGGTGGCGGGCTCGCCGCCTCCCTCGCGCAACTGGCCAGGGACACCGGCGGCCCACGCGCCTGCGCGCAGTTCCTGATCTACCCGATGCTCGACCACCGGACGGGAAGCCGGCAGGATCCTCATCCGAATCGGGTCACCGGCGAATTCGGATGGACGCGCGAGCTCAACCGCTATGGCTGGGAGGCGCTCAGGGGCGACTACGCCGCCGATGACGGACGTGCCGGGCATTTCTCGGCGTCGCTGGGGAGCCTGTCGTCCGATCTGCCGCCGGCCTTCATCGCGACCGGATCGCTCGACCTGTTCTTCGAGGAGATACTCGACTACTCGCGCAGGCTTTGCCGCGCCGGCGTTCCGGTGGAGCTGCACAGCTATCCCGGCGCCGTCCACGCCTTCGACATGGTCGCGAGCGCACGGGTGTCGAGGCAGTTCCAGCGCGACCTGGATGAGGCCCTGTCACGCGCGCTCGGCTCGTAACCGGTGCATCGCCGAAGGGGGGCGCCGAAGGGGGCGGCTCAGTCTCCCAGCACGACGCGATCGATGGCGGTGCGCATCCGGCCGCTCATCGGCTTGGTGACGCTGGAGAACCAGGTCCGCAGGCTGCCGTCGCGGTCGATCAGGTATTTGTAGAAGTTCCAGCGTGGCCGCGACAACATGCCGCCCTGGCGTGCGAGCCAGTCGAACAGCGGGTGGGCCTGCGGGCCGCGCACGTGCAGCTTGGCCGCCATCGGGAACGATACCCCGTAGTTCGCCGCGCAGAACGCCTCGATGTCCTTTGCGCTGCCGGGCTCCTGGTTGCCGAAGTCGTTGCACGGCATCCCGATCACCATCAGTCCGCGTGACTGGTAGTGCGACCACAGCGCCTGCAGTCCCTCGTACTGCGGCGTGAAGCCGCATTTCGAGGCAGTGTTGATCAGCAGGATCGGCTTGCCCTCGAAGCGGCGCAGCGGCAGCGTCTCCCCTGCCAGCATCTCCAGGTCGTAGTCGTACGCGGTGCTACTGCTCATCGAAGGCTCCATCCTCGCCCTTGCCCTCGGCCGGGTTTGCCAACACAAACAGAAAAAGCCGGTCATGTCTGCCGCGGATGGATCCTGGATGAGCGCAGCCCCCTGATGGCATTCCTGCACGGGCTCGCTTTCCTGCGCGGCTGGGCCGGTATCGCGGCCCTGGTCGGCATCGCCGTCCTGTTCTCCCTCGACCGGCGCCGGATCGACCTGCGCACGGTAGCCTCGGCGCTGCTGCTGCAGTTCGCGATCGGCGCCCTGATCCTGTTCGTGTCGCTGGGCCGACGCGTCCTGCACGGCATATCGCTGATCGTCAACGACGTCCTCGGCTACGGCAATGACGGCATCAGCTTCCTGTTCGGCGGCCTGGTCGGCGGAAGCATGTTCACGCTGTTCCCGAACGGCGGCTTCGTCTTCGCGCTGCGCGTGCTGCCGCAGATCATCTACATCTCGGCGCTGATCGCCGTGCTGTACTATGTGGGCCTGATGCAGCTGCTGGCGCGCGTGCTCGGCGGCGGCGTGCGCGCGCTGCTCCGCACCTCGGTGATCGAGAGCTTCTCCGCGGTGACCACGATCTTCCTCGGCCAGAGCGAGATGCCGATCGCGATCCGGCCGTTCGTGCCGCTGCTCACTCGCGCCGAGCTGTTCGCGGTGATGTCGAGTGGCACCGCCTCGGTCGCGGGCTCCGTGCTGGCCGGCTATGCCGGGCTCGGCGTGTCGCTGGACTACCTGCTCGCCGCGTCGTTCATGGCGATCCCCGGCGGGCTGCTGTTCGCCAAGCTGCTGCTGCCGAGCAGCGAGCCGTCGCGCGTGGTCGACCTGCGGCTCGGCTTCGACGAGCACAAGCCGGCCAACCTGTTCGAGGCGATCGCCATCGGCACCGGCAACGGGGTCCGGGTGGCGGTCGCGGTCGGCTCGATGCTGATCGCCTTCATCGGCCTGATCGCCTGCCTGAACGGGCTGGTCGGCTGGGTCGGCCACCTGTTCGGTGCGCAAGGCCTGTCGCTGCAGCAGATGCTGGGCTGGATGTTCGCCCCGCTCGCCTGGCTGATCGGCGTGCCATGGAACGCGAGCGTGCTGATCGGCGGCATCATCGGCCAGAAGATCGTGTTCAACGAGTTCGTCGCCTATGTCGCCCTGTCGCCGATGATCCACGCCCATTCGCTCGACGAGCACAGCCTGGCCATCGCGTCGTTCGCGCTCTGCGGCTTCGCGAACTTCTCCTCGGTCGGCATCCTGCTGGCCGGCTTCGGGTCGGTGGCGCCCGGACGGCGTGCCGAGGTGGCACGGCTGGGGCTGCGCGCGGTGCTGGCCGGCACCCTGTCGAACCTGATGAGCGCCACCATCGCCGGCATCTTCATTTCCTGACCCGAGGCAGACCGATGACGCTGACCGTCCACCACCTGAACAACAGCCGCTCGCAGCGCGTGCTGCTCGTGCTGGAGGAACTCGGCGTTCCGTACGAGATCAAACGATATCAGCGTGACCCGAAGACGATGCTGGCGCCGCCGTCGCTGCGGCAGGTGCATCCGCTCGGCAAGTCTCCGATCGTGACCGACGGCGCGCTCACGCTGGCCGAGACCGGCGCCATCATGGAGTACCTGGCCGCCACCTACGACGACGGCACGCTGATGCCGCCGCCGGGCACCGAGGAGCACCGGCGCGTCACCTACTACCTGCACTACGCCGAGGGCTCGCTGATGCCGCTGATGCTGTTGTCGCTGGTGTTCGACCGGCTGCCGCGACAGGCGCCGCTGCTGCTGCGGCCATTGCTGAAGGGAGCCGCGGCAGGCGTCGAGAGACAGTTCATCGGGCCGCAGATGGCGCTGCACCTGGACTACCTGGAACGCGAACTTGCCGATCGGCCCTGGTTCGGTGGCGACCGCTTCACGATCGCCGACGCGCAGATGAGCTTCCCGATCGAGATCGCCGGCCTGCGTCTCAGGAAGCTCGGTGCGAAGCGGCCGAACCTGCAGAGATGGCTAGACCGCCTGCACGTCCGGCCGGCCTATGCTCGCGCCCTGGAACGTGGCGGACCCTACGACTTCGATATGTGACGCGCCTTATGCCGCTCTAGCCGCGTCGTCGCGAGGCGGCGGCTCCGAGCAGGACGGCGCCGATACTGGCAAGCGTGGTGGCGGTGGCGAACGGATGCAGTTGCGCTTCCAGCGCCAGGCTGGTCTTGCGTGTGAACGGGCGCAGGCTGCTGCGTTCCGCGCCATCCTCGCGTGGCTCGTACAGGTTGTCGCGGCGGGCTGGGTCGCCGGGATTGCTGGAGCTCTGCGTGGGTTTGCCGAAGGTGGCGAAGGCCAGATCCATCAGGCGCGGCGCCAGAGCGTTGGCGATCACCAGCGACAGGCCGCCCGAGCCGCCGACGACGAGGTCGCGCACCGGATGCTCGCAGGCATGCAGGATCGCGCGTGCGACCAAGTGCGGGTCGTAGGCCGGCGGCGGATTGCGTGTGCCCTTCGTGCCGAGCAAGTTGCGTGAATGCTCCATGAACGTCGTGTTGATGGCCGCGGGCTTGATCAGGCTCAGCGAGATCGGCTCGTGCTTGGCCTCGGTCTCGCGGCGGAATGCCTCGGTGAAGCCCTTGACCGCGAACTTGGCCGCGCAGTAGGCGCCCTGGTAGGGAATCGCGAACTCGCCCAGCACGCTGCCGACATTGACGATCGCGCCGCCGCGCGCCTTCAGCGCTCCGGCTGCGATCAGGGTGCCGTGCACCGTGCCCCAGTACACCACGTCGAACACGCGTTTCTGGTCCTCGAGCGGGACCTCGTCGAGCGCGCCATAGATGAAGGCGCCGGCATCGTTCACCCAGGTGTCGATGCCGCCGAACGCTTCCTGGGCCTTCGCCAACGCGGCTTCGAGCTGGGTGCGGTCGGAGACGTCGGCGACCGCGTATTCGGCCTGGCCGCCCTCGGCCCGAAGTTCGTCCCTGACGCGTATCAGGGCTTCCTCGTTGCGCGCGATGAGGAGCAGCCTGGCGCCACGCTTGGATGCCAGCCGCGCGGTCGCCAACCCGATCCCCGAGCTGGCCCCGGTGAGCGCGATGGTCTGCTGGTGGATCGGCTTCAAGGTGACGCGGGCCATCGGCGGGTTCCAGAGATACGGTCCGGCAACACGTCGGAGCCGGAGGGAGTTCCCCGGCGCCCGCCGCGCGCCGCTACAGGCCCCGCGGCGCGCCGCTACAGGTAGGCGTTGAGGAGGTTCTCCAGGTATTCCTGTCGGCCGGAGCGCGGCTTCGGATCCGGGTTGCGCGCGGCTACGTCGGCGGCGATCTGCTCCAGGGTGAGCGGCCCGGCGAGCAGTGCTGCGCCCTGCTCGGTGTTCCAGCCGGCATAGCGCTGCGAGAGGTTGCCCGCGAGCTGGCCGTCCTCGATCATCGCGGCCGCGACGAGCAGCGCGCGGGCGCAGAGGTCGATGCCGCCGACATGCGCGTGCACCAGGTCTTCCGGATCGATCGACTGCCGACGGATCTTGGCGTCGAAATTCAATCCGCCGGTGCGCAAGCCGCCATTCTTGAGCACGTAGTAGAGCGCCAGCGCCGTGTCCGCCACCGAGTTGGGGAACTGGTCGGTGTCCCAGCCGATCAGGCTGTCGCCGCGGTTGACGTCCAGAGAGCCGAGGATGCCGAGCGCGCTGGCGGTCGCGATCTCGTGCTCGAAGCTGTGTCCGGCGAGCTGTGCGTGGTTGGCCTCGAGGTTGAGCTTCACCTCGTTCTCGAGTCCGTAACGCTTGAGGAACCCGTAGACCGTGGCTGCATCGAAGTCGTACTGGTGCTTGGTCGGCTCCTTCGGATTCGGCTCGATCAGGATGGTGCCGGCGAAGCCGATGCGGTGCTTGTACTCGACCACCAGGTTGAGGAAGCGGCCCATCTGATCGAGCTCTCGGCCGAGATCGGTGTTGAGCAGCGTGTCGTAGCCCTCGCGTCCGCCCCACAGCACGTAGTTCTCGCCGCCGAGCCGCCTGGTCACGTCCAGGCAGTGCTTCACCGTGGCCGCCGCGTAGGCGAACACCTCCGGATCGGGGTTGGTCGCGGCACCCGCCATGTAGCGCGGGTGCGAGAACAGGTTGGCGGTGCCCCATAGCAGGCGCACGCCGGTCTCGTCCTGCTTGCGCGCCAGCACCTCGGCGATGGCGTCGAGGTTGGCGGCCGACTCCGCGAAGGTCGCGCCCTCGGAGACGACGTCGCGGTCGTGGAAGCAGTAGTACGGCACGTCGAGGATGCGGAACAGGTCGAATGCCGCCTCGGCCTTCTCGGTCGCCGCCTCCAGCCCGTCGCGGCCCATCCAGGGACGCACGATGGTGGCGGCGCCGAACGGATCGGAGCCGTTCATCACGAAGCTGTGCCAGTAGGCGACCGCGAGGCGCAGATGCTCCTCCATCGTCTTGCCGAGCACGACGCGGGTCTTGTCGTACCAGCGGTAGGTCAGCGGCTCGTGGCGGGCGCTGTCGCCGGTCGGCGCCCGATAGGCGACGGTCGGGAATTGGCTGAAGATCGACGGGTTCATGCTGTCACCAGTTGCTTGAGGCCGGAGGCCAGGGTGCAATAGCGCTCGTAGGCGCGGTCGTAGGCGTCGGCGAGGGCGGGATCGGGCGCGATCGTCTCGGCGATGTCGGGCGGCGTGCAGACGGCCACGGGGTCGGCCTCGCGCGCGGCGCAGAAGGCCAGCCGCGCGGCACCGAACGCGCCGCCATTCTCCGCACCCGCCGGCAGGTCGAGCGGCCGGCGCAGCACGCTCGCCATGATGCGCAGCCACAGCCGCGAGCGGGCGCCGCCGCCGACGGCCCAGGCTCGCTCGGTGTGGGTGCCGGCGGCCTCGAGCGCCACCTGGCAGTCGCGGAAGGCGAAGGCGACGCCCTCCAGCACCGCCTGGGTCAGCACGGTCTGGTCGACCTCGTGGCCAAGACCCGCGAAGCCGCCGCGCAGCCCGGCCGAGTTGTGCGGCGTGCGTTCGCCGGCGAGGTAGGGCGCGAACAGGGCCGGCGACGGGCTTCGTACGGTGTCGCCCTCGATACTGGCGCGCAACCCGCCCACCAGCGCTGCTGCGTCGCTGCGGAACAGGCGCGCGAGCCATTCCAGGCTGTCGGTCGCCGAGAGGATGACGCCCATCTGGTGCCAGGTATCGGGCACCGCGTGACAGAAGGCGTGCACCGCGGACTCCGTGTTCGGCTCGAACCGTTCGGTGCTGACGAACAGCACGCCGGAGGTGCCGAGCGAGACGAAGGCGCTGCCGGGCGTCACCGCGCCGATGCCGCAGGCCGACGCCGCGTTGTCGCCGCCGCCGCCGGCGACCACCACGCGAGGCCCCATGCCGAAGCGGCCAGCCAGTTCCGGCCGCAGCGTGGCGGAGATGGCGCTGCCTTCGACCAGGCGCGGCATGTGGCTGCGGTCCAGCCCGGTCGCGGACAACGCCGCGTCCGACCAGTCCCGCCGCCCGACATCGAGCCAGCCGGTGCCGGACGCATCGGACATGTCGGAGACCGCCTCGCCGGTGAGGCGGAGCCGCACGTAGTCCTTGGGCAGCAGCACGCGGCGCACGCGGCCGAATATCTCGGGTTCATGCCTGGCCACCCAACGCAGCTTGGGCGCGGTGAAGCCCGGCATCATGATGTTGCCGGTGATGTGGCGGAGGGCGGGGCAGGCCAGCTCCAGCTCGGTGCATTCGAGGTGGCTGCGGGTGTCGTTCCAGAGGATGGCGGGACGCAGCACCGCGTCCTGCGCGTCGAGCAGCACCGCGCCGTGCTGCTGGCCGGACAGGCCGATGCCCTCGACCGCCGCCATCGCCCGCGGCTGCGCCGAGGCCAGCGACGCGAGCACCTGCTGCGTCGCCTCCCACCACGACGCCGGGTCCTGCTCCGAGAAGCCCGGCTGCGGGCGGCTGACGGACAGCGGCTGCGACGCGGTGTCGAGCACCTGCTGGCGCTCGTCGATCAGCACGGCCTTGATCGAGGAGGTTCCGATATCGATGCCGATGAACATGCAGGTCGACCCAATGCTGTGAGGAGGTGGCGCTATGAGGGGGTGGTCAGGAGATGTTGTCGCGCAGGAAGATGTCGATCCGGATCGGCGCGGGGACGTGGCCGGTGACGCCGGTGCTCGCCGCCATCAGCGCATCGACCGCGACGGTGACCTCGTCGGAAACCTGCTGGTGCAGCACGGCGTCGAAGGTGCCGCCGAGCAGGGCGCGCCGCGTATGCGTGGTGAGCTCGTGGCCGACCAGCACGATATCATGCTGCCGGCCGCTCGCCTCGACCGCCTCGATAATGCCGCGGTTGCCGGCGCCGATCGAGTAGATGCCTATGAGATCGTCATGTTCGGCCAGCAGGGCGCGGGTCACTCCGCCGGCGAGCTTGCCGTCGTCGAGCGCCTCGGCGGCCGGCAGCAGCGCCAGATGCGGGTAGTCCTGCTGCATCACCTGGGTGAAGCCGAGCGCGCGTTCGCTGTGGTCGCGCAGGGCCAGCGAGCCCGCGACCATCGCCACCCGGCCGCGGCGGCCCGCATTGAAGCGCCCGATCAACGAAGCCGCCACCCGTCCCGCCGCGAGGTTGTCGATGCCGATGCAGTGCAGCCGGCGCGACGGCGTGACGTCCGAGACCATGGTGATGACGGCGATGCCGCTCTCGTGCAGGACCTCAATGGCGGCCCTCACCGCGGGCGCGTCGATCGCCACCAGCGCCAGGCCGTCCAGCGGCTGGCCGCCGGCCGCCGGCCGTGCCGCGGCGCGCAGGGTGGCGGCGAGCGCCTGCGGATCGAAGGCGGTGTAGTCGAGCACGGAGAGCTGGATCCGCCGCGACGACAGGGCAGCGACTTGGGCCGTGATCTCGTCGCGCAGCGTGCGGATGAAGGTGTTGCTGTCGAGCTTCGGCAGCACGAAGACGAAGCGGTGGCGCCGGCTGGTGGCGAGGCTGGCGGCGAAATGGTCGCGCTGGAAGCCCAGCCTGTCGATCGTCGCGCGCACGCGCTCGGACATGGCGCTGCTCACGCCGGAACGCCGGTTGAGCACGCGATCGACGGTCGCGAGCGAGACCCCGGCCTGCTCGGCGACGTCGTGAACGGTTATCCGCTTCATCGCGCCAAGCATAACGCAGTGGCTGAGGTACGGTAGTCAAAATTGTCCGCAAATTCGAGGAACTCGTTACACCTACAGTCGTGATTGATGCTGCGACGCAACATATTACCGCCAACGTCGGATGTTTGCAATAAAACCGCCCTTGGGGCGCGCAGAACCGAATTGTGGCACGTGCCTCATGCTGATGAGGCATGGCCCGGGTATGCGACACAAGAGCGGCACGAGGCCGCCCGCTTCCCGCGCCTGTCACAGGAGGATCCCTTGCGTCTGTTGCGTCCCCTCATCCGCCGTCGCGCCGCCGTCACCGGGTTCGCCGCCCTGCTCGGTGCGACCGCATTCTCCGCCGCGGTCCCGACCGCCGTGCATGCCAGCAGCGCGCATCTCAAGATCGGCTTCTCGATCAACGACCTTCGCATCGAGCGCTGGTCGCGCGACCGCGACTATTTCGTGGCTGCCGCGAAGTCGATGGGTGCTACCGTCAACGTGCAGTCCGCCGACGGCTCCGAGCAGCGCCAGATCTCGCAGATCGAGAACCTGATCTCGCGCGGCATGGACGTGATCGTGATCGTGCCCTTCAACGGCCGTGTGCTCTGCAACATCGTGGCCGAGGCCAAGCAGGCCGGCATCAAGGTGATCTCGTAAGACCGCCTGATCCTCGACGCCGAGATCGACGCCTATATCTCGTTCGACAATGTCCGCGTCGGCCAGATGCAGGCGCAGGGCGTGCTCGATACCATCCCCAAGGGCAACTACTACCTGCTCGGCGGTGCGGCGACGGACAACAACGCCAAGCTGCTGCGCGAAGGCCAGATGAAGGTGCTGCAGCCGGTGATCGACCGCGGCGCGATCGAGATCGTCGGATCGCAGTGGGTGCCGGAATGGTCGGCGACCGAGGCGCTCTCGATCACCGAGAACGCCCTCACCGCCAACAAGAACAACATCAAGGGCATCGTCGGTTCCAGCGACGCGGCCGCCGGCGGCGCGATCCAGGCGCTCGCGGCGCAGGTCTCGCGGGCAAGGTCGGCATGTCCGGACAGGATGCGGATCTGTCCGCGATCAAGCGCATCGTCGCCGGCACGCAGACCACCGACGTCTACAAGCCGCTCAAGCTGATCGCCTCCACCGCGGCGAAGATGGCAGTCCAGCTCGCAAAGGGCCAGAAGCCCACCTTCAACTCCACCATCAACAACGGCAAGAAGGACGTCCCCACCGAGCTGCTGACGCCGATCCTGGTCACCAAGGCCAACGTCGACCTGCTGATCAAGGACGGCTTCTACACCAGGGCGCAGGTGTACGGGCAGTAGTGCAGGGTCAGTGATACAAGGCCGGGGAGCGCCTGCGATGAGCGGGTTCCTTCTGGAGATGCGAGGCATCGTCAAGGAATTCTCCGGCGTGCGCGCGCTCGACGGCATCGACCTCGCCGTGCGGCCGGACGAATGCGTCGGGCTGTGCAACGAGAACGGCGCCGGCAAGTCGACGATGATGAAGGTGCTGTCGGCGGTCTACCCGTACGGCTCCTGGAACGGCCGCATCCTGTGGGACGGCCAGGAGCTGCGCGCCAGCTCCATCCGCGAGACCGAGGCCGCCGGCATCGTCATCATCCACCAGGAGCTGATGCTGGTGCCGCAGCTCTCGGTGGCGGAGAACATCTTCCTCGGTCACGAGCCGCTGACGCGCACCGGCCTGATCGACTTTGACGCCATGATCGCGCGCGCCACCGTGCTGATGGCCGAACTCAAGATGCAGCACATCAACGTCGCCAGGCCGGTATCCGACTATCGCGGCGGCGAGCAGCAGTTGATCGAGATCGCCAAGGCGCTGAACAAGAACGCCCGCCTGTTGATCCTCGACGAGCCGACGCGTGGGGTCGATGTCGGCGCCAAGTACGAGATCTACCGGCTGAGCTTCGCGCTGGCCCGCACCGGTGCGGCCGTCATCATGGTGTCGTCGGAGATGCCCGAGGTGCTCGGCATCGCCGACCGCGATCTGGTGATCGGCGAGGGCGAGCTGCGCGGCAACTTCGTCAATGACGGACTGGCCCAGGAACAGGTGCTGTCAGCCGCGATCACGCCCCTGCGGCGCGCGGCCCGAAGCCCAGACGAACGGTTGCGACCATGAACAAGCCCGCCCTGTCCACCCCAGCCCTATCCACCACCGCCGACACCTATCCCGGCGGCTTCGACGCCAAGCCCAGCTTCGCGCTCAAGCTCGACCATCTCAAGGATGCGTTCTCGCGCTACAAGATCCTGGCCCTGCTGACCGCGATCGCGGTGATCTGGGCGCTGTTCTGGCAGCTCACCGACGGCGACTTCCTGACCGCGCGCAACTTCTCCAACCTGCTGCGCCAGATGGCGGTGACCGGGATGCTGGCGTCGGGGATGGTGTTCGTCATCGTCTCCGGCGAGATCGACCTGTCGGTCGGCTCGCTGCTCGGTCTGCTCGGCGGCGTCGTGGCCATCCTCGACGTCACCTACCACATGCCGTTGCCGGTCACCGTGCTGGTGGTGATGCTGCTCGGCATCGCGGTCGGCATGTTCAACGGCTACTGGGTCGCTTACCTGCGGATGGCCTCGTTCATCGTGACCCTGGCCGGCATGCTGGTGTTCCGCGGCGTCCTGCTCGGCATCACCGGCGGCGTGACCATCGCGCCCACCAGCGCATCGCTGGTCGCCATCGGGCAGAGCTACCTGCCGGACCTGATCGGCTACGTGCTGGCGGCGGCGGTGTTCGCGCTGCTGGCCTACGTGCAGGTCAGTTCCCGCTCGCGCCGCTAGCTGTACAAGCTCGGCACGCCGCCGGTCTGGCTCGACGCGCTGAAGCTGTTCGCCGCCGCGGCCGCGATCGGCGGCTTCGTCTATGCGGTCGACGCCTATCGTGGCGTCCCGACCCCGGTCCTGGTGCTGCTGGTGCTGCTCGGCGTCTTCACCCTGATGGCGCGGCGCACGGTGTTCGGCCGGCGCATCTATGCGATCGGCGGCAACCTGGAAGCGACCCGCCTCTCCGGCGTCAACGTGCAGCGCGTCAAGCTGCTGGTGTTCGCGCTGATGGGCCTGATGGCGGCCTTCGCCGGCATCACCACGACGGCGCGGCTGGCTGCCGGCTCGCCCTCGGCCGGCAGCCTGCAGGAACTCGACGCGATCGCCTCCTGCGTCATCGGCGGCACCTCGCTGCGTGGCGGTTCCGGCACGGTTTTCGGCGCGCTGATCGGCGCGCTGATCGGCGCGCTGATCATGGCCCGCCTGGACAACGGCATGTCGATGCTCAGCATGGACACGTTCTGGCAGATGATCGTGAAGGGCGTGATCCTGCTGCTGGCGGTATGGCTCGACATCGCGACCGGAACCAAGCGCTGACCACCACGGTAGAGCACGCTCGGTTCGCATCGACGCTTTTACTGGACTGGTCTCACGCGTGGTGCAGGAGCCACACCGCCTGCAATAATGGAGGCGATCCACCGATTGTCATTGCCCGGCAAGCCGTTCGATATCATCAGGAACACCCGGGGGCCGGCAGCGTAAAGATGAAGCCCCAGCTGATCGCAGCCGCTGTTCGAACTGTTCCAATTAGGCTCCAATGTCTTAATTCCGTAGTAAAATCATAGCGTTACACACTCACCATAATAGCTTATCAAGGGTAGAGCGGGCGGCAGGGAGTTCCTGTCGGGGATGGAACGTCATCATGAGCACAAGAGTAGTCGCCGGGGATGTTCCGCAGGCAGGCTGGCGCAGCATGGCGTCCCTGTTCCAGGGGCGCCGGGTCGACAGTCCGGCCGCCATGCGCGCCGAGCTGATTAGGTCGGAGACTGCCCTGGCCGCCTTGGTGCCCGAGTGGGAGATCCTCGCCGCCGACATCGCGCCCTGGACACCCTTCATCACGCCGAGCTGGAACATCACGCACTGGAGACACTTCCGACGCTCGCGGCTGATGGTGCGCGACGTGCTGCACGCCTACGTGGTGCGCGACCGCGGTGGACGTCTGGTCGCCATCGCCCCGATGATGCTGACGCTGCATCCGGGCTACGGGCCGATCCGGCTGCGGGAGCTTCACTATTTCGGGGCCGATCCCAACGTCACCGAGATCCGGGGCCTCATCTGCCGTCCGGAGGACGAGCGTGCGGCGGTGTCCGCGCTCGCCGAGGCGCTGGGCCGGGCGCACGGGTCGTGGGACCTGCTGCACTGGGGCGGGCTGCGGCGCGACGAGAAGGCCTGCGCGGACGTGATGGCAACCACGACGCTCGTCGCGCAACGGACGATACCGGACTTCTACATCGAGCTGCCGCAAACCTTCGAGGCGCTGCGCGCGCGACTGCCCAGGAACACCAAGGAAGCGCTGCGGAAGTGCTACAACTCGCTCAAACGCGATGGCCATGTGTTCGCGTTCGACGTGATCACCCGGCCGGAAGACGTGAACGCGGCACTTGACGTGTTCTTCCGGCTGCATACCGCGCGGGCGGAGGCCGACTACGGCGTCGTCCACGCCGACGCCTTCATCGAGAAGACGGTGCAGGTTTTCCTGCGCGACTACGCCGTGCTGTCGGCCGGGCGCGGCGAGCTCAGGATCTTCCGCCTGCGCATCGGCGACCTCGTGGTGGCGATGCGGATCGGCTTCTGCACCGGCGACGAGCTCTATTTCTACTACTCGGGGCACCTGCCGGACTGGGGTCGCTACAGCGTCATGACGACGACGGTGGCGGAGGCGCTGAGATGGGCGATCGGCGCGGGGGTCAAGCACGTCAACCTCTCGGTCGGACGCGACCGCTCGAAGCTGCGCTGGCGGCCGATCGAGCTGCCGTTCTGGGAGGCGTTCCAGGCGGCGCCCACCCCGCGCGGCCGGCTCATGGCCAGGCTGTTCCAACGCAAGATCCGCGACCTGCCGTACTGGCATCCGCCCGCGGCAGCGGAGGCCGCCGCTGCCGACGACGTCGCCGACTGATCCCGGCGGCGGCAGGTCGCGCGCCGCCGGAGCATGAAGCCGCCGGAGCATGAAGCCGGATCTCAGCGATCCAGCCGCGGCGCGGTGGCGAGCAGGGCGGCGCTGTAGGCGTTCCGCGGCGCCTCGATCAGCCGCGCCGTCGAGGTCATCTCTACGATGCGGCCGTCGCGCAGCACCGCGATCCGGTCGGCGAGCCAGGAAATCGCGGCGATGTCGTGGCTTATCATCACGTAGGCGAGGCGCTCGTCCCGGCTGAAGTCCTTCAGCAGGTTGAGCAGCATTGCCTGCGTCGAGACATCGAGTGCCGAAGTGGGCTCGTCCAGCACGATGATGTCCGGACGCGTGGCCAGCGCGCGTGCGACCGCGATGCGCTGGGCCTGTCCGCCCGAGACCGCGTGCGGGTGGCGGTCCGCGAGCGATGGGTCCAGCCCGACCCGCTGCAGCAGTGCTGCGGCCTGCGTGCGCAGCGCGTGGCGGTCGCGCAGGCCGCCGAGCACCAGCGCCTCGCCGATGATCGCGCCGATGCGCATCCTGGGATTGAGCGACTCGCGCGGGTCCTGGAACACCACCTGCACCCGCCGCCGCTCGCGCCGGCGCGCGGGCGCGGACAGCGTCGCCAGCGGACGCCCGTCGAGCAGGATGCGGCCCTCGTAGCGCAGCATGTGCAGGATCGCCCGCCCGAGCGTGGACTTGCCCGAGCCGCTCTCGCCGACGATGCCGAGGCACTCGCCGCGTCGCAGGTGCAGGCTGACCTGGTCGAGCGCCGGCTGCACCGCTCCGCGGCCGATGCCGAACAGGCCGGCGCGTCCGCCGTAGCGGATGGTGACGTCCTCCAGGCGAAGCATGGCGGTGGCCGGATCGCCGGCGTCGCCATCCGCGTCGTCGCGCCGGGCCGGTGCCGGGCGCGGTGCCAGGGTCGCGGCCGGCATCGGGTGCAGGCAGGCGGCGGCTTCGTCGGCGTCGCCCAGCGGGGGCGGGTAGGCGATGCCGCAGTCCGGCTGACGCTGCGGGCAGCGCGGCGCGAAGCGGCAGCCCGCCGGGCGCTGTCCCGGCTCGGGCAGGAGGCCGGGGATGCCGTGCAGCTCGGCCTGGCCCAGACGCGGCACCGCGGCGAGCAGCGCCTGGCTGTATGGGTGGCGGGGGGCGGCGAAGAAGCGGCCGGCGTCGCCCCACTCGACGCTGCGGCCGGCATACAGCACGGTGAGTGACTGCGCGTATGCCTCGACGATCGAGAGGTCGTGCGTGATGAACAGCAGACCCATGCGGTGCTCGCGCTGCAGCCGCGCCAGCAACTGCAGGATTTGCCGCGCGACCAGCGGATCGAGCCCGGTGGTAGGCTCGTCGGCGATCAGCAGCCGCGGGGCGCAGGCGAGGGCGGCGGCGATCATCACGCGCTGCCGCTGGCCGCCGGAGAACTGGTGCGGATAGTCGTCGAGCCGGTTCGCGGGATCGGGCACGCCCACCTCGCCGAGCAGCAGGATCGCGTGCCGGCGCGCCGCGGCCTCGCTGGCGCCGCTATGCAGGCGATGGCCTTCCGCCACCTGGCGGCCGATCGTCATCGAGGGGTTCAGCGCCGAGAGCGGGTTCTGGAACACCATGCCGATGCTGCCGCGCCGTGCGCGCATCCGCCGCTCGTCGAGGTCGAGCAGGTTTTCGGCCGCGGTGCCGGTGCCGAACAGCACCTGGCCGGTGGTCGCTGCCCCCGCCGGCAGCAGGCGCATCGCCGCCAGCGCCGCTATGGTCTTGCCGGAGCCGGACTCGCCGACCAGCGCGGTCATCTCGCCCTCGCGCACCACCAGGTCGAGATCCTCCAGCACCGCGACGCTGCTGGCGCGCCCGCCTGCGCGTGACGGCAGGCTGACGCCGAGCCGGCGCAGCGCGAGCACGGCGGGGGCTCGGCCATCGTCCAGCACGGCCGCCGCCTGCAGATCGGAGCCGGCGTTCATCGCCGGCCGCTGCCGCGCGCGAGCAGGCCCTGGCCGATCAGGGAGGTCGCCAGCATGGCGGCAAATATCATCAGTCCGGGCGGCACGATCAGCCACCACGGGTCGAGCGCGATCATGTCGAGCCCGTCCTGCAGCAGGCCGCCCCAGCTCGTATGCGGCGGCTGCACGCCGAGGCCGAGGAACGACAGCGCCGACAGCACGAAGATCATGTCGCCGACCAGGAAGGTGAAGTTCACCACCAGCACGGGGGCCATCACCCGCAGCAGGTGGGTGATGGCGACGTGGATGAAGCCGCCGCCGAGCTGCCGGGAGGCGTGCACGAAGTCGCGCTCGCGCTGCGCCAGGGTCTCGTTGCGCACCAGCCGCGCCAGCGGCGGCCACGCGATCAGTCCGAGCAGCAGGATCAGGCTGCCGGTGTCCAGTGGCACGATCGCGCCGAAGAAGATCAGCACCACCAGCCCCGGCAGCGCCAGCACCGCGTCCAGCAGCCGCATCAGCGCCTGGTCGAGCAGCCGGGGACCGAGACCGGAGACCAGGCCGTAGAGCGTGCCAACGGCGAAGGCGAGCACGGCGGCGGGAAGGCCCACCGACAGCGTCGAGCGGCCGGCGACCAGCAGGCGGGCGAACGCGTTGCGCCCGAGATCGTCGGTGCCGAACGGGAACCGCCATGCGGGGCCGGACAGCACGAAGCCGTTATGCAGGGCGAACGGGTCGCGTCCGTAAAGGGCCGGGCCCAGCACGCAGGAGAACAGGATCAGTCCCGCCAGCGCCAGGCCGGCGACGAGCGAGGCGTTGGCACGCGGCAGACGAAGCAGCGTGCCCAGGTAGGCGGCCGGCCCGATGCCGCCGGGAGGCACGCCGTCATGCGCATCGGGGCGCGCATCGGGGCGTGCCGTGGCGTCAGGCATAACCGGTCCTCGGGTCCAGCAGCGTGTTGACGATGTCGGCCAGCAGGTTGCCGAGCACGGTGAGGATGCCGATCACCAGCACGATGCCGATCAGCACCGGATAGTCCTGCGACAGCGCCGAGCGCCACAGCAGCCAGCCCAGGCCCGGGTAGGAGAACACCGTCTCCACCACCACGCCGCCGGCGAAGATCGACGGCAGCGACAGCCCGAGTATCGTCACCAGCGGCCGCAGCGCGTTGCGGATCACGTGCCGGACCAGGATGCGGGACGGCGATGCGCCGCGCGCCGCGGCGGAGCGGACATAGTCGCGCCCCAGCTCCTCGTGCACCGACTGCGCGAAGTAGCGCGACAGCACCGGTACGGTGAGCAGCACGATCGTCGTCGCCGGCAGCGCCAGGTGCAGCATGGTGGAGGCGGCCGTCTGGTGCGCCAGCCGCAGGTCCTCGACGCCACCGGCGGGGAACCAGCCGAGGTCCATCGAGAACCACAGGATCAGCAGCGTGCCGCTGAAGAACGAGGGCAGCGCGTAGAGGGCGAGCTCGAGGCCGCCGATCACGCTTCCGGCGCCGCGCTCGTAGAACACGCCGTGCGCGAGGCCGAGCCCGAAGGCGATCAGCAGGCTCGCGGTCAGCGAGATGACCTGCAGGGCCAGCGTGTTGACCTCGTAGCTCGCGATCAACGTCGTGACCGGACGCTGCACCAGGTAGGAATAGCCGAGCCGGCCATGCGCGAGGTCGCCCCACCAGTGCAGGTACTGCAGCCAGAACGGCTGGTCGAGCCCGAGGCTGTGGGTCAGCTCGGCGATCGACTGCGGCGATGCCTTCGGTCCGAGTATGCCGTAGACCGGGCTGCCGGGTGCGACGTTGACCAGCACGAAGGTCAGCGTGATCAGGATGGCGAGCGACAGCATCGCACTGCCGAGCCGCCGGCTAACCCCCCACAGGATGCGCATCGGCGGTCTCCCCGGCAGGCATGCGCTGGGCCGTGGCGTCCGGGCAGGCCATCGCGCCCGACAGGGTCAGCAGTTCCGGCGACCAGGTGCCGGCCGGGGCGGCCATCGCATTCACGCCGCCGAGCCCGTCGCGGGTCAGCACCGAGATCGCGCCCTGCGGCAGGAAGAGGAAGGGCTGCAGCTGTGCCGCGTAGTCCTGCACCGTGTACAATGCCTGATCGCCGGCGGTCGCGATCACCGCCTCGTTCAGTGCGTCCATCCTGGCGTCGCGGAAGTGGCCGTAATTCTGCGTCCCGTCGGAGGAGAAGAACTCCTGCTGGTCGGGGAAGCTCTCGACCGTCCAGGCGATCATGACGGTGTCCCAGTCATGGCCGTTGCCGGCCAGGGTCGCGAACAGCTCGTTGAACTCGACGCCGCGTATTTTCATCGCGATGCCGACCGCCGCGAGGTTGCGCTGGGCCACCTGCAGGATGATCAGCCGGTCCACCACGCCCGCCGAGACGATGACGTCGAACGCCAGCCGCTGCCCGGCGCGGACCCGGATGCCGTCGGCAGCCGGCTTCCAGCCGGCCTGGTCGAGCAGGGTGCGGGCGCGGGCTGGATCGTAGTCCAGGTCGGCATACCCGGCCTTGGCCTGCGGCGACAGGAACGCCGTCATCGCCGGCGGCACCGGCCCATGGGTCACGACGGCCTGGCCGTGATAGGCCAGCGCGATGAGCTGCTTCTGGTCGATCGCGATGGCGATGGCCCGGCGCACCCGCGTGTCGTTCAGGAACGGCGCGTGCTTCGAGCGGAAGTTGAGGATCATCGACAGGTAGCCAAACGGCCCGTCGAGCGTCGTGCTGTGCAGGCCGGGCAGCGAGCGGGCGAGATCCCACAGCCGGAACGGCACGTTGGCGGCGTCGATCTCGCCGGACCGAAGCGCCTGCAGGGCGTTGCCGCCCTCGAGGAAGTCGATCACCAGCCGGCGGATGTGCGGATGCTTGCCGCCGTAGAGCGGGTTCGGCACCAGGGTGAGGTGCCGGCCGACATCGAAATCCGCCAGCAGGAACGCGCTGTCCGAGACCGCGAACAGCTTCGGGTCGGTCTGCCGGCTGCGCATCTCGCGCAGGGTCATGCCGCGATAAACGTGCTCGGGCAGCGGCTTGAAGGTGTTGCCCAGCCCGAGGCGCAGGAACCAGGCGGGATTGACCCGCCGGGTGAGCTTCAGCTCGACCTCGTGCGGTGACAGCGCCACCACGTGGTCGATCAGGTTCGGGATCCCGCCCACCTGATACCAGGCGTAGGCCGGCCCGATCCGGCGGATCAGGTCGAAGGTGAACACCACGTCGGCCGCGGTGACCGGCACGCCGTCCGACCAGAGCCACGGCTTGATGGTCAGGCGCCAGGTCTGCCCGCCGTCCGGGGTCTCGACTGCGCTGGCCAGGCTCATCTCGGGATCGTAGTTCACGTGCCGGTCGATCCAGATCAGCGGCCGGTAGATCTGGTAGATGATCTCGTAGTTGTAGACCGACTGGGTGAGCAGCGGGTTGAGCGAGGTCACGCCCTGGGGATCGCTCTGCCCCAGTCCGGACGGCAAAACGACGGTGCCGCAGCCGGTATCGGCCCTGGCGGCCCAGCCTTGGCTCATAATCGCCACGACCACGAACAGGATTAGAGACAGCGCTCTCACGGCGCGTCGTTTAAGGCTCCCGCTCCGGTATGTCCAGAGCGCATGTCACCTCTGCTTTCAAAGCAGGCAGGACTTCGGCCTGGAACCAGGGATTGCGCGTCTCCCACACGCCGGTGCGCCAGGAGGGGTGCGGCAGCGGGAAGTAGCGCGGCAGGTAGCGGCGGAAATCCCGCACGCGCGGGGTCATCGCACCAGGCCCGAGCACGTGGTTCTGCGCGTAGGTGCCGATCAGCAGGGTCAGGCGTATCCCCGGCATCAGCGACAGGATGCGGTCGCGCCAGAGCGGGGCGCACTCGGGTCGCGGCGGTTCGTCGCCGCCCTGCGGCAGGCGCCCGGGATAGCACAGCCCCATCGGCAGGATCGCGACCCGGCTGGTATCGTAGAACACCGTCCTGTCGAGGCCGAGCCAGTCGCGCAGCCGTGCGCCGGAGGCATCCCAGAACGAGATACCCTTCTCGTGCACCTTGGTGCCCGGCGCCTGGCTCGCGATCAGCAGCCGCGCGCTCGACGATACATGCAGGATCGGCCGCGGCCCCAGCGGCAGGTGCGCCTCGCAGTGGCGGCAGGCGCGCACCTCGCGCACCAGGGCCTCGAGCTCGTCGCTCATTCGCCGAGCAGCTCGCGTACCAGCGCGGGCACCACGACCGTCGCGGGCCCCTGGATCGAGCGCGCGAACCGGCTGTGTTCCGGCGACGGCTCCAGGTTCAGCTCGATGGTGCGCACGTGGCGGCGGACGGACCGCACGAAGCCGGCCGCGGGATGGACCGTGCCGGAGGTGCCGATCGCGACGAACAGGTCGCAGCGTTCCAGCGCCGCCTCGATCGCCTCCATGTGCATCGGCATCTCGCCGAACCAGACCACGTCCGGCCGCAGGCGGGGCTCGCCGCAGGACGGGCAGGGGACGTCGGCGCCGGTATCCGTGCGCCATTCCGGCCGTGCACCGCAGGCGTTGCAGCGCGCCCGCCGCAACTCGCCGTGCATGTGCAGCAGCGCCTGGCTGCCGCAGCGCTCATGCAGGTCGTCGACGTTCTGGGTGACCACCAGCAGGCCGCCGTCGAGCTGTCGTTCCAGCCGCGCCAGGGCCTCGTGCGCCGCGTTGGGCCGCACCTCGGCCAGCCGGGCGCGGCGGGCATTGTAGAAGGCGTGCACGCGCGCCGGGTCGCGCGCGAACGCCTCCGGCGTGGCGACATCCTCGATCCGCACCCTGGACCAGATGCCGCCGGCGTCGCGGAAGGTGTCGAGGCCGGACTCGCGGCTGATGCCGGCGCCGGTCAGCACCACGATTCTCTGGCCAGGCACGTCCTACGGCTCGTTCGTGGCCGCTTCGTGCGCCCCCAGCGAGAAGATGACGATGCGCTGCCCGGCATGCTGGAAATACAGCGCGCAGGAGACCAGCGTGCCCGCGACCATCGGCTGGGTCGCGTGGCTGAGGCTGAACTGCGCCTGCACCGGCGCGACGTGCCCGTCGAGCGGCGGCGGCAGGTCGAGCCCGTTGCGCTGGACGTCGCTGCCCGGTGCCACCGGCTGCACGTGGCCGTTGGCCAGGCCGATGGTGCCGATGCCGGGACAGGCGACGTTGACCAGGCGATCCGGCAGGCCGCCCTGGTTGGTGATGGTCGTCGACAGCGCGGCACTGTGATCGGCGTCGTTGCCGTCGCCGCTCGACGGTCCGATCTGCACCGGCCCCGCCACCTGGGTGAGCGCCTGGCCCACGACCGGCAGCACGACGACCGGCAGCGCGAGCAGTGCCGCCGAAACGACCGACCTAGCCTTGACCTGGACCCAGTTCATAATCGACCTCCGCGGTATAGTACGGCCGCTCCTTGCCCAGCAGCGAGGAGAACAGCGTGAAGTGGGTGATCGCGACGCTCTCGGAGCGCAGCAGGTTGTGCGTCTGCATCCAGCGCGCAAGCGCCGGTTCGGCGATCCCGTCGACCCGCGCCAGCGTCACGTGCGGCTGGAAGCGCTTGCGCTCCGGCGGCAGCCCGATCCGCTGCAGCGCGGTCTCGATCTTGTTGTGCAGGTGCTCCAGCGGCTCGCGGCGCTCGACCCCGACCCAGAGCGAGGCGGGACGCCCGGCACGGTCGAACACGCCGGTGCCGGTCAGGGTCAGCGGGAAGGCGCGTCCGCGAATCGCCGCCAGCGCATCGTCGATCTCCTCGGCGACGTCGCGGCGCGCCTCGCCGATGAAGCGCAGGGTGAGATGCAGGTTCTCCGGCGGCGTCCAGCGCGCGCCGGACAGGCTGCCGAACAGGGCCGTCAGCCGCTCGCGCAGCAGGTCCGGCAGGTCGAGCCCGACGAACAGTCTCATCTGGCGGCGTTCGGCTCCTGCCGGGCGCGGGCGACCAGGCGGCCCACCTCCGGCGTCATCCGGGCGACGATGATGCGCACGCCGGCCGCGTTGGGATGGATATGATCGCCCTGCACCAGCGCATCGTGGGTCGCCACGTCCTGCAGGAAGAACGGATCGTAGATCAGGCCGGGTCGCCTGGAGAGCCGGTCGAACACCGCGCGGAATTCCTGCGAGTAGGCACTGCCCATGTTGGGCGGCGCGATCATCCCGCTGAGCAGGACCGGGATGTGCCGAGCCTGCAGCTTGTCCAGGATGGCGCCGATATTCCGCTCCATCTGCGCCGGCGGCAGGCCGCGCAGCGCGTCGTTGCCGCCGAGCTCCACGATGGCGGCGTCCGGGTTGTCGCCGAGCGCCCAGTCGAGGCGGGCGAGAGCGCCGGCGGAGGTGTCGCCCGACACGCCCGCATCGAGCAGGCGCGCGTCCAGCCCAGCCTTGTCGATCGCCTGCTGCAACTGTCCGACGAAACCCTCCTCGTGCGTCAGCCCGTAGCCCGCGGTGAGGCTGTCGCCCAGCGCCAGCACCTTGACCGGGGCGGCATCGAGCCGCGATGGCGCCAGCAACGCGACGGCCACGCAAACTAGCGGCAGCAGACGCGTTGTGCTCCGCCATGCCATGGTCATGGCCAGGCCGACCCGTGACGCCGTCACGATAGAAATAGAAGAGCGAGATCGTGGACGGATCGACAGCTACTCCTCCTCCCGCGGACGACAGGCCCGTCCTGCTCCAGGCGCGCGACCTGTGGCTGACGGTGCCCGCGCGTCCGGATGCGGTCAACTCGGAGCGAACGCTCGACATCGTGCGCGGGGTGCGGCTCGATCTCAAAGCCGGCGCCTCGCTCGGCATCGTCGGTCCGTCGGGGTCGGGCAAGACCAGCCTGCTGATGCTGCTCGCCGGCCTGGAGCGTCCCAGCCGCGGCACCGTCTCGATCGACGGCACCGACTTCGCGCGGCTGTCGGAGGACGAGCGTGCCCGTTTCCGTGGCCGGCATATCGGGATCGTGTTCCAGTCCTTCCACCTGATCCCGACGATGACGGCCCTGGAGAACGTGGCGATCCCGCTGGAGCTCGCCGGCCGCCGCGACGCCAGCGCGCGCGCGGCCGCGGCACTCGAACAGGTCGGGCTGTCGCACCGCATGACGCACCGGCCCGGCCAGCTTTCCGGCGGCGAGCAGCAGCGCGTGGCGCTGGCGCGCGCGTTCGCGCCGGGTCCGCGGCTGCTCCTGGCCGACGAGCCGACCGGCAACCTCGACCTGCGCACCGGCGAGAAGGTGGCCGACCTGATGTTCGGGCTGCAGCGCGACCACGGCACCACGCTGCTGCTGATCACCCACGACGCCAACCTGGCCGGGCGCTGCGACCGCCGGCTCGCGGTCTCGGACGGCCGCGTGTCGGCGATGCCTTGCTGAGCCGGACACCGTCCGCGCCGGCTTCCGGCGCCGGCCTGCGTGTGGCGTTGCGGATAGCACTACGCGACATGCGCGGCAGCCTCGCCGGCATGCGCATCGTTCTGCTCTGCCTCGCCCTCGGGGTGGCGGCGATCGGCACCGTCGGCGGCCTGCGTGCCGCGATCCAGGGCGGCGTCGCGGCGCAGCGGCGCGCGCTCCTCGGCGGCGACCTCAGCATGGAGAGCCCGGATCCGCTGCCGCCGGCGCTCGCCGCCTACCTGCGCGGACGAGGGATGCGCATCTCGGAGACCGCCACCCTGCGTTCGATGCTCTACGGCGCCGGCGGCAGGCGCATGCTGGTCGAGGTGCGCGGGGTCGATGCGGCGTATCCGCTGGTCGGTGCACTGACACTGGCGCCGAGCGTGCCGCTCGCGACCGCCCTCGGCCAGGGACTGCTGGCCGAGCCGCTGATCGGCGACCGGCTGGCGGCGACACCCGGCGCGAGCCTCCGTCTCGGCAGCCACGCGGTCCACCTCGCGGGGATCCTGACCCATGTGCCGGACGGCGCCGGCAGCACGTCGCTGGCTCCCACCGTCATGCTGTCCCGGCAGGCGCTCGATGCGGCCGGGCTGATCGCGCCGGGCGCCCTGGTCAGCTACGCGCTGCGGGTCGCGCTGCCCGACGAGCCGGCATTGCGGCTGCCGGCGGCGCGGCAGGCCCGGGCCGACCTGCTGGCGCGAGACATCGCCCGGGAGTTTCCCAGGGAGCCATGGCGCATCCGCGACGTCGGCGACGCCGCACCGGCGTTGACGCGGGTGGTCGAGCAGGTCTCGCAGTTCATGACGCTGATCGGCCTCGCCTCGCTGCTGCTCGGCGGGCTGGGCGTCGCGTCCGGCGTCGCATCCTGGCTGGAGGCACGCCGCGAGACGCTGGCGGTGCTGCGGTGCCTGGGCGCCTCGGCCGCCAACGTGGCGCTGATCGTCTCGCTGCAGCTCGGTCTACTCTGCGGCGCCGGCATCCTGGCCGGCGGCATCGCCGGGCTGGTGGTCCCGATGGTGGCGGTACGGGCGCTGGCCGGCCTGCTGCCGATCGCGCCCGACGACGCGCCGCATCTGGCGCCGCTGCTGCTCGCCGCCGGCTTCGGCATCCTGGTCGCGGTCCTGTTCACGCTGCCGCCGTTGCTGCGCACGGTGCGGGTGTCGCCGGTGACCCTGTTCCGCGAGGAGATCGGGGAGGGGCGCCCGGCCGGATGGTGGTTGCGGGTCGTGCTCGGGGTGATCGTGCTCGCCCTCGTCGGCCTCGCCATGCTGACCTCGCCGTCGCCGCTGCTGGCGCTGGGCTTCTGCGCCGTCGCCGCCGTGGTGCTGCTGGTGTTCCGGCTCGTCTCCCTGATCCTGCGGCTGCTGTCGCGGCGCATCATGCACCGCACCGGTCCGGGCGGCAGCGTCTGGCTGCGGCTCGGCCTGCGGGCGTTGTACCGGCCCGGCTCGCCGGCGAGCGCGCTGCTGCTGGCGCTCGGCGCCGGGCTTTCCACCCTGGCCGGCATCGCCCTGATCGAGGGCAACATCCGCGAGGCGGTGCTCGGACAACTGCCTGCGCACGCGCCGTCCTTCTACTTCATCGACATCCAGCCGGACGAGGCGGCGCGTTTCGATGCCGTGCTGAAAGCGCTGCCATCGGTGGGCGAGGTACGCCAGTTGCCGAGCCTGCGCGCCCGCGTGGTGGCCGTGGACGGCGTGCCGGCGGCCACGGCGGCGCTGCGTGCGAGCGCGCAGACGCGCTGGGCGTTTCGCGGCGACCGTGGGCTGAGCCTGTCAGCAGCACCGCCTCCCGCCACTCATATCGCCGAAGGCAAATGGTGGCCGGCGGACTATGCGGGTGCGCCGCTGCTGTCCTTCGATGTCGGCCTCGCGCACGGCTGGGGCGTGCATATCGGCTCGGTGATCACCCTGAACGTGCTCGGTCGCGACGTCGACCTGCGCGTGGCCAACCTGCGCGACATCGCCTGGCGTTCGCTGCAGCTCAACTTCGCCTTCATCGCCTCTCCCGGCCTGCTGTCGGCCGCGCCGCACACCCTGGTCGCCACCGTCGTCTCCAGCGGCCGGCCGGCGGACGATGCCGCCATCCTGCAGGCGGTCACCGACGCGCTGCCCAACGTGACCGGCATCCGGGTCGCCGACGTGCTCGCCGAGCTCGCCGTGCTGGTGCACCGGCTGGCGCTGGCGTTGCAGGCGACCGCGGCGGTCGCACTGTTATCCGGCGGCCTGGTGCTGGCCGCGACGCTCGCCTCCGGCCAGCGCCAGCGGCGGCGCGAGGCCGCGATCCTGCGTTGCCTGGGCGCGACCGGAAGCCAGCTGCGCGCCGCCTGGCTGGTGGAGTTCGCGGTCCTGGGCGCCGTCGCCGGCCTGGCCGCGGCCGGTGTCGGCGCACTGCTGAGCTGGCTGGTGCTGCACTTCGTGCTGCGCGCACCCTGGGTGCTGCTCGGCACCACCCTGGCCGCGACGCTGTTCGGCGCGATCGTGCTCATGCTCCTCGCCGGTCTCGCGGCGACGCGGCAGGCATTGCGAGCCAGCCCGGCCGAACTGCTGCGCCGCGAGTGAGCGGGCCCTGGTCGGATGACGACGACTTAACCTGATCGGCGGCGGCGCGCCGTCCGGTTAAGCTTGACCTTCCGCATCAACCGACCAAATGATGGGATCGTGATCCGGACTGTGCCGGATCAGGGGAATTTACTTTCATGGCCTTCAGTCCCGATTTCCGAAGCACTTCCCGTGCCACTGGCACGGGTGCCCAGGCCGGGGTCATCGACGCCGGTCTGCGCGGCTACATGCTGCGTGTCTATAACTGGATGACCTCCGGTCTGCTGCTGACCGGGATCGTCGCGTATGGTGTATCGCATACGGCGCTGCGCGATCTGTTCTATCATGCCGTCGAGACCACCAGCGGCGGCGTCGCGATCCGTCCGACCGGGTTGGGCTTCCTGTCGATCTTCGCGCCGCTCGGCTTCGTCCTGGTGATGAGCTTCGGCGTGAACCGGCTGTCCAAGCAGGCGGTGCAGGGGTTGTTCTGGGCCTTCTGCGGGGTGATGGGCATCAGCCTGACCAACATCTTCCTCGTCTACACCGAGACCTCGGTTGTGCGCGTGTTCTTCATCACGGCCGCGACTTTCGCCGCGATGAGCCTGTGGGGCTACAGCACCAAGACCGACCTCACCAAGTTCGGCTCGTTCCTGATCATGGGCGTGTTCGGCATCCTGATCGCGATGCTGGTGAACATGTTCATGCACAGCTCGGGCCTGCAGCTCATGATCAGCTTCCTCGGCGTGCTGATCTTCACCGGCCTGACCGCCTACGACACCCAGCGCATCAAGCTGAGCTATGGCCAGTTCGCCGCCTACGAGGGCGTGGAGCAGGCAGGCAAGCGCAGCGTCTACGACGCGCTGAATCTCTATCTGAACTTCATCAACATGTTCCAGTTCATGCTGGCGCTTACCGGCAGCCGCAACAGCAGCAACTGAAACCTTCGACCCTGATGGCCTGACAAAGGAAAGGGCGGCCCGATCGGGCCGCCCTTTCTCGTTCGAGCCCCGAAGGCTGCTCCGGACATCCGCCTCAGTTCGGCCGCCTCAGTTCGGCCTGCCGGGTTCCGCCGAGAACAGCTTCATCTTGTCCGGCTTGTCCTTCCAGTCGTCCGCATCCGCAGGCGGCTCGCCCTTGCGGGTGATGTTGGGCCAGGACTTGGAATAGGTGGTGTTGAGCTCGGCCCAGGCCGCCGCGCGGTCGTCGCTGTCGGGCAGGATCGCCTCCGCCGGGCACTCGGGCTCGCACACGCCGCAGTCGATGCATTCGTCCGGGTTGATGACCAGCATGTTCTCGCCGACGTAGAAGCAGTCGACCGGACAGACCTCGACGCAGTCCATGTACTTGCAGCGGATGCAGTTGTCGGTGACCACGTAGGTCATCAAAATCTCCAGAAATCTGTGCCTTCGGCAGGGCCGGAGATATGCGGATCTTTCGGCCCGAGTGCAAGCCGGCGGGGCTGTCTCAACGACTTGCTTGGCCAGGCTCCGGGATCTCCTCGTACAGCAGCCGCGCTTCCGGAGCAGGGCCGCGCCGCTGTCCCAGCGCCAGGATGCGCACGACCTTCACGCCGCGACCGCCCAGCGGCAAGGTCAGCACGTCGCCCGGACGCAGGCGCGCGTGCGGCTTGTCGGTCGGCTGCCGGTTCAGGCGGATCAGGCCGCCTTCGACCAGGCGGGCACAGTCGGCCCGCGCCTTGAGGAACCGGGCGTACCACAGCCACTTGTCGAGCCGCTGCCAGCCGCGATCCTCGCGCTGTCCCTCAGCGTCCGACACGCAGGCTCGCCAACGCCGCGAACGGACCCTCCGCCGGAGCCGACGCGGCCGGAGCCGACGTGACCGCGGAGGCTTGCCGCGGGACGACCGGCTGTTGCCGTTCCGGCCGTTCCACGCCGTGGGAGCGTGCGCCGGCAGCCGCGGGCGTCCGACGGTGCGGCATGCTGATCATCGGCGGCGCCGGCGGGCCGAACTGGTTCTCCGCGAGCGGTGCCGCGGCGCGCACGCGCAACTCCAGGCCACGCAGCACCGCGGGCAGCAGCTCCGCGCGCACCGACAGCCGGGAAGCCAGATCGGATGGCAGCGCGACGGGATGCCGGCGCGTCATCCAGGCGAGTTCGGCGGTGATCCGTTCGGCGATGTCGAGCCGCAGCCAGATCGGGCCGGCCGCGACCCAGCCGAGACGCGCCACGAAGCTCGCGGCCGCATCGTCGGCCTCGCCCGGCATTGCGCGCGGCATGCTGACGGCACCGGCGTGCGGCAGCTCGGGCATGGCGATACCGGCGCGCACCGCCAGCAGCACCGCGCGCAACGCGGTCGGTCGCGGCTTGAGCAGGGCGGGCAGGAACAGCGCATGGCGTCCTGCCCGCACGCCCAGCGCCTTCAGGCGCAGGCGCAGCGGCGGCAGCATCGGCTGCACGGCGCCGCCCGCGCTGCCGCCCATGTGCAGGACGAGACCGCCCTCCTCCAGCAGCCGGTGCAGCAGTCCGCGCAGCGCCGGGTCGGCCTGCGCCCTGGCCTCGGCCTCGAACAGCGGCGCCAGCGTCGTCCTGATCTGCCCGTCGAGCCAGGCCTGCAGCCGCGCGCGCACCCGCTCGCGCTGCGCGCCGTCGAGGAACTCGCTGTCCAGCACCTCGACCATCGGCCGCAGCAGGCCGGAACCTGGCCGCAGCCGTGCGACCGCGGCGCCGTCCCAGTGCAGCCGGCGCCCGTCCGGGGCGATCGCGAAGGCATCGTCGGCCGCGGCCGACAGGGCCTGCACCCGACGCGGCATCTCATCGCGGAGCGCACGGCGCGCCGCCCGCAGCACCAGCCGTTTCTCCGGACCCTCGGCCAGCGGATCGGGCAGGAACAGGAAGCCGGCGATGTTGCCGACCGAATGCCCCTCGACCACCACCTCGCCGGGGGCGGTGACCGCCGAGAGCAGTTCCTGGCCCTCCGCATCGTCCAGCCGGCGTATCAGCAGTGCGGCGCGACGATCCACGAAGCGCGCGGTCAGGCGCTCGTGCAGCGCGTCGGAGAGCAGGTCCTCGACCTCGCGCGCGCGGCCCTGCCAGTGCGGCGCGTCGTCCAGCCAGTCCGAGCGGGCGGCGATGTAGGAGCAGACCCGCACGCCGGACAGGCGCTGCAACAGCGTATCGATGTCGCCCTTGCTGCGCGACAGCGACGCGATCTGCGATGCCATCCACTCCGCCGGCAGGCGCCCATCGCGCACCACGTGGCCGAACACGCGCGCGCACAGGCGGATGTGGCTGTCGTCGCCGAGCTTGCGGAAGTCGGGGATCTGGCAGGCTTCCCATAGCAGCCGGGTGGCGCTGCGTCCGCGCGCGAGGTCGCGTATCTCGGTCTCGCGCGAGAGCAGGTCCAGCGTCTGCAGGTCCGATGCCTCGCGGCCGGGTGCCAGGCCCGGCCGTGGCGGCGCCACCAGCAGGCTGGCCAGCAGCGCGTCGGGGCCGGACAGGTCCAGCTCGCTGTTGCGCCAGAAGATCTGCTCCAGCGGATCGAACCGGTGCGCCTCCACCGCCTCGACCAGTTCCTCGGGCAGACCGGGGCAGTTGGCGGTCGTGCCGAACGTGCCGTCGCGCATGCCGCGTCCGGCTCGGCCGGCGATCTGCGCCACCTCGGCGGCACTCAGCCGTCGCGGACGCGAGCCGTCGAACTTGGACAGGCCGGCGAAGCCGACATGGTTCACGTCCATGTTCAGGCCCATGCCGATCGCGTCGGTCGCGACCAGGTAGTCGACCTCCTTGTCCTGATAGAGGGCGACCTGGGCGTTGCGGGTGCGCGGCGACAGGCGGCCCATCACCACCGCGCAGCCGCCACGACGCCTGCGGATCAGCTCGGCGATGGCGTAGACCTCGGCGGCCGAGAACGCCACCACCGCCGAGCGCGGCGGCAGCTTGGTGAGCTTGGCGACGCCGGTATAGGTCAGTTGCGACAGCCGCGGACGGGTCTCGATCGTGGCCCCCGGGACCATCCGCAACAGCAGCGGCCGGATCGTCTCGGCGCCGAGGAACATCGTCTCGACCAGCCCGCGCGCATGCAGCAGGCGTTCAGTGAACACGTGGCCGCGGTCGGGGTCGGCGCAGAGCTGGATCTCGTCGACGGCGACGAACTCGGTACGGCGGTCGAGCGGCATCGCCTCCACCGTGCAGGAGAAATAGCGCGCCTCCGGCGGCACGATCTTCTCCTCGCCGGTGATCAGCGCGACGTGGCGGGCGCCCTTGACCGCCACCATGCGGTCGTAGTTCTCGCGCGCCAGCAGGCGCAGCGGGAAGCCGATGATGCCGGAGCCGTGCGCCAGCAGGCGCTCGATCGCCAGGTGGGTCTTGCCGGTGTTGGTGGGACCGAGCACCGCCTTGACGCGATGGCCGAACGCGCCCTCCCGTCCAGGATCCGGTCCGGACCCGTATGAGGGGCTGGAAGAGCTTCTAGCCCGAAAGGGAGCACCCGGCATGGTCATCATGGTCGTGCCGTGCCGCCGCGAATGCAAGGGAGGCTGCTTGCGGGGCGCCCGCAATTGCTCAACCGTGTTCCCGCAGCCGGCGGACCGGCATCCGGGGACGGGGATTAGCGATGTTCGACAGACCGCTTGATTGCCTCGCCATCGATCAGCGCGACTCCGGGGCCGGGCAGGGGCCGGAAGCCGGCCTCGACATCCGCCCGGTGCATACGGTGCGGCCGGGCGAGCTGCAGGCGCGGGCCGAAGCGCTCGGCGCCGGCGGCTGGGTGGCGCAGACCGGCTTCAAGGCGGAGGCCGGCGAGGTGGTGCTGCTGCCTGGTCCGCGGGGCGTCGCCGCGGCGATGCTGGGCCTCGGCGACGACGACGCCGCATCGGGACCATTCGCCTATGCAGCACTGCCGGCGAGCCTGCCGGCGGGGCGGTGGCGGATCGACCCGTCCGGCGCGGCCGCGAGCGACGACGCCGTGCTCGGCTTCAGTCTCGGCGCCTACCGCTTCGACGCGTTCCGCGAGAGCGCCGGACTGCGGCCGATCCTGGTCGCGGACGGCGACGGCGGCATCGGAGCGGCGCAGGCGCGCGCGATCTGGCTGGCGCGCGACCTGATCAACATGCCTGCCAACCGGCTCGGACCGCGCGAGCTGACCGAGGCGGCAGCGCAGGTCTGCGACCGCTTCGGAGCCACCTCGACGATCGTCGAGGGCGAAGCGCTGGCCAGGGCCTATCCGGCGATCGAGGCGGTCGGCCGCGGTTCGGCACGGCGTCCGCAGGTGTTCTCGGCCGGGTGGACGGGTTCCGCCGCCGGCGCCGATGCGCCGCTGCTGTCCCTGGTCGGCAAGGGCGTCTGCTTCGACACCGGCGGCTACGACCTCAAGCCGTCGGCGGCAATGTTGCGCATGAAGAAGGATATGGGCGGTGCGGCGATGATGCTCGGCCTGGCGCGGCTGATCATGGAACGCGACCTGCCGGTCCGCCTGCAGCTTCGGCTCGGCTGCGTCGAGAACAGCGTGTCGGGGGAGGCGATGCGTCCGTCCGACGTGATCGCGACCCGCAAGGGCCTGCATGTCGAGATCGGCAACACCGACGCGGAAGGCCGCCTGGTGCTGTGCGACCTGCTGGCCGAGGCCTGCGAGCACGAGCCGGCCTTCCTGCTCGACGCGGCCACCCTGACGGGGGCGGCGCGGACCGCGCTCGGACCCGATCTTCCGGCGCTGTTCAGCAACGACGACCGCCTCGCCGCCGCCCTGCTCAAGGCCGGCGTGGCGGTGCACGACCCGCTCTGGCGACTGCCGATGCATGACGGCTACGACGGCTGGCTGTCCAGTCCTGTCGCCGACTTGAATAATGTTTCGTCGAAACCGATGGCCGGGGCGATCATCGCCGCGCTGTTCTTGCGCCGTTTTGTCGACAGGAGCATCGCCTGGGCTCATGTCGATACGTTTGCCTGGAACGAGTCCGGGCGGCCAGGACGGCCGGAAGGCGGCGACGCACAGGGCCTCCGCGCTCTATTCAACGGCTTCTTAGCTATTCTTAACCTTCGAGACGATAAAAACATGTCGGTAACGTAATTGGGACTGAACCATTTCGTTTCTCATGTCTATAAAGAGGAACGAACAATCCAGTTTATGGTTAGCAGACCGTGCGGCGTGTCGACACAACGCCGTAGCCCAGAAACTCAGACCCGAACGACTCGTCTCGTTCAAGAAAGGATATATTGATGGCGCAGGCCTCTTCCTCCGACCAACTGGTCGGCACGCTCCGCGACACCATCGTGTCGATGGTACGTCGCGACGGGCCCGATCTGTCGGCTCGGCAGCTGGGCGTGTTCCTGACCTGCTACCTGCAGGAAGGTGCGCATACGGTCCGTGGCCTGGCCGCAGAGCTGAACGTCTCCAAGCCGGCGATCACCCGTGCCCTGGATCGTCTCGGCGAGCTCGATCTGGCCCGGCGCAAGGTGGATCCGATGGACCGCCGCTCGATCCTGGTGCAGCGCACCCTCAAGGGTGCCGCGTACCTGCGCGAGTTGCGTTCGATCATGACCGAGGCATCGAGCGCTGCGCGCAAGGGCGGCCATGCTGCCGATAGCGGCTCGCGACGCGCTGCCGGCTGAGTACGCGCCAGCCATAGCCGTGCGACCAATGCGGCGTCCGGCTCCCTGCATTCCAGGGAGCGGGCGCCGTTCGCTTGCGCGCATCGTGGCGGCTCGTTGCACCGGTTACCTCATCGTGGCATCCCTCCGGCTCGCGCCGTTCGGAGATGTCTCCGGAACCGTTTTTCGTCTCAAACGATAGACTGGCCGCTTCGTCCTTGGCATGTGCCATGGGCGACGCGCTTACTGCCTGAAAGGATCTTACTATGCGGATGGCTCTGTTTGCTGCCGGTATGGCCGTCGTCTCCGTTCCCGCCCTTGCCGCGAGGGACCCGGACGCTCCCGGGCCCTTCAGCGGCCACGTGACGATCACGGCGAAGGCCGCGGACATCGGTATCGGCTTCACCTGGGGCAATGGCGTGCTGCGCTACAAGGGTCACGACTACCACTTCACGGTGAAGGGCGTCGACGTCGCGGCGGTCGGCTTCTCCACCGTGGTCGGCCATGGCCGCGTCTACAAGCTCAATCACCTGCACGACTTCGACGGCACCTACGGGGCCTTGAACGGCGAGGCCACGCTCGGCAACGGCGTCGGCGGCCGCTACCTGAAGAACGGCAACGGCGTCGAGCTGCGCATCGACGACGTCACCAAGGGGGCCCGCCTCTCCGGCGCCGGCCAGGGCATCGAGCTGACCCTGCGCCCGGAGTAGTCCCGGCCGGCCGAGGGCGCTCCGGCGTCCTCCGCTACCAGCGCCCGAGCGCTGCCCGCCTGGCCCGCCGGATCACCGAGGCGGTCCAGGCAAGTTGCGGCACCAGCGCCAGCGTTACCGCCAGCGGCATCGTGACGGCACCGTGGCAGACGAATGTCGCGATCGCGCCGCCCCAGAGCACGAAACCCCAGTGCAGCAATGCCACCAGCGGCGCCGGCACGCCGCTTCGGAACGCCAGTTGGTAAAGATGGCTACGATGCGCCTCGTGCAGCCGCTCGCCCGCCAGCCAGCGCCGGCACAGGGTGAACGCGACATCGTAAAGGATGCCGCACAGCAACAGCGGCATCACCAGCAGCGAGCCGGCGGAAGTGTCCTGCCAGCGCAGCAGCCCGAACGCCGCGACCGCGAGGCCGGCGCCCTGGCTGCCGACATCGCCGAGGAAGATGCGCGCCCTCGGGTAGTTGAACGGCAAGAAGCCGGTCAGCCCGGACGCGAGCACGAGTGCCGCGACGCCCTGTAGGCCGCCGGACCCGGTCGGGACGGCAGGCGCCGTCAGGCCGATGAACAGGCAGGCCAGCGCCATGCTGCCGGCGGCAAGGCCGTTGAGCCCGTCGATGAAGTTCAGCGCGTTGGTCACGAACAGCAGCCAGCCGAAACTGATGGCGAGCCCGGGCAGCCGCCAGGTCGGCAGCGGGCCGAGTCCCCACAGGATCACGGCGGCCGTCAGCGCCTGCGCCAGCAGCTTCACCAGCGGCGGGAACTGCCGCAGGTCGTCGAACCAGGAGATCAGGGCCAGCGCCGCGACGGCGCCGAGGATGGCAAGGGTGTCGACTGGGATGCCACCGCCGCGCCACCACAGCGCTGCCGGGACGAAGACCAGGAACGCGACGATCACGCCGACGCCACCGCCCTTCGGGGTCGGCCGCGCGTGCGAGCTGCGATGGCTTGGCGTGTCCAGCACCGCGAGGCGGATCATCGCCCGCACCAGCAGCGCCGAGACCAGGGCAGCACCGGCGCATACGGCGATGCCTGGGGCGATGCCCAGGCCGATGCCCGGGCCGATCGATCCCAGGGAGACGCTCTCGATCCGGTCCAGCAGACGCCTGGCCTCTTGCCTTGGTGTGTCGCGCGCGGAGACTGGCTGGGCTATAGGGCTGGCACGATGACCCCGCAACGCCCCGCCCGGATCAGATCGCTCACCCGGATCCTCGTCAACATGGCGTTCGACGGCGCCTTCGCCGCCGCCGCGGCACCGATCGCGCGCTACTTGGCGGATCCGCGCGGGGGCCTGATCCATCCGCTCTGGTTCATCGCCGGCGGCGCCATCACGCTGCTGGTCGGCGGCGTGCCGTTCAGGATGCCGCTGCAGTACTGGCGCTTCTCCGGCGTCGCCGACCTGTTCGGCATCGCCGGCGCCTCGGTGGTCAGCGCCGCGTTGTTCACGCTGCTGCTGCTCGCCACCGGCTTCCCGATCCCGAGCGTGACCTTTCCGATCATCCACGCGATGGTGCTGCTGCTGCTGCTCGGGGCCTTGCGCATCGGCTACCGGCTGTCGCAGGCGAAGCGGGTGCGGCTGTCCGCGGAGTTGGTGCAGCCGGTGCTGCTGGTCGGCGCGGACGAGGCTGCCGACCTGTTCCTGCGCGCGATCAGGCGCGACCGCTCGTCGCCGCTGCGCATCCTCGGGCTGCTCGCCCAGGGTGGCCACCAGCCTGGACGGCGCATCCACGGCCACCGCATCCTGGGCACCGTGGGCGATGCCGGCGCCGTGCTGGACCGGCTCGTCCGCGCCGGCAACGCGCCGCGCGCGCTGGTGATCACCGAGCCGGACTTCCGCGGCGAGGCACTGGCGGACCTGATCGAGGTCGCCGACGCCCACAACATGTCGGTGCGGCGGGCGCCCAACCCGACCTCGCTGTCGCCGGCGGCGAAGATCGAGCTGCGCCCGGTGGCGATCGAGGACCTGCTCAACCGTCCGCAGGTGCCGCTCGATCGCGACGGCATGGGTCGCCTCGTGCGGGGGCGGCGGGTCCTGGTGACCGGTGCCGGCGGCACCATCGGGGCTGAGCTGGCCAGGCAGGTGGCCTCGCTGGATCCCGCGCAACTGGTGCTGCTGGACAACGGCGAGTTCGCGCTCTGGCAGATCGACATCGAGCTCGCCGAGGCGGCGCCGCGCCTGCCGCGCGCCATCGTCATCGGCGACACGCGCGATGCCGGCCGGATGCGCGCCGTGTTCGACCAGTACCGGCCAGAGCTGGTGTTCCACGCCGCCGCCCTGAAGCATGTGCCGATGGTCGAGCTCAACCCCTGCGAGGGCCTGCTGACGAACATCATCGGCACCCGGCAGGTGGCCGACGCCGCGGCCCGCGCGGGTGCCAGCGCCATGGTCCTGATCTCCACCGACAAGGCGGTCAATCCGAGCAGCCTGATGGGCGCCTCCAAGCGTGCGGCGGAGATGTATTGCCAGGCGCTCGACATCGAGGCGCGCGGCCGCAAGGCGCACGACGGCCAGGCCGGCGGCATCGCGGCGATGCGCTGCGTCACCGTGCGGTTCGGCAACGTGCTCGGCAGCAACGGCTCGGTGGTGCCGCTGTTCCGCCGGCAGCTCGAGCGCGGCGGCCCACTCACCGTGACCCATCCCGAAATGCGGCGCTACTTCATGACCGTGCCGGAAGCGGTCGGGCTGGTGCTGCAGGCGAGCGTGCTCGGCCTGGGGAGCGCGCCAGGCAGACCGGAGGCAATGGGGGAGCCGAAGGTCCAGGCGGCCAGCCTGCTGCCGGATCCGACCGTGGACCTGCTGCGCAACGGGGGCATCTTCGTGCTGGACATGGGCCAGCTGGTGAAGATCGTCGATCTCGCGCGGCAGATGATCCGCCTCGCCGGCCTGCGTCCGGACGAGGACGTCGCGATCCGCTTCACCGGCCTGCGTCCCGGCGAGAAGCTCACCGAGGAGCTGTTCCACGGACGCGAGCCGCCGCTGCAGAGCGGCTATCCCGGCCTGCTGGTGGCGACGCCGCGCACCGCCGACCGCGCCGCCGTGGGCCGTGCCATCGACGCGATCGAGGCCGCCTGCCGGCGCAGCGACGCCGTCGAGGCGACCCGCCTGCTCTGCGGCCTGGTGCCGGAATTCCTGCATAATCCGGACGGTATTGCCCAGCCTTCAGCCGATCCCTCGGCCGAGCCTTCACTGGAGAGGGCCGCGTCATGACGCCGATCGCATTTCTCGATCTGAAGGCGCAGCAGGCCCGCATAGCACTCGGGCTGCGCGCGCGCCTGGACGCGGTGCTCGAGCATTGCCAATTCGTGCTCGGCCCGGAAGTGCGCGAGCTGGAAGACCGGCTCGCCGGCTACTGCGGCGCGGGTGCGTGCGTCGGCGTCAGTTCCGGCACCGACGCGCTGCAGATCGCCATGATGGCGGAGGGGATCGGCGGCGGTGACGCCGTCTTCCTGCCCGCCTTCACCTACACCGCGACGGCCGAGGTGCCGCTGCTGCTCGGGGCCACCCCGGTATTCGTCGATGTCGATCCGCGCAGCTTCCAGATCGATGTGGCCTCCCTGCGCGCGCGGATCGAGACGGTGCGCCGCGAGGGCCGGCTGCGGCCGCGCGCCATCATCGGCGTCGACCTGTTCGGCCAGCCGGCGCCGTGGCCGGCGCTGCGTGCGGTGGCGTCCGACGCCGGCCTGTTCCTGCTCGACGACTGCGCGCAGAGTTTCGGCGCCACCCTGTCGGGGCGCAGGCTCGGACGCGAAGCCGACGCCACCGCGATCAGCTTCTTTCCCTCCAAGCCGCTCGGTGCCTATGGCGATGCCGGCGCCCTGCTGACCGATGATCCCGAACGCGCGAAGCTCTATCGCTCGCTGCGCACGCATGGCGAGGGCGAGACCCGCTACGAGGTGCTGCGCACCGGCATGAACGGCCGCCTCGACACCCTGCAGGCCGCCGTCCTGCTGGCCAAGCTCGACGTGTTCGACGACGAGCTGGCACGGCGCGAACAGGTCGCCCGGCATTACGACGAGGGGCTGCGCGACAAGGCGGCGATCCCGTTGCGGGTGGCCGACAGCAGCAGCGCCTGGGCGGTCTATTCGGTGCTGCTGCGGGACGGCGCCACCCGCGACGCGGCGCAGGCGGCCCTGCGTGCGGCAGGCGTGCCGAGTGCCGTCTATTATCCGCGCCCGCTGCACCACCAGCCGGCCTACCGCGACCATCATGACGGTGTCCGGCTGCCGGTATCGGAAGACCTGTCCGGGCGGATCCTGGCTCTGCCGATCCATCCCGATCTCACCGCCCCGGAGCTGGCCCGGGTGGTCGCCGCCTTCCCGGCCTGAGGGCGGTTCGCCTTGTGCGGGTGTTGCGGCCCGCTTATTTGTCCGAGCAACAGCGAGAGAGCAGATGTCGAACAGCCGCGATCCGGACAGCAAGCCGCACCTCCGCTCGAGCGCCTGGTTCGACAACCCCGACAACCCCGACATGACCGCGCTCTACCTGGAGCGCTACCTGAATTACGGCCTGTCGCCGAAGGAGCTGCAGTCCGGCCGCCCGATCATCGGCATCGCGCAGACCGGCTCGGATTTGTCGCCCTGCAACCGCCATCACCTTGTCCTGGCCGATCGCCTGCGCGAGGGCATCCGAGACGCCGGCGGCATCGCCATCGAGTTTCCGGTGCATCCGATCCAGGAGACCGGCAAGCGTCCGACCGCGGGGCTGGACCGCAACCTCGCCTATCTCGGGCTGGTCGAGGTGCTGTACGGCTACCCGCTCGACGGCGTCGTGCTCACCATCGGCTGCGACAAGACCACGCCGGCCTGCCTGATGGCGGCGGCGACGGTGAACATCCCGGCGATCGCGCTGTCGGTCGGGCCGATGCTGAATGGCTGGTTCCGCGGCGAGCGCACCGGCTCGGGCACCATCATCTGGAAGGCGCGCGAACTGCTGGCCGCCGGCGAGATCGACCATGAGGGCTTCCAGAAGCTGGTGGCCTCGTCGGCGCCGTCCACCGGCTACTGCAACACGATGGGCACCGCGACCACGATGAACTCGCTGGCCGAGGCGCTCGGCATGCAGTTGCCCGGCTCGGCCGCGATCCCGGCGCCGTACCGCGACCGCCAGGAGATCGCCTACGAGACCGGGCGGCGCATCGTGGTCATGGTGCGCGAGAACCTCAAGCCGTCCGACATCATGACGCGCGAGGCCTTCATCAACGCGATCCGGGTCAACTCGGCGATCGGCGGCTCGACCAACGCGCCGATCCACCTGAGCGCGCTGGCGCGTCATCTCGGCATCGAGCTGCCGATCCAGGAGTGGCAGACCAGCGGCCGCGACATCCCCCTGCTGGTCAACCTGCAGCCGGCGGGAGAGTATCTCGGGGAGGACTTCTACCGCGCCGGCGGCGTGCCGGCGGTGGTCAACCAGCTCATGGGGCAGGGGCTGATCCACGAGGGCGCGCTCACCGTCAACGGACGCAGCATCGGCGAGAACTGCCGCAGCACGCCGACCCTCGACGAGCGCGTGATCCGCCCGTACGACCGCCCGCTCAAGGAGAAGGCCGGCTTCCTGGTGCTGACCGGCAACCTGTTCCACTCCGCGATCATGAAGACCAGCGTGATCTCCGCGGAGTTCCATCAGCGCTACCTGAGCGACCCGGACGATCCGGAAGCCTTCGAGGGCCGCGCCGTGGTGTTCGACGGACCGGGGGATTATCACGCCCGCATCGACGTGCCGTCGCTGCAGGTCACCGCCAGCGACATCCTGGTGATGCGCGGCGCCGGGCCGGTCGGATATCCGGGCGCGGCCGAGGTCGTCAACATGCGGCCGCCGTCCTACCTGATCACGGAGGGCGTGCACGCGCTGCCCTGCATCGGCGACGGGCGCCAGTCCGGCACCTCGGGATCGGCCTCGATCCTGAACGCGTCGCCGGAAGCGGCTGCCGGCGGCAACCTCGCCCTGCTGCGCACCGGCGACCGGCTGCGCGTCGACATGCGCCGGGGACGCGTCGACATGCTGGTGTCGGACGGCGAGATCGAGGAGCGGCGGGCGGCGCTGCAGGCGGAAGGCGGCTACCGTTTCCCGGCCAGCCAGACGCCCTGGCAGGAGATGCAGCGCGCCGGGGTCGGCTCGTTGCAGACCGGCGCCGTGCTGGAGTCCGCGGTCGCCTACCAGCGGATCGCGCAGACCAAGGGCCTGCCGCGCGACAGCCACTAGTACCTCTCGTCATTGACAGAGACCGCTTTCTTTGAATCGATGGCTGGTCGGTTGTGTGGAGGTCGATTCGGTGTCTTCGAGACAGGTTGCG